>Ga0325414_1003466_pt1 | contig 16385 bp, 12 predicted proteins | sample PopdelMetagenome_8_FD_206183 | JGI IMG/M metagenome (GOLD analysis project Ga0325414, IMG submission 206183) | Populus deltoides microbial communities from Bellville, Georgia, United States - Leaf-PdKOR-R3 | ecosystem: Host-associated > Plants > Phyllosphere > Phylloplane/Leaf | place: USA...
ATCATGCACGCGATGACCTAAATATTCATGCACTACTGCTCTCCAAAATCATCCGCCGAAGCTAGCTACGTACGAAGGCCCGTCCACACACCTATTCAGATGGTCTCCTTTCCTTTCCTTTCTTTTTTTGGGTTACCGTCTATCTAAGTTTGTTAATTCCCTTTTGTTTTACTACGGGATTATCCAAGTTGTTAATCTGTCCCTCTTAAAATAAAATTTGAATTTACCCCATCAAGAAGTTGTTAATTTTATCGAGATTTAACAAGCCCAGTCGTTTGCTGAGAAATCCAGGCCATCCAACTGATACAATACTAATCCAGGACATCCAATTGGATATTCGAACCAACTTGCGCATACCTCGATTAATCTCGCGGGTCTTGAAGTTAACGATCATGTAAGCCTCCAATGGCTACGAGGTTTGTGGAACTCGAACTAGTGACATCTAGGAAGCAAATTCAAGATCTGACCAGTTGAACTACACCTCTCAGAATTATAAGATTCATCCAAATGTCTTTTTTTTTCCAAATAAAAAAATTATTTGGCATGTGGGGTGCTGTGTAATCACAAATCTAATTAACATCTAAGATGAATGAATAGAAACTGTATACCTGGTAAACTGTATCAAGGTTGTAGCATTGTTTAGCTGAATAAGCTGATCCTCTCATGGTTAGAGTAGAAAAGATTGCAATAAATAATTATCGCAATGTAAGTTTCACGTTACAATTATTGTCCTGCATAATGCACGCACATTCCAGGTAACTGCTCCGCTGCTGATAGTTGAAAGGTCCTTAATGCCGCCAGGCCTTTCTTTTTCTTTTTTCGTTTTGACTGTATCATCTAAAGAAAACCTATGTCAGTATCCTTTGTTATACGTTTTTCGTGGAATTTTTGGAATGCCGTGGATGGAAATTTGCTCCAGGCCAACCCCTCGAATTTTATCGCATATCTTTTTGCATCGTTACCATTGATCAGAGTGAGTTGACTTAAATGATGATTTTGGAAAAAGTTATAAATAAAATATTTAAAAAGTATTTTTTTTATTATTTGTATCGGGAAATCTTGGTTTTGTATTTGAAGTTTTTCATTAAATGAAGATAATTTTTATTTTGTAAAATATAATTGATAAATATATCTTATTTATTTTTAAAAAAAATTAACTAATATAATCATCGCTATTATCCAAGTAATTTTTAGATTAAACCTGGCCGGCTCCAAATCAAAAGTCTCGCCACCATTTTTTGTTCACCACCTTGCATTTTTTTCTTTTCTTTTTAGGGCTCGTGGAAAGAAATAGAGCTGTTGGTTGATAAAATTTATTATTAATATTCTCTTTGAATACATGCAAGCACATGTTTAATCTGAGAAATGGACACAGAAGCACGCTATGGTTATCTTATATTTCTATGAATTATAGTTAGGAAAACAGGCTGGTTTTTTTAGTTTAGAAGTTGTTGTTTTTTAAAGTATTTTTTTTATTTAGAAATATATTAAAATAATATTTTTTTTATTTTTTTAAATTTATTTTTAACATTAGTACATTAAAACAATTTAAAAATTATAAAATAAATTAATTTAAATAAAAAAATCAAATTTTTTCCTAAAAGTAAAAAACAATTAAAACTCAACTCGAAAAAGTCAATGTATACGTTCAACATTATTTAGTAAAAGGTAATCATAGTTAAATGCAAAATCAGCAATTTGACGGGAATAAAAAATATTTATATTCAGAATTAATTTAAGGCCGTGTAAGCTGGTGGCGCAGGGTAAACTCTGTCATAATTCTTTATGTTTTTCTCACGTCAGACTTTCATTGATTCACATTAAATAATAATAATAATAATAATAATAATAATAATAATAATTAAAAAAAATCCGCTAAGAAAGTTACTATGCTATAATTATGATTTTATCATGGAGAAAAAGGAAATTCACTAAGCTTCGGAGTAAAATTGTCTTTTATTATAATATAATTGTTTTTTTAAATTATATGGGTTAATTTGATAATTTTGTTTTATTTTATGCAATAAAATTATTAATTTAACTCTAGAATAAAATAATCTAAGATCTACTTCTTATAGATATTTTTGTATTTTTAATTTTTAGAACAATGTAATTACGTTAATACTTTTTAAGACAAAACCAATTGAATTTTCATTCAAGAGCTTTTTTCATCATCTAACATTATTTTTATTGTAATTTTCAAGGGTGTTCAGGAATATTATTGTAAATTACATTTATTAAATATAATTTTAAAAAATTATTAGCACGTGTGCGGCATGCGTGAGCGTGTGGAAGGCCCTTGTATTGTTCGGGCGGCGCATGGGAGGTTGTTCAATCATAAAACGCTGCATTTTGAGGTGGCATTTGAAAGGTCTCGGTGCTCCAAACACGATGAGGTGGCGCATGTGCCAAGATTTGAGGTGGTTTGGCACCAACAACCATTTCTTTCCCTTCTTATTCTCTTTTCCCTGCACATAAATTTTCACATAAACCCCTTAAAAATTCAAGAAGAACCATTTAATTTGTTGGTTTTTTAGATCTGGTTATTTTTCTTTTTATTATGACTTTTTTTATCTTGGATAATTTATTGAATTTGATCATCGTTCTTTTTATTGCTATTTTTTTGTTTGGAATCATTTTTTTAATTGATTTTGTTTTACGATTTCACCCTCATTTGCTTTTTTTTCCCTATCAAATTTAATCCCTCTTTTTTTGATTGTCATTTATTTAGCCTTGACAAGTTTTTATTCTAAATCATAAATGATTTTATTTTATGATTCGCCTTTATTTATATTTTTTTCCTATTAAATTTAATCCTCATTCTTTGCTTTGACAACTTTTAAACTTTTATATTTTTAAATTAGTTCATAATAAACATCTTGATTGAACCGGATCCAAGATTTCACGGGTTGTGATTTTTTAAAATTTAACCAAGTTTAGGATATTTGTCCGGGTTTGCTTGGTTTTTACAAATATTTTTCAATTTCACTATTATGATTTTTTTAATCTTTAAGATTTGGTCTCTATTCATTTAATTGTTATTTTTTTATCTTTAAAATTTAGCCTCTATTCTTTTAATTATTTTTTTTATTTTAACTGGCATCATTTTATAATCTTTTTAAATTATAACATTTTGTAGTTTTTTCTATTAAATTTGATCCTCACTATTTTTTTATTGAATTGGTTGCGAATTAGGTTTCTTAACTAGATCCGGGTCAAAGATTTCAGGCGTTGTGACTTTTAGATATTAGACAAAATTTAAGAGGTCCTCCAAGTTTGCTTTGTTTTTTTGTTTTTCCTGTTTGTAAACTGATATTTTCTTATTTTTTTTATCCTTCTTTTGTTATTTTTTGTGTTTTGATTTTGTTGGGTTAGCACTCAAAATTTTCTTTTTATTTCAACCCCTACTATTTTTTAATTTATAAATAATCTATCATATTATAAATATTTTTAATTTCAGCCCTTGTGATTTTTTTAATCTTTTAAATTTGGTTCCTGTTATTTTAATTGCAATTTATTTTTTTGGATCATTTTTATTTATTTTTTTCAATTTTATCCTCTTCAGGTTTTTTTTCTATCAAACTTTATCTCCATTTTTTTATACTATTTTTTTTCATTGCATGTTTTTTTATTAATATTTTTTATGTGATTTCATTCTTTAAAATTAAATTTATTGAGAGTTAAGTTTCTTGATTAAATCCATGTCCAAGATTTCACAAGTTGCAGGTTTTAGATATTTGACTAGGTTTAGGAGGTTCACATAGGTTTTCTTGGTTTTTTTTCTTTTTTTTGGATTTTTTTATTAATTTTAATATATAAATAATCTATCAAATTCTAAATTTTTTCAATTTAATCTCCTATGATTTTTTAATCTTTTAAATTTGTACTTATTCTTTTAATTGCTATTTATTTTATTTGAGATTTGTTTTTTTCAAATATCATCCTCCTTAGTTGTTTTTCTCTCAAATTTGATCCTCGTTCTTTTTATTATTTTTTCAAGTTTTTTTATTAATATTCTTTTATGATTTTATCCTTCAAAATTAAATTGGTTGACAATTCAGCTTCTTGATTGAACTTGAGTCCATGATTCAACGAGTTGTAAGTTTTTAAAATTAGATCAAGTTTAGAAGCTTCGCCTGAGTTTTCTTGTTTTTTTCCACCTTTTTTAGGCAGATTATTTTTCTTTTTTTTGTTGTTTTTTATCAATTTTATTTATTGTTGTTCTTTTTAATATTATTTAAATTTTCATTTGAACCTATAACTCGAGACTTGAATTTTTTTAACTTGGCACTTTTTTTAGTTTAAAAAAAACATTTGACCTGCAACGGAACATGAAAAACATATCTAGTAAATATCTATTCTATGAACCTTCTTAATTCAATAGCTTAGAATTATTAGGTAAAGCCTCAAAATATAATTTATAGGCAAATTACTAGGCAAAAGGCCTAAAAAGCTAGTGCTAATTGTATTGATAGGTGCAAAATATACATATGTTTTTATTTCTTTTACACTATGCTTTTTAATGTATTTTAAGATTATTTGAGTTTATTGAAAGTTATTTTTATGAGTTTGGCATGCCTAAAAAACTTTGTAAATTAATTACTAAAAGATAAGAATTTCTATATTTTATGTTTTAGACCTTACTTCCTGTGATAGGTTTTTCACCGAGTTATAATTTCATAATGTGAATGTGGACTGAATCAAAGTTAAAGTGCACAAATCAAGCTTTACAGGAAGGTATTATTGGCAAAAATCCGAGTTCGTTTGAACATTTAATCAGACCTGCAAAATCAGGCTCAAATATTACTTATAGTAGGATTCTCTACTTACATACTACATGTTCAAATTGGCATATCTTGATCCTTGGAAATCAAAATCATGTTATTCAAATCTCAAACTCATCTATACATCCAGGACTACAACTTTTATGAAGGATTCCAGGTTAGATAAAATTATTTTGAAGGCGAAAATTCAAACACAATCTGAATGACGAGATTGATCTTCTAATCTGATGAGGAAACTAACGGTGTCGAGCATCCCACTATGGTTTAGAGTCTAACATAGAAATGATAAGACTTATGACCTAATAAAGGTGCAAATCAAGCCTTTAACATGTTATAAATGAAAAAATATAGCTGGGATGGTCAAATATTGCAAAAATCTAAGTTAGAAACAAGGTCTAAGTTGCAGCAGAGTTAGAATTATAATAAAGTTGTGACAGCAGCAGAGTCCTAACAGCAGCAAAGTCCGTTTTCAACATAAATTCTAAGGGATTTAACCAACCTTAAGGACTAGATAAAGAAAGAATGAATTAAGTAGTTTAAGGACTTTTAATTAGCTTAAGAATTCTAAAGAAATTTGGCATCCAAGAGAGAGAATAAATATAGCAGAACACGACTAAAACAAAAGCTCTGCAACATTTTTTTTCTCTATTTTTATTAATTTTTCAGCAATTATAAACTAATTTCTAATTTCGGTTCAAAAGGAATACACATCATTTTCATTAGCAAGTTATGAGAAGTAACCTTACTTTTGTAATTCTTTCAGATTCAAGTATTCATTTTTTCTTATTCAGGATTATGTTATTGATTGTTATTTAAGCCTATTAAATTATTTTTAGATAGCATGCATGCTTTCTAGTTTTTTTCGATCCATAATTGTTGTTAGGGACTAGAGTTAGAAGTAAAAGAATTAATTTAATTGCTACAACTCTCATCTTGACTTATTAGGGAAAAATAAAGTAAGTTAAATTGTCAAGTTTTTAAATGTTTGCTTAAAATAATTTCACAGACTTTACTCCTAAGATACTGTCAAGTGAATAAGAATTGTTTTTAATATTAAATTTGTTTAATGGTAAGAAATTGATTAAAGAGCTTTATCTATTTAATTTATTTGTAATCTCATCGATTTCCCTCAACTTTAAGGGATATCGAATTTATTTGCTTGACTTGAAAAAATATTATTTTACTTTGATGATCAATAGATTAATAGGAATGAATGTGTGGACCCTTGAATTGAGTTAACAACATATCAATTTATTATTTTTATTTTCAAAAGTTTGTTTCTTTAATTTTTTTATTCAAATCCCTCGTTCTTTTTTATTTCAATATATTATGAGAAGATTAAACAAAATTTTTCTTAGATTTGTGTTGGTTTTCACAATCATACTACAAATTTATTTTATTTATGATAATAAAATCAAAATTATATTTTGAAGATTCTGACAATCAATATGCATCTTATAAGAGTTTTATAGCATAGAGATAGCTGGAATATAAAAGCTAATGAAAGGGATTTATCAAGAGAGAAAGAAATGATAAAAGATCACCATGACTAGGTAAATATATATATTTTTTTTTTCAACGAGCTTCATGTAAAATTACATTTTAAACTTTAATTTTTTGAAAACTAAAATATTATTTTTTTTCATTGTAAAAACCAGTTTTTTTATTTATTTTACTTATAAAAACTTATCTCATAATAATTTTAACCAAGTACCATTACAAATATTTTTCTTAAACCGTTTTCTATCCAATAACCCAAAAAAAAATATCAAAAGTGCCAAACAAGCACACCCTGCAATGGCAGCGGATTTCAGTCATTCATTCAAATGCCACCATTGGGCTTAAGAGGGAATTCTCCTTCCAGCCCAAATTGGAATAAAACTGAAGGTATGTTATTTTTCATATTCTTTAGTGGGCCTGAAACCCGTTTACTTATCGAAATCTGTGTTCTCCGACCTCCAGATGGGATGCTCCTTTTTCCGTAAGATTAAAAATTAATTATTAAATAATATTGCAAGATCTTTTTTAAGCAACCACTCATGAACACTTATTCTACTAAACATGATTGATACTATATTTTTAATGTGATTAAAAAAATTAATTTTAACTAATATATAAATTGATATATGGATATCTTCCATTATTAAACCAACACACACATATTTTGCAAGTGTAATTCATTCTCCATTGTATATGGTTATACTATAAAAAAGTATTTAACAGCGTAAGCATAATTGAGATTATTTTTCAAAGTATGTTTTGTTTTAAAATATACCAAAATAATATTTTTTATATTTTAATATTAATTTTTGATATCAACACATCAAAATGATAAAAAAATAATAAAATAATCAAATTTTAATAATTAAAAAAAAAAACAGCTTCAATCTTAATTCTAAACAAGCAGTAATAAGAGCATGGTCTAAATATAAATTTCTCAGCACTTAACAATATGAGAGAATCCACTCAAGCCACGCAGCTTGAGAATAAATATCATGTGATCCGTCCAACACAGTGGCTGACTCTCCTGAAGCAGAAAGAACATTCTTCAAACTGAAACAAATGTATGCATGAAATAGAATGCGATTTGAGAGATGGATTTTATTTAACTTTATCTATATTTTTATTTGCTGAAGATGTTAAGAGAGTGTTTATCAGTGTGGTTGTGGTTGCTTTTCAAATAGTTTTTCGTGCCGAAATACATGCCAATAATGTTTTTTCATTTTTTAAAAATTATTATTGACATCATCACATCAAAACGATTCAAAAAGTATAAATCGTACTCAATTTTAACAAAAAAAATCAAAATTTGATGAAATGCAATTTCATACGCAATACAAACGGACCCTAAGGGCGCAATGAATAGAAATGCATTTATGGGCCGACAACCCATGGAGATTCATAATCCAAATTCCTATCATACTCTTATTTTAAAAGTCCTCATTTATTAGATTAATTAAATGCTAGTCCAATAATAATTGCGTAGGATCAAATCGATTGCTGAACATGCATGGAGTGCATACCCAGTGTTCTTTCTACCCCACTCTGAACATGCATGCAGGGAGGGAGTGTGTAACTAGTTTATGTTTAAAATTAAATTAAATTAAAGTTGCTCTCAATTGGTTTAGAAAACACAAAGATAACCTGAATAATTGGGACCTAAATATTATTTGACTTTTTAGAAAATTCAAGATAACTGTTTTTTTTTTAATATTAAAATAACGACATATTAGATCGACCCGAGTCTCATAACTTAACTTGCTGAATTTGCAATCTGGGTAATGAACTTTGGTGGTCTAGGAACTCTGTTTTTTTAAAAACTACTTTTTACTTAATTATATGATAACAAAAATTAACACTCGTAAAGTTAATCACAAATCAAATATCAAGATATTTATTTAATACCGCAATAACCTCATAGAAAATAAACCCAAATAATTTATGTAGATAAATTCAAAATCAAACAAATATTGAAGGTAAAATTAAGAAAAAATGATCAAAATGAAAGAAAAAAGAGAGAGAGAATAAAAATACAAAAAAAATAAAGTCATCTGCTTCACTATTCATAAAAAAAGGAACATCTTTTAGTGTTCACGAGATGGCATGCACGCGCGCTGCCGCGAGCTTATAAAACAAATATACTTGATAGTGTTATAATTGTGAACCAGTGCTAAATAAGTAATAAAAGCTAAAGGTATGATGGAGCCAATATTTCATGATGGAAAAAAAGTTGTGTTGGTGATCAAAAACTTAGAGACTAAACAAAATGATTGTTTTCGCCATATTTTTTAAAAATTACAAAACTAAATTCTCTACCAACTTAACATTAAAAAAAAACTAACAAAGATAATCTTAGAAGGAAAAAAACCCATGAGAAAAAACGTTGTAGCAATTGACAATGTTTTGTGAAGAAAACTACAGTGCTTTCTCCAATAAAATCGACAAAGATAATTTTAGAAAAAATCATAAAAAAATCATTTGGATAAATATTGTAGCAATTCACAATGTTTTGTGAGAAAAGCTACAACGCTTTCCCCATATGATTTATCTTTATTGTAATTATAATTCTTAACCAACTTAATATTAAAAAAAAATCGACAAAGATAATTTTGGAAAAAATCATAAAAACATTATATGGAAAAACACTGCAACAATTCACAGTGTTTTAAAAAAAAATTACAAAGTTAAATTCTCAATAAGCTCAATATTAAAAAAATAAAATCGACATATATAATTTTAGAAAAAAATAACAAAAAAAACAGAGAAAAAAAACCATGTTGGAAACATTGTAGCAATTCATAATGTTTTGTAATAAAACCTACAGTGCTTCCCCACGTGATTTAGTCTTATTTGTAATGACTTGTAATTGTAATTCTCAACCAGCTCAATATTAAAAAAATAAAATTGACAAAGATAATTTTGAAAAAATCATAAGAAAAAAAAATCATGTTGAGAGACACTCTAGCAATCCATAGTGTTTTGTGAGGAAAGCTACAATGCTTTCTCCATATGATTAAGTTTTATTACAAAGTTAAATTCTAACCAGCTCAATATTAAAAAAATAAATTGAAAAAAATAATTTTGAAAAAAAATATTACAAAAAAAGAAAACACAAAAGAAACTAGAAAAAAATCATGTGGAAAAAAATACTATGACAATTCACAGTAATTTAGAAGGAAAGTTACAGTGTTTTTCTCACATATTGTAACTGTAATTTTTCACCAGCTCAATTTTAAAAAATAAAATCGAAAAAGTTAATTTCGGAGAAAATCATCACAAAACAAAAACCATGCGGAGAAACACTATAAGCAATCAACAATGTCTTAAAGAAAAAAATTACAAAACTAAATTCTCAATCAGCTCAATATTAAAAAAATAAAATCAAAAAATATGATTTTGAAAAATCAAAAAATAAAAATGAAAAACCATGTGGGAAAACATCGTAGAAATTCACAGTATTTTAAATGAAAAAAATTACAAAGCAAAATTTTTAACCAGCTCAATATTAAAAAAGTAAAATCGACAAAGATAATTTTAAAAAAAAACAAAAAAAGGGAAAAAGTTGGAAAAAAAAGGAAAGTAATTTTGAAAAAAAAAAAGAAAAAAAAGGGAAATTTGGAGAAAAAAAAGATGAAATAAAAAACAAAAAAGTAAAAAAAAAAAAGAGAGAGAGGAATGCACTATAGATTACTATTGTAATCCACAATGCATTGGGTGTGGGTTAACAGTGAATTCCTCACACCCTTTAGCTTATTACTTAATTGTAATTCCTAACCAGCTTAGTATCAAAAAAATAAAATTAACAAAGACAATTTTAGAAAAAAAAAACTATATGGGAAAAAACACTATAGCAATCCACAATAATTTGCGAGGAAATCTACAATGCTTCCCTCATATATTGTAACTGTAATTTTTAACCAGCTCAATATTAAAAAATAAAATTTAAAAAGATAATTTTGGAGAAAATCATAAAAAATAAATAAATAAATAAAATCACGTAGAGAAAAACTGTAGCAATCAACAATGTTTTAAATAAAAAAAATTACAAAACTAAATTATCAATCAGCTTAATATTGAAAAAATAAAATCAACAAATATAGTTTTGAAAAATAAAAGAATAAAATAGAAAAATCATGTGGAAAAACACCGTAGCAATCCACAGTATTTTAAATGAAAAAAATTACAAAACAAAATTTTTAATCAACTTAATATTAAAAAACTAAAATTGACAAAGATAATTTTGGGAAAAAAAATACAAAACAAGAAAAGGGAAAAAAAATAAAAAGTGCAAAAAAAATAAAGTAAAAAAAAAGTCACAAAAAAAATGAAAAAAGGGAAAATAAATAAAAAAGTGCAAAAAACAAATGCACTGTGGATTACTGTTGTAATCCACAGTGATTTTGGTATGGGTGAACAGTGATTCCCCCACAACATTTAGAGTATTGTATAATATATCAACAATGAAGGAGGTGTTTTTTCATCCCAAGATTTTTAGTATAAAAAGTATAATCTTGTGATTTAATAAAAATAAATGCTCATAAAATTAATCACAAATCAAATGTCAAGATGTTTATCTGAGACTGCAATAAGTTCATAGAAAGCAAACCAAAATAATTTATGAAAATAAATTAAAATTCAAGCAAATGTGAAAGGATGAAATTGAAAAAAGAATGACAAAAAAAAAAAAAAGAAGAAGCCACCTCCTTCATTATTCATTAAAAAAAAAGGATCATTTTCATTGTTCATATATAAACAATGAAGGAGGTGTTTTTCATTCCAAGATTTTTAGTATAAAAAGTATAATCTTGTGATTAAAAAAAAAAAGAAAAACACAATAATAGGATTTGGATGAAATTAAGATTCCACAAGTAGTTAGCTAGTTATTTCGATAAATGAAAACTTTTATTTATTTTACTTGTTAACTTTAGTATAACGATAAATAAAACTCCATATATAAATCTATGCATACATTCATTAGAAACAATTAATAAACAAATGGACGCGTGAATATACTTGTTAAAGAACCATCTCAACCCAATAGCTTAAGCTGTTAGGTGAGGTTCCAAGATATGATTTATATTATTCTTCTCTAACAAAACCCTTCCAAGTGTTTGATTATTGAGTTTTTGTTCTTACCATATATTTTATATATAGGAATAGAGCTAGGGGTTCGTAGATTAGAATGATAGAAAACATTGTTATGTACTAATGCACAAATTAATATTCCTCTAATAATCAATATCATATTTAATAAAAATATTAAATAAAAAATTCAATTTAAACAATAGTAAAATAGTCCATGTAAACAATAACTTAATAAATAATTAGAGATGTCAATTTCATCCAAACCCAATGGATACTAACATAAATTTACCCTAATGGATAGGAATTTGTTTTGCCCATTTAGTTCGGTTCAGGTTCGAGTAATACACGAAGTAAAAAGGTCAAGTTTGGATAGGATATGGATATTGCTCTACTCGACCCAAAACTTTGCCTAAACTCGACCCGAACTATATATATAATCTTAAATTTTTTTAAAAAAATTACATTTGTACCTATCTCTATATTTAAAGAAAAACTACAGTCTCTCTGTCACATTTCCCTTCTCTTGCTGTCTTCTCCAATCTCTAACTAACAGTAGACTTGTCGTAACACCAGCAACATGTTTGTTTATTCTCTGTTCCACACAATCTTGCACTTGAAACAACCTTGTCTCTGTCCCCCTCACTCTCTCAGCTTACTCTCTCTCTCTCTCTCTCTCTCTCTCTCTCTCTCTCTCTCTCTCTCTCTCTCTCTCTCTCTCTCTCTTTTTAAAGATATAAGCCAAATATGGCTTTTATACCAAAGTCGCATAATGACTTCAAGGTTTAAAACTAGTTTTCCAGCTCTTTTTGGTTTTTACTTTAATTTTGGTATACTTTATCAAATGGATAGAACAACCCAATAAAGAATAACTTTTTTTCAACTTTAAACCCTAATGACATATTTGCTTTTGGGTTTTTTTCTTGTATCATGAAGTTTGCAGTTACCTTGATATTTTATTTTGGTGGTGTCAATTTAGGGAATTTAGGGTGCTAAAATTATTGGGGTTTGGTTATTATGAATGAAAGGAATGGATCTAAAAGTTTGGTGTATCTGCTGCTTTTTTTATCCTAGGATTTGAAATGCACCGTTTTAATTACCATATTAATGTTTGGATTTATATTGTCTATTTTTGTATATGTTGTACACATTTGATCAATGCAAATTTGATTGATTCTTAAATTGCTCTGTTTGGATCATTTGATTAAATGAAGGATCCAGCTATTTTAATTTAAGAACTATCGTATACACAACACATTATAGTTTTGGTTCTGGTTCTAGTTCTGGTTCGGGTCTAGTATGAATACTTCATAGATATTTGATGGATGACTAATGGATACCTAAAACCCAATTGGGTTGGATTTGGTTTATGCCTAATTAGGTTCAAGTAAGAAATCTGGGATCGGGTTCGGGTATGGATATTGAAAAACCCGACCCATGAGTATCCATTATCATCCCTATACATAATTATTCCAAAAATACGGTAACATGATAAATATGTCAAGAAAAGAAATATGAGGGAAAATATCTAAAAAGTCAAGGGAAATTTTGAATCACTAAGACTAATGATTTTACTTTTTTTCAAAAACAATCTCTCCTCTTCTAATGGATGCATGTTTACCCCTGCTTACATATCTTTATATGTTAGTAGTAAGAGGGATGAAGTATACCATAGGAAAACTATTAAAGGAAAGCCTAAGTTGTTGCCTTTATTATTGTCGTTGGTTATGTAAATTAGTTGTTGTGGATTAGCATAGTTGACGTTACCTTATTTATAGATATGATAAGGACTGGTTGTTACCAATTGTTATGCCTAGATTGTAGGAGAAAGATGTGGTTGTTGTTACTATCTTTTCTATTTAGTTTGTATTTTGTATGTGTAAAACTTGACTATGATTGCTCAAATAAAACAAGTTCTATTCCTTTAAATTTATTTATAGTATCAAAGTCGGTTCTTATTGTTCTGTATTTTATTTAAAGTTTTTATGGAAGACACTCCTAATCTGGTGGTGCTAATACCAGAAATAAATCTTTCAACATTTTAAAAGGAGAACCATATCCAAATCAGCATTTGGATTCCATATTGTTAAACGAGCTCAAGATCTTCCTTGGTCAAAAGTCATGGTAATTGCTCTTGGTGGAAAGTCCAAACTCAACTATGTTAATGGCCATATTAAACCTCTTGACCCTTCTCCACCAACCTATAAAGCTTGGTAATGCAAAGATCAACTTGTTATTTCTAGCTGTTCAATTCTATGAAAAACAATATTGCTAATTTTTTTAGTTATTCGGAGTCTTCATTTGACCTATAGGAGGCAATGAAAGAAATATATGGTAGTCAGAACAATGTTGCTCGAGTGTTTCAAATAAAAAAAGGATTTTACTAATCTTCAGTGAGATGGCAAGACCTATGTGTAATTGCTTGGAATGTTGAAAGGTATATGAAGTGAACTCGCACTATACCACTCTTATATTATTGATGTTGTAGTATTGCAGAAACGAGAGGAAGATAAGATATTCTAGCTTTTATCTAGTTTTGGTTTAGATATGAGGATCTTTGTAGTCGAATTCTTATGAATCTTGATCTTCTATCACTTACAAGTGTATATGCTACAATTCAACGAGAAGAAGTCCGCAAGAAAGTCATGAATATAAAGCCTAAAATCACCTTGTCAGAGACATGTGCTTATATTTTAAATAGACAAATAAAGAATGGCAAGGCTTATGAAGGAAAACAACTAAAATCTGAATTCTTCATCAAAAGCTGAAACATAAGTTTGAAATGGAGAAGGGATTTCAAAAATGCTATGAACATGAAGCTCATATTATTGCTTACTTTGTTGATTCGTCACCTAGTGATGTGGTAACTTTTTCTACCAATCCAGTTGCTCTTCTTAATGATTGTGTTACATATCTACAAGAGAAGGGTGATCATGGTTTGTCAATTTCTAAGAATTATGATTCCACAACTCTTCTTGGTAAGTTTAATGGTTTCTTGGTAAGCTTTATGCATTTGTCATAAGACAATATTGAAATTTTTTTTACTGCATTCAAAACTGCTTTAGTTGCTAGTACTGTGCATGATTTTTGGGTTATTGATTTGGGTGCCACTGATCACATGACAAATAAAATGATCAATTTATATCACTTTAAGAAGTTTTCTACTCTAACTCATGTATTTTTTGCAAATGGGAAAAAAGTGTTTCTATTAAGGGTAAAGGAAAGGTTAAATTACTATTTAAAGATGTAGAATCTATGGTTATATGTGTTCTCTTTTTTTCCATTTTAGCTGCTCTCTATTGTCAAACTCACCTAAACTCTTAATCATCATGCTATATTCGATTCTCACTATGTTATTTTTCAAGACCTTGTCACCAAGAAGATAATTGGTGAAGGTTTCTTTTTCTAAAGACTTTATTATCTTTCAAGAAATCCTTAGAACATCAAGAATTTTCAAGTTTTTTGCTCTTTCCTTTCTTTCCATGTATAATTTTATGGCATTAATGTTTAATGCATCCCTCTGAAATTGTTCGCGCCAATTTGATGCCTAATTTAGGTACCAATTACATCGCTTGTGATACATGTCATTTATTAAAATTCACTAGACTATTATTTATGCCTTCTTTGTATAGAGCTAATAAGATTTTTGAACTTGAATACTATGATGTTTGGGGACCTATTATTGAATCTTTTGATGGTTATAAGTATTTAGTTACTTTCATTGATGATTTTTCTCATTAGAAAAGTCACATGCCTCTCACACTCCAATGTAACTATTATCTAATGGATGAAATTGGTCTCTCTAATGCAATAACACCACCCTTCATGAGCTTTTCCCCTCTGCCCCTTCAAAACATTTCTAAGTATGGGTGTCGACATGGATCCGACCTCTTCGGCTTTTAGAAATCTTTCCAAGTATGGGCATTGACATGAGTTCGTCTCCCTAGCCATTTATTTCCTGAGGTTTTCAACCCTCTTTTTAAATGAAGAAAACTCGATAAAATTCATTGTACCAGACATTTTTACAAATCTTTGCGTATTAATATCACAAAGACTAGGTTTAATGGGCCCAAAACCCTCCCTAAAAGGCCTCATTCAACATATCTAGGCACACTAAGGAGACCCACTCCATGGGTCCCCATAGGGGATGAGCCCACACTCTATTGTTTTCAGGAGGAGCCCGACTCCATGGGCTCTTTCTAAGGGAGGAGCCTGACTTAATAGTCACTCTCTAGAAGAGGTGCCTAACTCAATGGACTCGTCCTATGAAGTGCGTTTGGACCCATTTTTTACCTCTAATAAGTTAAGGCAACTTTCCCGAACCTAACTCTCCATTGAGAATTTTTCCAGAACCCTACGCGGGTACCTCGATATTTTATATTGATCCAATACATATTATTTTTGAGTTAATTACTCTTCAATCCCTCCTCTCCATAAAAGGACAAGACTCATGTGCTATAAATACATCATAAATCCTTCAAACTCAAGATTCACAATCTCTTCATTCTTAACACTTTTAATATACATATTCAGAACCTATTTCTCTAAGATATTATGTAATTTCTCTCCTTACAAAGTTATTAACTTAAGCATCTAAAAGTCCTCACATCCATAAAAAAAAAAAAAAAAACATTTTGCAAGTATCATTTACCAGTCACCTTAACTTAATTACCAGGCACCACCAGCTACTTTGTACCTAAACTTTTTATATCAAACCACAAAATACCTGGCTGAAAAAAATAAATCAAATTACTTTAATTAAAAATAATTAACTAATTATCCAACATATAAACTTTATTTCTAGACATTTTAGATTTTAATACTCATCAGAATTCATTGAAACAATGCATCATATTTGTTGCTCAAATTAAGTCCCTAGCCCGTTTTCCATGTAGCCGAAACCCCAGAACTTTCAAAGGACCCAAGACTTCGCCAAAACAGAACTTTACAGCCAATTCAAACGACTCCTTCACAAGCTCCCTACGCTTCTCAGCTTCTCCATCTTCCTCTGAACACGAA
>Ga0325414_1003467_pt1 | contig 16385 bp, 8 predicted proteins | sample PopdelMetagenome_8_FD_206183 | JGI IMG/M metagenome (GOLD analysis project Ga0325414, IMG submission 206183) | Populus deltoides microbial communities from Bellville, Georgia, United States - Leaf-PdKOR-R3 | ecosystem: Host-associated > Plants > Phyllosphere > Phylloplane/Leaf | place: USA...
AATCCAATTTCAAGATACAAGAGATTCGCACGAATCCACAACGAGAAAGTAGTATTTCCATGCAAGTTAATTATTAATAATTGTGAGCTGACCCAATTTTCATTGATTGAGTGGATGGAACCATGTACGATATAGATATTTCAAAGAAAGTATACTGGGGGGGGCTCTAGTTATAGGATAATCATTCATTCTTGTGGTTTATTGGAGCCATTAATCAATTTTTAACTAGAAAAATAAGATCTAATGAATTATTGCTTGACTATCGTCAGTGTTCTTTCTCTCTCTCTAATAACAATTTCTGTGGTTCGCTATATTGTGAGAGTGATTATAAGCCTATTGAACAATTTAAAATAAATATTTAATCTCTCGCATTTCAATTGTGGAACAATTAATTAATCTGAACTAAATTTGATCTGATTTAAAAAGGTAGGAGCTGCTGTTTGCTTTATCCCAAAAGGAAGCAAGCAAGTAGCATACTGAAGAATATAGATATGACTAGCCAATCAGTAAGTAGGCAGTTAAAAGATTAGGATTAAATGGTTTGTGTTTTCTGTGGTTTCAAATTCAATTCTTATGATTATTAATATGATAATTATTGGAGGCTTATATGATTATTAACTTTATAGTTCATGAGACTAGTCGAGATACATGCAAGTTAACCCCAAATACCCATGTTAATAAAAAATAAAATAAAAAACATAGATATAACTTAAAACACATTATTTATTTGTCTTCGGAAAGTAATGAATTTCATCTACCATCAACTCAACACAGTGCAACATAGTCATGCTCACCTGCTTTTTTATCAATCATATATAAATAGATGCCAGACAAGGCAAGCATTTGTTCTATGGTAAGTTCCGTTTGGTTGGTTAATTTTAGGGTCGCACATCATATCATATGCTTTTCCATATCTTTTTAGAGATTGCAATTTGAAGATATCCACTAAAAAAAAAAATGTTAGGATATTCTTAAATGCATTGTGCATATGATGTCATTATAAGGACCCCAAAGTAGTTTTATGCATATAAATGCTTGTTAGTAACTTCGGTGGTTCAAACCATAGTTTTAAACTTGACCGATGGGTCGCATCAAAGTACCTTTCTTATGTATGCCTTCGTTAGGAAATCTAAAGAAAAAAGTGTTTTTTTTTTTTTAGAATTAAAATTTTTGAAATTTGATCAGATATTCCTCTTAAATTTGATCAAATTTAATCCACTTCCAATTAAAGAGGCGCAAACGATGTTGCATTTATATTAAAATAAATATAAGTAACAAAAATCGGTTTTGTAGTACGATTTAGATTAAAAACAAATAAAAAACATAAAAATTTAGAATTGAACAAAAATATCATTATAAATAAATAAAAAAAATTAAGTTTATTTTTATATTATTGTTATGAAAATATTCCAATATATAATTAATAAATTTATTTTTTTATCTTTAACTTTTTTTAATATTTTTTTAGTTTTTCCTTTTTTTCCTTTACACCTTTTTTAGGAAAAAATATTTTTTATTCTTTACACTTGAAATATTTATCACTCTACACTGGGTCTATTTATACCGTTTTTATTATTATTATTATCTTTATTCTTTTGTAATTTTTTCTTTTTTTCATTTTTTTTAATTATTATGTAAAACTAAAAGTACATGGTGTTTCACTATAGTAATTTCAACATTATCTCATTTTTCCACCATGTTAAAAATTAATTTAAGATTTGAAATGTCTTTATTAACACATATGATTTTCACTTTATTTTATTATATGTAAGTATCGACTTTTTAATTCAAAATTATATTTTTTACTCGATGTTCAAAAATACATTAATAATACCTACACATTTATTATTTTGTGGTAGAAAAAAATCATTCAACCCACAACGAGGTGAGTTGAATAGAAGCGGTAACACTTTTTTTTAATTTATTGGCACAAATGATTTTTGATTTATTTAATTAAATATATGTATAGGAATTTTTTTATTTATAATTAGGATTTGTTTTGTAAAAAAAACGCATTGAAAAAACATGTATATTCATTTTCAGGGTTAAAAATAATATCTAACCAGATACGAAATGCGGGTCAAAAAGCTAACAAGAAACTAAATTAGAGTCGACTTAACGTGAATGAGGAGCCTTTTGAAAAACTATAAATAAAACATTGTAAAATATTTAAGAAATATTATTATTATTATTATTTATGTATGTTTAACAAGTAGAGCCTTGGACAAATTTATTACTTGGAGTATTTTGTTAAGTAGGGCAATCTTTATAAATAAAATTCACAGATATACCTAATTTATTCTTGGACCTTTTTATTAAGTAAGGGGCTTTAATCATTGTTCAAGCAGCTCTTAGGTTAAACTGACTCTTAACTAAATTTAAATAAAATAGGAAAAATAGAAATGAGAAAAACCATAAAGTTTAGAACTCTAAAACTATATATATACCAATCATGAAACACACACTAACGTTCTTGCAAAATAAATAAGTAAACATTAGTAGCAATCTCATTACATACAAGAAAACCTCGTTGAAAACCAATATAAGTTTTTTTAAAAAAACCAATTACAGAAAACCTTGAGCAAAGTTGTTTTCTTAAACATAAAAAAAAAAATCAGGTCAAATCTTATTAAGTAACTTAACACCTTTTAATTAGATATACTATTTAAATTTGATGTACAAATCTTATTAAGTAAACACAATAACCAATAATATAATTAAAGTATTTAAAGTAAAGAGATAAAAGAGAAAATTTATATTCTCATTTTTAACGTGATTCGACAAGCCTGCATACATATTTTAAGTACCAAACCGTAATATTTGAGTATTGTATCTCCTCACTAGTTCAAGTTTAATGTATAAAATTGTATATTTTGACTCTCAATTGATCAACAAACTTTGAATTTATTCAATTTGACCTATGATTTAATCAATTTCAACCCCTGCATTCACATTTTTTTTTCAGTTTAGTCATTAATTTTAGATTTTTTAATCAAATCCTTAATTATCCACCAAACTTCAATATTTATGCTATTAAATCTTGATTTAACCAAATTAACTCTTTAAAAATACAAATCGACCTCTAGACTTTAATTTCTTCCAATTAAAGTCTAAATTGACTTTAAAAATTAATTTTTCTTGCAATTAAGTTCTCAATAAAATTAATTAAGTCTTTCAAAATTCTTATTGAGTCCTTGCCTATCCAAATTTGTGTTTTTTTACCCCAAATAAAAATATTTTCACCAAAGAGGTCTTTTGCCAATCAGAGTTGAGTTGTCAATTTTATACGTTTTGGTCCTCCAACTTTTTTACTTGTCACTTTAAACCTTAATTCACCATCAATTTGGACAATCTTCTAGGCTTTTTTTATGTATATTGAATTTCTTTTTCTATTTGTTTCCTTTTCTTTTTTTATTTTTTGTGGGTTAAAAAATGGGTAAGAACAATCCCTATAATCTATTACATATTGGTCTTTTGAAGCATTATATATATATATATATATATATATCAAATATAAGTTTGTGTAGGAATAAGTTAATAGCTAGGCTCAAGTATAGATGAGGGGCATCATTATTATGATTGGACTGGACACCAATATAGAGGATAAAGTTTTGGATTTCTGATGAAAGAACACACAATCGTCAGGAATTTAAACTTCCTTTTATAGTCTTCTGGAATTCTGAGGATCTAATCTTGCATTCTGTTAATTCACCCTTCCCATAATCAAAATGACTTGAAAAATAAATTAAAGGTGAGGCTAAAGAAGCACAGTTGCTAAGAAATCACATGCACAGACCTAGAAATATACCCAGATTCTGCAAGGCTGGCCACCATTATTAAGAATAACATGGGTGCAGCAGTTCATCATCCCCGTTGATTAAAAGAAAGGAAAAGCCCCACAAACTCTGCTCCCACCATCATTGGCTCCCACCATCATGTTCCCTTAATTAGGCTAATACTTTGTTAATTTCGCGTTTGAAAATATTTTTAAGCTTTAAAATCATTAATTTAATATTTTTATATGATTTTAGATCATATTAGAAATATTAAAAAAAAACACTTAAAAATCATTGAATTTTAGATTTTTTATTTCAATTATCGCGCATTAACAAAAAAAAAATACAATAAATAAATCAAAGTGAGCCTTAAAGGGCTGCATGGGTGGTCATGGCTTGGACCACGACCAACTTAACAAAAGCATCTGCCTTGATTGTCCAGCACTTGCATTACCAAACTACGTGTATGTCTATGCTTTCAACAAGTGGCATATCCTCATTCGCAATATTGGCAACCCAATATTATTGGTTGAAGTGGAAAGGAATTGAGGCTGTGAAAGGATGGAGTCCTCTTCCAGAAAAAAATATTCTGCCATTTTCTTTCACTTTCTTCCTTTCCTTTCTTTGTTTCTGTTCGCAAATGGATCATCCAATCACTGTAATAATTGGGAGAAGATCTTCTTGTGATAGAGAATACTAATAAAGATGAATGTTTTATGGAAGAAAAAAAAAGGCTTTTTTGTAAAGCTTCATAAAAGTCACATTTGTTGGAGGAGAATATCTATCTTTTCATTTCCCTTTTTTCAGAAATTAATATTCTAAGAAATTTTATTTCTGAAAGTTGAAGTGCTGCCTTTTCTGACGTACTAAAAAGCCATAGTTTTGCGATAAAAATGAATTTTATGTGTATATAATTAATGTCTAAGCTAGCCTTTTCTTTTGGTATATAAAAATGGTGTATGTGTCTATATATATATATTTATTTATTTATTTGATTAACGTGGGTATCTGGATCAATTTGCGTGCATCTCAACTGATCTCACGAGTCCTGAAGTTAACGACTGTGTAATCCTCCAGTGACTCTGAGGTTTGTGAGACTCGAACTGGTGACTTCTAAAGAGCAAATTTAGGACCTAACCAGTTGAGCTACAGCCTTCAGGGTTTCTTTTGGTATATATTGATTGGACAAGTCATGAGCTTTTAGTGTCCTCATTTTGAGTATTTATTTAATCTATGATTGGCAAAAAAATAAAATAAAAAATCTTAAACACGTTGGTAAACCAACATTTAATTACAAACTAAAAACAAAATGATTAAACAAAAAAAAGAAAGCCAAATCCACTCTTGCAGTAGATGTTCACTATTTCGTAAATGGTAGCTAGCTCTAGATGAACTAATAAGAACCTCTACAATGAAAAAAAAAATAATAATTGATTAACTCTTCTTTTCTATCTAGATTTCTGTTTATTAAGTGCTTCTATTAAATAATAATTTCAATTGAAGGATGATATTAAAAAATAATTTTATATTGGTATTTAACAAAAAAAAAAGAAGCTCTTTTGCTTAAACTTTGCACAAACGTATTGCTATTTTGTACTAGACTTTAATTAAATTAAAAAGAATAAATATAATAGGATCTGGGTCATTGAAGATTTTATAATACTATTTCGTAAATGGTAGCTCTAGATAAACTAATAAGAAACTCTACAAAGAAAAAAAAATTAATTAACTCTTCTTTTGTATCTAGAGATTTTTGTTTATTAATTGTTTCTATTATATAAATAATCATAAATAATTTTAGTTAGTATTTAATAAAAAAGAAGCTCTTTTGCTTTAAACTTTGCACAAAAGTATTATTATTTTGTACTAAACTTTAATTAAATTAAAAAGAATACATATAATAGGATCTAGGTCATTGAAGATTTTATAATACTAACGCATTAGCTTTTTAAATTTACTATGTAAATAATACAAGAATAATAATTTATTTTGAGATAATAAGAATTCTTTAATTTGTAAATGGATTAATAATTTATTAATTTAATATGAAAAATGATTGCAATGGTGCTATGTATATAGTATGGGTCATGATTGGCATTATAATTCGAGGTGTGATACACGTGTTATGATGCATAAATATTAATTATCTCCTTTATTAATTAATATGCTTTGTAAAGTTATGACAGTAAGTATTGGGCCAGCTCATTTGAGACTTTTAGGGTTAAGAAACTCAGACTCTGAGATAAAACTTTTAGCTTTTCTTATCATCATCATGCATGGCTTTGTACTGAAATTTTGGGTGCCTTTATTTGTAGGGCACCAAGATTTTCATTCATGTCCCATTAGGATAGTACTTTGGTCAAAACACTGAGGAATCATCATCTTAAAGAATTGGGGATTAATTATCCATTAATGGGTTCTCATTTGCAATATTGTAATCGTACGGGTCCACGAAAAAAGTTTAATTAGCACATGAAAAATAAAGATGATCTTTCATCACAACTAATAATTAACGTATAGCCAATTTTAGAGAGAGAAAAATTGATAGTGATAATCAAGTTTTTATCGGTATATTTTTATTAAAAACAACATCCACTACTAGAAAATTGGTGAAAACCAACGGAATTAACGACAAAAGATTTTTGTCGGTAATTTTTATAGACGGACATAATTCTGTCTCTAATTTTGTCAGTATATATCAACAGACCTTTGTCGTCGGTAATAATTACCGATGGCATAGAATTCATCGGCAATACGGTCGGTATATATAGATTTTTGAAAAGTTGCAACGGTGTGATAACGTGGATTTTTTCATACGATTTTACCGACGGAATGACCGAGGGATTCAAATTGGGATCTCCGTACAGTAACGTGGCACATTCACCGACGGACTTACCGACGGGACATGTCCATCAGCGATTCCATCGGTAAAAGCCAATATATACCCACTTTGCCGACTCTCTCTTCCTCTATTTCTCCCTCTTCTTCCTTATCCCAACTCTCCCCTTCCAAACAGCAACCAACCACCTATCCCAACTCTCCCCCTCTTCTTAACACAATTACTCAAGTTTCTTATACTTTTGTATGTGGTTACAACATCCGTTCTCCGATTAATTTATTGTGGATTTTATCATTTTTGTAAGTAAATCCATCCTTTTTAGTTTTAACATTTAAATGTCAATTTATTATTTTTTTAGTATATGTATTTTGTTAACGTATGTACTTGTTTGATTGTTATTTGTCAAAGAAATTTGTAGTATGAATGTATAATTTTGTAGTTGTTTTAGATTTTATCAAATTGTATTTGTTTATAAATTGTTGAAACTTTATTTGAATTACACCGAATTAGATGTGTTCTGATGAAATAAATAATAGCTTGTTTAACAGATCCGTTTTATTTTTATCATTTCTATTACGGAGTTGTGATTTCCGTAAATTTATATATGTATAAATTTGTATGGACGTTGATAATTGATAATGAATATTTAACATAAGTGTTTTTTTAGTTGTTTGATAATGTCGGGGCAAACTAATATTTTTGCAAATTTGTTTACATAATATAGTTAATTAATACATGTTGTCATCATAATTTTATAGAGGTTCGATAGAAGTCATGGATGATCGTTGATGGATGTATCGGGACTCACCCCAAGGATTGCGGAGGATGGATTATCGTAACGGAGTTCAGGGTTTTATTAATTTCGCAACATCTATTCCGAGGAATTTTACTGATGGCGGTATTAGCAGGAACTGTAAAAATAAAAAGTTTTGTATCAAGATGTTGTAACGATGCATCTTCTAACCAAAGGGTTCATGGAGGATTACCTGTGTTGGTATGCACATGGAGAACTATTTGTTCCTAATGAGAGTATGGTAGAAAGGGTGGTTGGGTCAACTTCTAGTGCTAGCAACGTGCATGAAGTTGTAAATGACAACAGTAATCCTTACAGGAATATGGTTATGGATGCAATGAGAATGAATGAAGGTAATGTCAGTCAATGTCTAATCATAGAAGAAGAACCTAATGCAAATGCAGCAAGGTTTTTTGATCTGTTGAAAGATTCTAACGAACTATTATAAGATGGCTGCACGAACCACAGTAAATTATAGGTCGTAGCACAGGTGTTCACCATCAAGTCAGATCACGGGTAGAGTGAGGCCGGTTATGACAAAATAATTGAATGGGTGAGAAGCATTTTACCTGAAGGGAATAGGCTGAAAAAGAAGTTCTATGCTGCAAAGTCCATGATGAAACCCCTCGGTTTAGGATACAATAAAATTGACATGTGCCCTAACTTCTGCATGTTATACTACCTTGAAAATGCTGAACTGACCAAGTGCATGACATATGGGCATTCCAATTACAAACCCAGAACTGGCAGAGGAAACACTCTCGTGGCATATAAAAAACTTAGATACTTCCCAATCACACCTATACTGCAGAGGTTATTCATGTCACCAAGGACTATTGAGCATATGAAATGGCACCAATCATATCATGCGGTTGATGGAGTGATGGTGCATCCTTCTGATAGCGAAGCATGGAAACACTTTAACAGTGTGCATCCTCACTTTTTAGCTAATCAAGAAACGTGCGTTTTGGGTTGTGTACGGACGGATTCAACCCATTCAGGTCATTTGCTGCTCCTTATTCTTGTTAGCCAGTTATACTAACGGTTTATAACTTGCAAACGGGGATGTGTATGAGGCCAGAGTTCATGTTTTTATCTATGGTCATACCAGGTCCTAGTAGTTCGAGGTGGAATATAGATGTTTATCTTCGACCATTGATTGATGATTGAGTTGACACAGTTGTAGTCCTCTAGAGCTTTGACTTATGATATCTCGAGGGAACAGAATTTTGTTATGAGAGTGGCTTTGATATGGATTATTAATGATTTCCCAGCTTATGGAATGGTTTCTGGTTGGAGCACGCATGGAAAACTAGCATGTCCATACTGTGTGGAAAACAACAAGGCATTCACGCTAACAAATGGGGGTAAAGCTTTTTTTTTTACTGTCACCATCATTTTTGCCATCGAATCACAGGTACAGAAAGAACAAAAAATATTTCTTTATTGACAGAGTTGAAAAGGATGTTGCACCACCACGTCTTTCTGGTGAAGAATTGCATGATGTTGTATTAGAGTACAGTGACATAGTGTTTGGTCTCCAATCAGGTAAGCAGAAGTTTCTTGGTTTTGGTTTGACCTATAATTGGGTAAAGCGAAGTATCTTTTGGGAGCTTCCTTAGTGGAAGACCAATCTTCTCCGCCATAACCTTGACATCTTGCACATTGAAAAGAACGTGTTTGAAAACATTTTCAACATCGTCATGGATGTGAAGGGGAAGACAAAGGACAACATCAAGGCTAGATTGGATTTAGCGTTGTTCTGTAACCGTAAAAACATAGAGTTGGTTTGTAATGGGTCACGAGTTGCAAAACCAAGAGCAAGCTTCGTGTTAGAGAAAAACGCACAACTACTAGTCTACAAATAGCTTAAGAGTCTGCGTTTTCCCAATGGACATGCCTCGAATATATCAAGGCTGGTTAATATGGAGGAATGCAGATTATATGGAATGAAGAGTCATGCCTGCCACGTCTTTATGCAAACACTCATCCCATTAGCTTTTTGTGATTTGTTGCCAAAAGGGATATGAGATGCACTCACAGAGATCAATCATTTCTTTAGAGATATATGCTCCAGCAAGTTGAATGTTGATCACATTAAAAGGCTTGAAACGAATATTGTCGAGACAATATGCAAACTTGAGATGATATTCCCTCTATTATTTTTGTACTCAATGGAGCATCTACCCCTACATTTACCATTTGAGGTAAAAGTTGGAGGACCGGTCCACTATAGATGGATGTATCCATTCGAGAGTTTAAATATTATAGTTGCAATGTAATTCATAATTACATATTTTTTTCATTGTTTTGTTTAATTGATATTTTTTTTTAATTCTATATATGTAGATACTTATTCAATCTTAAAAAAAAAGGTTAAGAACAAGACGCATGTTGAGGCATCAATATGTGAGGCCTATATTGTTGAGGAGATCTCAACATTTATCTCACACTATTTTGAACCTCATTTGAGAACGAAGATCAATCGTGTTCCAAGACATGATGATGGTAGTGAAGTGCCTTCAAGTGGGAACTTGTCAATATTCTTCAATTCCGGACGACCCACACCTAAAAATATCATAAGGGGAAGATATTTGTCTGAAATAAAGTTCAGACAAGCACACAATTATGTCCTATTTAATTGTGATGAGTTGATACCTTTTATTAAGTAACTAGATGTACTACTTAAACTTTGTCAAGATTGTACTATTTATATATTGTGATATCATAAACTCATATAATTTGGAACAACCTTGCAGGGAACATCAATGATATTTACTGTTCAATAACTCACAGCTGACCGAATCCCAAATCTTTCAATTATGAGATGAACAATTTACCTCGTGGTTTAGAACACAAGTAAGTCCTATCACAAACTCATTATCTTTTGCAAGGTAATTGTACGTCAATATTACAGAATATCTGTTTATTGATTATTGTTGTATTTGATATACAAGGTTTATCAAATGGGAGGTAGTACTGCTATTTTACTGTCTTTACTAAGCCTGGGCCCTGAAAGAAAAGTCAAGTGCTATAACGGGTATTTTGTCAATGGATATGTCTTTCATACTGAAGAATACAAACATGGAAGAAAGACATACAATAGCGGTGTTTGTATTAAAGGATCAACTTCTAGTGAGTTTGAAGTTGACTACTGCGATAGATTAGAAGAGGTCGTCGAACTACAATATCATATCGAGCAGAATAGAGTGTTTTTATTTAAATGCAATTGGTATGACAGAACTGACAGAGGAATCAAAATAAACCCTTATTATGGTCTAGTTGAAATCAACACAAAAGCTAGACTCCACAACGTAAACGATGTCTTTGTTTTCGCAAAGCAATGCCAATAAGTTTACTACACATACACCCCTTCCTTTAGAAAGGACCAATCAAGAGTTGATTGGTTGTCCGTTTTAAAAACCAAACCCAGAGGTCTTGTCGAGGTTGTTCAGGATGAGAACGAAGACACAAGTGTGATAGATAAAGTATTTCAAACTAGTGAGTTGGTTGAACCATACCGAGTTGCTACTTCGATTGATTTAGAAGAAAATTCAAATTTTCATGTTTTCGATGATAGTCTTGTTGATGTTGACGCAGAGGAGTTGAATGTTGTTTTAAGCTCTAGTGGACTAGAGAATGTTGATGAAGAAGATGATAACCACATTGAAGAGTGCGATAAAGCTGATAACAATTCAATTGAGGACGAAGATGAAAATTATGACTAAAATGATTAGAACACAAAAGTGTAAAGCCTTTTTTTTATATAATGTAATATTATGGATGATATTTTGGAACATGAAATATTTATTTTATAATTGTTTGCTCTTGTTATTGTGTTGTGCGTGCTGTAAGTTTGCAATTTTAGCGTTTGTGCAGGAGGATAGATAGGCAATACAAACAAAACATGCAAAAGTTTGCCACAACTACCGACGAAATCTGTCCCGTTGGTATTTTACTAAGAGTTGAAAAAAATTACAGCATTTACCACAATCACTGACGGATATACCATCGCAATGTGTCCTGTCAGTATTTTACCGAGAGTTGCAAAAAAATTATAGCCCATGCCACAATCACCAACATGTTTACCAACAAATTCACCGACAGACGATACAAATTCCAATGCGTGCAACTGTCAGACTGCCAGGTCGGTCGAATTTACCGATGGAATCACCGACGAAAGCGACAAATCCAATGCGCGCTTGCTCTGACACCTATTTACCGCGACTATGCTGATGGACTTCGAAAAATCTAGAGGGATTTTCAAAATTTTAGTGCGAAATTCAAAAAATACCGACAGAAATTACCGACGGAATTTAATGCCACTGCCCAAGAAAATATTATTCTACGTTCCATCAGTAACATTGCAGTATAAAACCCAGCCCCCCCTCCGTGGTTCATTTTTTCTCTGATCCTCCTCATTCACCTTCTTTTCTACTCCTGTGAATCCTTTGTGTTTCTCATTGTATTTTTATTGTTTTGATTGTAGTTTTCAACATACTTTCTTTATCTTTGTATTTTTTTTACTTTTTTATTTTAATTATGATTATTTTTGTTGTGTTCTTTGTTTTGTGCATTGTTTGTAGATAAAATCTTGAAATCAACACAGTATTAAGGTAAACGTTTTTCATTCCTAAAGTCTTTAGTTTTTTCTTTTCATTTGTTCAATTTATTTTATTGTATGTATTGCCATAATAATTGAAAATTTTGTTAAATTTGAATTGTTATTGTTGAATTTACCTTTAAAATGTTAATTGAAATATATAATTAAATTTAATTATTTTATCTTAATTTTATTATAATATTGCTTGTTATGTTTTATATTATTTCAATTAATTTTAATTGTTATTTATGAATTTGTATAGATATTAGTTGAAAATATATAGATGTGAAATTTCTATAGATGTTAGATTGTATATAAGATTTTGTAATGGAGTCAATTGGTTTGTGGATATTATCAATATTTGTAAGTAAGAAAACTGTGGGTAGTCTCTAATATAGGAGAGGTGCTGGATGTTTTTTAAATAATTGAATTTAATTATTCGTATAAATTTATGTAAATGTGTAGAATGAAAATTTAATTATTTTATTGTTTGTATTGTAATAATTATTTGAAAATTTAGTCTCTTTTAATTGTTATTGTTGAATTTACCATGGAAATGGTAATTGGAAATGAAGAATTAAATTTCATTATTTTATCTCAATTTTATTCTATTATTGCTTGTTATGTTTTTAATTCTTTCTATTCATTTTAATTGTCATTTATGCATTTCTATAGATGTTAATTGAAAATATATAGATGTTAAATTTCTATAGATGTTAGGTTGTATATAAGATTTTCCAATGGAGTCAATTGGTTTGTGGTTATTATAAAGATTTGCAGGTTTGAAAATTGTGGGTAGTCTCTAGTATAGGGGAGATGCTGCCAAATTTTTTTAAATCATCGAAGGTAATTATGTAATTATTTGTATAAATTTGTGTAGATGCGTAGAATGAAATCAACAGGACGTTGTCAGTAGACGGTTACAGCTAGTTCTTCTACCAGCGAGTATGACTTATCCTTAGATGTTGATCACGAAGTGGCACCTGCGCCAACTTGTGATGCTGCCTCTTCTAGCGCAGTTTCACAGCGCAGAGGTGGTGTGCCTTCACAGCGGGGTCAATTCATCAGCAAGTACTAGGCACAATAGAAGGATGACCTTTCAAAGTCAGTTTTTTTAGGTTTTAGTTTTTTTTTTTTTACTTATAACATAATTTATGAACAACTAATTAATATTTTATTAATTTTATTTAATTTCAGATTCACAAACATTGAGGCTGCCCAAACAATAACATCAATGTTTAAATCATCGATGGAGATTCCATTATTTCAATGGAGTCAAGTTTCCAAACATCATGAGTGGAGACCTAATATCGATGCATGGTTTCGACAATTTTCAGGTAGGTGTTAACTTCTAATTTTCAGCTTATTTTTAATAAATTATTTTTATAATTTTATATCTTGTATTATTTTTATTTTAAATGAATTATTTATACACAGTATAAATTTGAGTGGGATAGCGCAAACAACAATGTTGTGAGGAGGGTATGGGAGAATCACGCGGCAACTAGGTAACATCAAAAATAATATAATTTTTTGTTTTACAATTTTATGTTCTAAATTCTAATTTGTTACTATGGAAGTAGGTTGCGTGATTTTTTATATGACACAAAAAAAAAAGCAAAAAGATATGCAAGAGATAACGGTCTAGAGGACTGGAATGAGGTGGCAGTTTGGCGGGAATTCAAACCACCATTCATTTCAAGCGATATATGGATGCAATATATTGAGCACGTGATGTCTGAGCGATTCGCACGACGTTCACAGTCCGATGCTGACAACCGGAACCGATAAATTCATGGTTCAGTGACCACACACACCGGCAGCTCTTTCCCGTTCAGTGCACATGCGAAGCGAATGGTAAGATTAATTTAAATGAAATATATCGTTAATTAATTTTTTATTGCTTATAAATATAGTTAACTTGCAACCTTTTTTTCCTTACAGACTACGTCTCTTGGACGTGTGCCAAGCCCAATAAAGCTGTTTGTAGAGACACACGTGCGGGGTCAAGACCACAAAAAGGGGATGCAACAGTTTATGGACAACCGTGCTCAACACTTTGTGGTATGTTCATTCAATAATTTTATTTCATAAGTTATTATTTTCTTGAATTGAATATGATGATTTTTTTTAATTTTCAGGAGACCTATAATAGCCGGTTGAGGGAGAGATATGGGGACGATCCTTCGACCAATCTGGATTTCAATCCGGATTTGTGGATGGAGGTAGGATCATTTGGTGGACTCGATAAAAATCAAGTCTACAAGCTCTCCAACACTACGACTGAAAACTTGCGGGCGGCCGGTAGTGTCTCAACCGTTGGGAGCTCTCCATTAGTATCGAACACCTAGTCTGAGGAGTTCATGGCCTTGAAACAACAATATGAACTACTCTCGACAGATTATGATCAACTTCATCAAATGGTCATGGACATTAGATCAAGGATGGGTGATGATACAAGTACATCGCCTTTTTGGCCGTACAGTCCCGGGAACAACTAGCCTCCTCCTCCTCCTCCTTCAGCTCCACCATTAATCTAGTTTAATTTTGTTTTTGAAACACATTAAATTTGTAATGAATATTTGGATGAATATTTTTAATATTTTTTTTATATTATTAATGTTTAATACAATTTTATTTGGTTAATTAGTTTTTTTCTACTATTAATAAATAATTTGTTTTAAAATATTTTTAAATCAATACCGATGTCCTTACAAACGAAACCTAGCCATAGGTATTTTACGGAATTGGAAAAAAATTACCACTTATGCCACAATCACCGACGGAATGTATCCGTCGGTGGTTACCGTTGACATTAACGATGGATATATCTGTCAGTATTGTACAGAGAGTTCTGAAATATTTACTGCACATGTCACAATCAATGACGATCAGTCCGTCGGTGATATACAGTTGGAAATACAAACAGAATAAGTCCATCCGTAAAGTTTTTGCGGGAAATTTTTTTGGAGCGCTTCCCCCATCTGTAAAACCGTTGGTGTTTGGTTTTTTTTTCCCGACCGAAGTAGCGATGGAAATGGAAATTACCGACGATCAATATTTTGATAGACAGATTCCGTTGGTGAGGCCGTCAGTAAAAATTTTACTGACGAATTGTATGTCTTACACCGATAGAATGCATCTGTTGGTAAAACTGTTTAATGGTGTAGTGATCGGATTAATAAAGATTTGAGTGTATAAATATTTAGGAAAATAAGCACCCCTAGAGAAGACGCACTAGGTCCAGCACTACCTAAACCTGACATTCTGGGTTTTACAGTGTGTCAAGCCCTGACCACATTGGGTTTGGTGCTAGCCAAACTGAGACACGATTAGGCTTGATAGTGTGTCAACCCCTAGGAATGCTAGGTCTGATGCTACCTAGATACAAATGGGATTAGGCTTGATAGTGTGCTAAACCCTGGACACTTTGGTTGTGGTGCTAGCTAGACCGAGACGTAATTGGGTTTTGTACTGTGCCAAACCCCGGGCTTGGCCATCGTCCCTTGGTCACCCCCAAGGGAATGGCCACATCCTTCATTGGGCATGCCAAAGGGGATGAGCATCCTCCCTTGAGTTTAGCTCAGGGGAAGAACTCAGCCTCTATGAGCTTAATTACATTTGATGTTTTGGATTTTAATCTCATTACACCTTTTAGATGTATAAATGATGCAACCATATTATTTGATAGTTTCACCCCCATTTAACTAGTATTTTGCCTATGTTTTATATATAAAATGCCTTGATATTCTTTGTTTTATGTTTTGAAGTCACTTTTGGATGAAAGATGCAAAAAGGAGTAAATTGGAAGTAATTGGCAGATTTGATGTTCAGTCGATGTTTTGTGCAGAGCGTGAGTTCTAGAGATCAAAATGAAGTGATTCCAGTGCCACTAAAAAGCTAACATCCATACCTTTCTGGAAATGCAATGCAAGAAAAATAAAAAGAGAAAGATCATGGAAATCACATCCTGCAAAGTCAAATCTCGCATTCTGCTAGTGTTGACCTTTGGCCATTCAAAATTTAATATCTGGCGCTACAGAAGTCCAATTGATACAATATCAATTTTCGTGGATTCCTAATTCAAAGACCTATCCACGCTCCAAATTTCAGCCAAAAACGATGTCATATGAGGGAGATATGAGTTTTCAAAGATGACAACTGAATTCTACCAGCAAACAGGTTTCGTGAAGAAACAAGTCCAAATTACATTCCGAAGCATCTAAACCGACATCCAAGTTTTAATACCAGCAATTTAGCTCCTCTAAGTCAGAGCTTGAAGATTTCATGCAAGGCTATTTCTCCTTTTAGGAAAAATAGTTATTGAAGTACTTAAATGTAAACTGACAACTCAAGGAAGGACTATTTTGTAAA
>Ga0325414_1003468_pt1 | contig 16384 bp, 9 predicted proteins | sample PopdelMetagenome_8_FD_206183 | JGI IMG/M metagenome (GOLD analysis project Ga0325414, IMG submission 206183) | Populus deltoides microbial communities from Bellville, Georgia, United States - Leaf-PdKOR-R3 | ecosystem: Host-associated > Plants > Phyllosphere > Phylloplane/Leaf | place: USA...
GTGGTTTCCATAGATAAAAGCGTCTTCCATATTCGTTTCTGGCTATGACTCCCACCAAGGCCTGCTGAAACGCAAGTTATTAGCAGAGGATACTGATATGAGTTAGGTGTTTTCAACCTCGCCTAATCCGATTGAATTGAGTTTTTAATTACATAGTTTGGAAAGTGTAAAAATAAGAGATAAAATTAAACCCTATTCAATTTTACTTGGATCAGATACAAGTGTGGGACGTTGAAATCATAAAATAATTAAGTTAAGAAATGTCAATGATCAAAACAAATATAGTCTATAGTTCAGAAAATTAACCTTGTTCAAATTAATAAAACATCCAGCAATTGCACACATGTGCTTCAGGGCCTACAACTTGTGGAGAAGAAAACGATGCTGTCCTAGCTCGAGTAGTAGAGTATTGGTAGAGAAATCAATAATCTATCTAATGAATCTACATAAGATCTTCCATTCAAACTTGAGGATCTTTTATGGTTGTCTTTGTTTTAGCGGTTCGGCACGTGTTTTTAAATTATATTTTTATATGTTTTTGGATCGTTTTGATGTATTAATATAAAAAATAGATTTTTAAAAATAAAAAAATAATTATTTTAATATATTTTTAAGCAAAATATATTTTTAAAAACAACCATTATAACAATATATGTCTAAAAAGCAAATAAAGAAGAAGGTTTGCCAAACAGATGCTGGCTAGCTAACAAAACAGATGGAGCACATGATTCTGCAAAACAAGGCCATGCTATATCAACAGGACCCTATGAACATGGACTTTCTACGATACACGTTCAGACAAGAAGATTCTCAAGACAAACCTACTTGTTATATATATATATATATATATATATATATATATATATATTCACATAAATTTTATCCAAAAACATCAAAACCCTTTTCACCCCACATTTCCGTGCATGGTTTGCTTCTTAATTTGCTAATGGGAGAGACAATAATGGCCGGGGAGCAGAGAAAATTAAGATGCCAACTTCGACATTGGATATTTGGAAGATGCAGGAGAAATTAAAGGAATTAGGTTTAATGGAATTGGATTAAAAGGGCTGTTTGTGCAAGATATGGGAATCAGAATATGACAGTTGAACCTTCTGGTATCTGATGCGTTTGACATTAATTAATTTTTTAACTACTTGTTTTAACTATAATTAATTAAAACATTAATTATTTTTGGGCTTCGGCCACAAGTTCATCTGTGTGATTCTTGATGCCTCTCGGTACAGCACCCGTACGTACTCAGCTTTTGAAACGATTCATGAAGAAGACCATGATTTCTCTCCCATGACTTGTATTAAGTTGCCATGATTTAATTTGGTAAAATTAAAATTAAATTACCTAAAACCTTTGCAACTATATTACACTTTACATACCAAGTTAAAGCCCAACTTGAAATAATAACAAAAAAAAAAAAAAGCTCCTATATACCAAGTGAAAGAACAGTAGTGTTGTTCTCTGTGCATCAAGACTTTTAGGCGCTTTGTTGACTGCATTATTCGTGTGAATAGTTCATGAGCTTTTTCATGTTTTGATCATTAAACTTTTAATTCTTTGCAATCTCATCCTTTTGCTATGCATGTGTAAATTGTCGAGGAATATTCTAAAATAAATTAAAAATCAATTTGTAAAATATGGCTTTAGATTGTCATTAAAAAGAAATAAAACAAGGATAAACTTTAACAAAACCAAAAACAAAACAAGCCCGTTTAGATTTTGGCTTGGAAAACTTAGCTTTGCTCCTTTAAGTTTTAGGTTATTTATTATTTGGTCCTTGTTATTTTAACAATTTATATTTTGATTCTAAACTTTTTTTTTTCATTTTAGTCCTTATATGTTGAGAGAAGAAAAAGAAAGTCACCAGAAAATATTAACAACAGAAAAAGTGCTTGAATTATCACATTTTGACTTTAACTGTTAACCATTAAAAAAAGATGATCTTAGTATTAATAGAATCATTTTTTTTATGAGTTTAATATTGAAGATAGTGTTGTCATTTAACCATATTGGAAAAAATAGATCAATGTTTGTAAAAAAAAAATATATATATTCATTTAATTTTTTGTTTTTTAGAGTAATTGAAGGGCTTTTTAGGGTTGAAAATGATTTTATCGAGGTTTAAATAGTGTTTTTCAAGTGTTCCCAAGTTAAAATAAGTGAAAAATATGTTTTTGGTGTCCAAAAAATCAGATCCTATTTTTTTCAAATTATCTGGTAGGAAACATGTCATATACCATAGCTTAGCTTAAGACCTGTAACCAATTTAGAAGGAAAAAAAAACTATAGCATGGGCTTTGTATGCTGGCTATATGCATGGGCCTAACCTGTAAGGCCAGTAATGTTTTTTTTTACTATTTTTTTCTATTTAAATATTAATTAATACTTTCTCTTATTTTTTTTTAAATTGTTTAGTTTAATTTTTTTAAATAGAAATTAATATTTTCAATTGTTTCTTAAATTTCATAACGCTTCGAAGAGATTATTATAAATTTTCTGTATTTTTTTCCTTTTTTATTTTTTTATAAACAAGTTGTACATAATGCATCTATAAAAAAAAACATAAGTGTTTATTCTTAGCAAGAAAAATTAATCTCCAAGATAAAATAAATGAAAATATATAAAAGAAAAGGAAAAATCAATGAAAAATATTTGCATGTACATCTAATTTTTTTTTCTTTTACTAGAAAGATTAACATTTTGCTTTAGTATTTAATTAGTATTAACAACTTTTTTTTAATTTATCAATTCATTTATTTTTATAATTTATTTTATTAAACATAAACAACATTTTTATATTTCTCAATTAAAAAAAAAAAAACTTCATGATAGCTGGAAATGCATCCATAACTCAGGCGCTTCCTTCTTTTACTTTAGAAATTAATTTGAAATTTTACTTGCAGTCTAGCACAAGTATAGGACTAGTTTATTGTCTGAAAATACATGCCAATTTTTTCTCCTTGACCAAAAATTTATTTGCCTATTATGCTTTGCCACTTGTAATGTTAATGTTATAAAATTAAGGACAATTATATTTTATTTCATATAGTTTAGTCATTCTTTCACTTTATACATTATTGATCAACCCAATTATTTAGATTGAATGAAATGACCAAATTACCTTCCTATATATTATATATGAAATTAGACAAAAGATTAAAGTTTATCTCTCAAAAAGCTCAAGAAATTTTAGCCTCAACTTATATTTAAAATTGTTTCTTTTGTTATAAATAACCAAACCTAATTTTTAGATTGTTAACCAAACCCTATTATTTCTTGCCTCTCCTTTCATTGGTCTTTGTGCTCTCCTCTCTTTCTTTTTGTAAATAACAAAACCCAATTAGTCATTAATTATTTCAACTACCAGATATTTTGATATGTAATATAGTATGGAAACCAATACTCAAAAAGACTTCGCTATGATCTGGGCTCTCTTTGCAGAAAATATTGGACCAGAGATGTGGGTGTTACCTGCAAAATAACACTTTGATAGTTAAGTTAGTGTTGTATTTGAAGGGTGTTTTGTTATATATAAGAAAAATATAAAGAAAGTAATTACAAATATATAGTTGTGAATGAGAATATTCCTCCTCTTCTTCTTCATTTTACCTTGTTTATATAGCTTACCCAAAAGAAAAAAAATATATAAGAAGCTAACTTATTATGAATTATAGATAGCATACATATGCTTTACGTTGTAATAGCTAAATGGTGTAAGTAAAGCATAGATGATGTGTAGCTTGTACAGCATGACATTCTCCTTAACATGTAAGTAGTTGACATGAATAATACTAATAAATTAAAGAGAGAAGGGGGGGAAAGAGTAAAGAGAAGCAGAAGACCAGGTTGTTCTACCAAACCCCATGTTGAACTAGGTTTGACCTTAATCAAACCAAACTCAAAAAAAGTCAAAGCTAACCTAAAGTAGGTGAAAGCACTACAAATATCATTCTTTTTTATGAGATTAACAAATCTATTTTAGCTGAAAATGGGTGAAAAAAGAGGAGAAAAGGAACGGAGACAGTGGCTAGGGCTTTTTTTTATTTTATTTTATTTAATACAAAAGCTCTTTAATCATTAAATACAATATAATAACAATTTTGTTAATTATCCAATTTTTTTATTAACTTTTATTTGACCCATTAGAGTGAAGATATAAAATGTTTGAAATTATAAAAATCAAACCAATAGGAATCCACAAAACCTGAGTTTCAGTCATGCCCTTGTGCCAGTAAGAAATGAGAAATCAGTCTAAGTCGTTCTATGTCACTGACAAGAAAGCATGTGAAGAAGAAACTGTATCACTTCAAAGCAATCAGGTTATACTCGACCAATTTGCAGAACTTCCTTTCTCGAGCCCTTAGGGCACAAATTAACAATAAATTCAAGAGTTATTGAAAGGAAAACCCAACACAAAAATTAGCCATTGTTAACAGAATAAAGAAAATTCACATTTGTATGACGGTTACTACTCCTGTCCAAATTAAACAAAGCCACGAAGAAACACGAGACAGAGAATTAGTGCCTTGTGAAGGGTTCTCTTTACAGATCAAAAGCACATAGAGCTTTACAAATTTAATGAATTACTAGAAAAGAATAATCAATCAGGGATAGAAGAAGGAAATGCAGCACAGAAAATTCAACCACATTCCTCTTGAGCTATATCAATTAACTGTTCCTTCAACTACAGAGATGGAGGGGGGGGGAAGAACATGGCTGTACCTTCATGGCATTTTATAAGCTCACTCGCTTAGGTTGCAGTTTCGAAGGTATGGATGATCATACTTGATGTACTTGGTCCAATATGGTCGATATTTAGTCATTGCTAACTCCAGCCAAGGCTTCATGTTACCGTTATAGTGGACAACAGCTGCACTTTCAATTTCTGACCTATCAATGCTTGGATTATAACCCAATCCGAGCACATGCCATGTCTTCTCAAGAGGATTTGTCAAATTATAAAATGTAATCAGCCCTGGAGGCAACGTCCCAAGCTTCCATAGTACCCTATCTTCATTCTGAAATTCAAAAAAATCAAAAACGGAAATCAGTATACTATATCACACAGCAGTTACTTCTCGACTATCTAAAACAGAGCATGTTCACCTTTTAGTCCATTCAAACAGTAACTGTACCCACATGCCACTACTTCGATGATGGAAGAGGAAAAATAAAAACATCTTTTTTAACCACTTTTGGTTGAAAATATAATTAGGTAAAGCAGTGCCAAAAATATGAAATGCAGGTTTTAAATAGACAAATTTCTCCACAACAACTAATTTTAAGAATGTTACTAACAAAAACAGCATGTGTAGTAAGAGCACAACAAAGCACGAAAAAACTAGGGTTTCAACAACTTACCATGTTTTGCCACTTGTGGTATATTCCTGTAATATCCTTCTTTTTCCACACCTTAAGATCAAAAATATTCATCCCATATGCCCACCCACAAGCGTTTGGATCAAAGTTTCTGGCAATATGAGGATTTGAAAAGTTAAGGTACTTGTCAAACCGGTGAAAACTTTCACCACAGGTTTCCACTGCACCATTCACTTTTCCATGTAGATCTACGGACCACAATTTAGTTAAATCCTTCTGCACAACAATGTCATCATCAAGAAACAGGATCTTATCCAACTTGGGATAGACCTCTGGGAGATAGAACCTCAAATGGTTAAGCATTGAAAGATACTTAGGGTTCCGATACTTCAGATTTGAAGAGCTGGATGAGAGAGAAGTTGGATGATTTGCTTTGAAGTAATACTCTTTCATTGCAGCAGATTCAAGCTGACGCAGAACTGGGCAGTAGGAGGAATTAAGCCACTTGAATTCATCTACATTTTCAACATGGATAGTAGCTTTTCCAGGAGGATTCAGTAGAAACCACATATTCATCGCTCCAAAGTTGAGTTTATCAGTAACAAGATGAAAGACATGTTTGGAAGAATCCTGTAGGTGCAACCAAGAAGCATATTAGCGGAACAAGCAGCTTGCATCCAAATCCCAGAAATGAATAGAGTTTGAACTAAGAATTTCTTCGGAAAAATAAGTTAGTTGAGGAATAAATTCTTAGAGGAAAAATAGCCGAGAATGATTTGATTGTTTTTCAATTTGGGAAATGAACAGTGTTGATCTCACAAAATAAAAAATGTCTGCATCACCTTGGCATTGATGATGGTTGAGTTGACAACAACTGATGCAGCCAAGACATTGTCAGAGAAGAGAGCATAATGGTACAGATTTGGATTTTCCAAATTCTCACTTCTAGGAAACTTTCTCTTATCAAGAGGAAGGAGATAGTAATCAATTGTTAGGCGCATAGACATGCAATGGATTCCATTTGGAACTGTTTTGGCGGCCAACTGACTAAGGAATGTGCTCTGTTTTTTTAAGCTCCTAACTTGTTCATCTGCAGTTTGAAGCATTGCTCTCAGCTTTCCGGTGACCAACTTGCAGTCATACAATTGCTCTCTTGCTTTTGACAGGACTTGGCCCATAGCTTTTATCTTCACAGGCGCACTAAATATAAATCAAGCATGCAACATAATATCCTTTTTAAGAGACTGTCATAACCATCAACATAAAAGAAGAAAGAGCTGTAGATTATAAAGCACAATAAAGGACAGTGACAACCAATACTGTTCTACCTCGGATGTAGATCAGAATCAGCCAAAGAATCTCCTAGGACACGCTGACTCTCTTTGATCCGAGTCTGAAGTTCCTGTAGCAAGTCAAGCTTGCTTTTCATCTTTGCAATACTCAAATACACCCTTGCCATTATCATCTGATCACGCATTAAGCGTACTGTTGAATCAGAATTCTCATTATCCATTTCTTTCCTCCATATACTGTATTTGCCCAAAACAGCACCATCAACTAATTTTGAGCGTTCAATGGCAGCACTTTCAAGCCTTGCAATCGCTTCATCATCTTGGCGCAATAACTCTGCAGCACGCTTTTCACGTCGTTTCTCCCTCAATTGCTGCATAAACTCTCAAGGGAAACAAAATTTACAGCTCAGAAACTAAACAATAATTTGATAACTCTAATATTTTCCTAGTTCAGGGATATGGATCTTAAGGCAAGTGAGGAAAGGAAACATAGTAACCGGATAATGCATCCAGGAAAGATGATTACCCTACGAGCTAGTTTTGCAGGTGTGTCACCAGATCGAGAATCATCATCTGCAGGGGACAGACAGAAGAAGACCAGATTAGCACTTAAGCAAGAACAATATGAAAATATCTGGTTAGAGAATCATATCTACCGGAAATGTTGTCGTCTTTTCCCTTAGGTGCTTCCTGCTTGACCACTGTAGCTGTTTGGTTTGGCTTTGAAAAAGTAATGAAAATCCAAACTTACAAATAATCAGCAATCACAAGTTGACATAAGACTTACAAAAAATGGTGCACACAACATGGTATTTAGCAAGAGATTCAACCAAAGCATGACAGTCATGAGTCATCCTCACCTCAGAAGCAGCATTATCCTCGACTGAAGTATCGACGGCAATAACTTTCCACGAGGCAGACAAATTGTTTTTTCTAAAAGAATCAAGACTCAAAGGTCCCAAATCAGCTGTGCTGGATGTGATAACATCAATGACCTAAAAACAGATTGCTCTGATTAGCACATCATGTGATTGAAAAGTAATACAAAAACCTATCAACCATCACATATATGTGCGTGAATTAAAATACACGAAATCTCCAATTAAAATATGAGCAATCTGCACTTACCTCTTTTGAGAAAATCGATTTCACATGTTGCAAGCCCAGCCGTTCTCTCCAATTCAAATGCTACACCAAACCAACCACCAGCTTTTTTTTAGATTTACACAATGTGACACAGACAAACAGATCATCGTATCTAAAAATAATGATAAAGAGAGGAGAACAGTATCTACCTGCTTACCAGAACCAACTGCATTCAAATTTTGATCTGCATAGCAACATTAATGAATGCAAAGCACCGAAGCCAAAGCTTAATTAATAAAGCACACTAGCTATTAACTCAATGCAACTAAAGTACCTAAAAAGAATTCATAACTGGAATTGGAATTGGAATTGGAATTGGAATTTTTATTTTTATTTTTTTTAGCAATAAAACTAAAAATAATTTTTCATAAAAAAAATTAAGAAATAAAATAAAGATCTGGTAAACTAACCAGTTGAAGAGCTTGTTGTATTGAGTCCTCGACCGACAAAGAAAATCAACGGAGACAAAACGCAGAAGAATATCAAGACTACAATCGGCAATCTAGATCCACCACGTCGGTTCTTGTTCAAGCTGGAAATTGAAAATCCCCGCTTCAACGCCATTGCCTCCTATCAAAACCTATAAAAAAAAAACACATAAAAAGGAAAGAGAAAGAGAAAGCGTGTCATTGAAGGGAAATGCAGTGATTTGATACTATTATTATTATTAAGGAAAATGTGAAGTCAATTTTATTTTTTTTTATTAAAAAGGAAATTATCAGTACATGAGGAAGAGCAGAGGGAGAGCTTTAGATTTCTTTCTGTTCGCTGGGTATCTAATCTAATTTTCGTTTCTTAACGCGGAGGAGGAGGCTCTGTAATTATTTCATTTTCTTCTTCTCTCCCCTTATATTGAGAAAGATTAAATAGTAATAATAATAATAATAAGAGTGCGCGTGGGACTACGATGTCGTTTTTTCATCGGCATGCCGGATCTTCCTTTTTCTCACGCTGGGACCCAACGGGCAACACCGACGCTAACAGTACTATTTTTTTTGAAAAAAATTAGAGTGCTCTTAAAATAATTTTTAATATTTAATTTTATATCAATAATAAAAAAAACATATCCCAACTATCATAATATTTTTACCTAAATTTTTTTTTTACCTTTTCTTTTATTTTTGTGCTTATTTAGAATAAATATTAGTAATTACTCTAGAAGTAATCTAGATTTTTTCTTATTCTTTATCTAATTGGTTATTTTTTTTTTTAACACCAATTAGAAATGGTTGATCACTTGGCTATGCTCTTAGTTATGATGTTTTAAAAGCTCTAGGTAAAGGGTTGGATAGGAAGTTAGTTAGTTATGTAATATGAAAAATATTATCACCTTATTTATCTTATATAAGATAAGTTTGTATTGTTATTTATTTTAAAATGATATGTGTTTATTATTCTTAGGATTATCTAAATCTAAGATTTTTACTATAAATTTATATTAAAGAGTGATTTTGAATTTAGGCACGAAAATAATCTAATCCTCACTTTGATAAAATATATATATATATATATATATATATATGACAACTAATATACTATAATGAATAGAAATAATACTGAGAAACATGAATGTGTAACCACCAATTATATTCTCTAAACATTCAAAGAGATGAGCCAATAATTGATAGCGTAATCTTGGATTGAGTTCTGAAATAAAAAATAATAAATACGCTACAATGGATAAAAATATAAATATAATATATTAAGAGACACGAACATGTACACACCAATTCTATTATAAAATAGGCATCATTCAAATATAAGAACCAATAACTATGAAGTTCAATTTTTAATTAATCAAATATTAAAAGATAACATTGAAAAAAAAATCAATTATACAAAAGAATTCAAGAAAATATCAATTAAAATAATAAAGATTGAAATTGTAACAAAAATAAATTTTATATTTGATTGAATGGTGAAATTAAAAGGTAAAATCAATTTTGCAAAGGGACAAAAAAATCAAAAGAATAAGGATCAAAATTAACATAAAAAATAAAAATAAATGTTTAATTGAATTGTGAAATTAAAAAGAGTGATAACATAAAAATAAAAACAATAGTTGAATAATTAAATTGTTGGGGAATGGGTTGACCATAATCTCTCTATATAGAGAGACGCATACACTTATAGATTGCATGACATTAAGAGTGTGTTTGGTATTGTGGTAGCTATTGTGCTTGTGGTTTGAAAAAAATTGTTTTATAAAAAGTATTTTTAGTTGAAGTTGGTTTGAAAAAATGGGTGTTTGGTCAAAACTGTGGTTGAAATTGAGGTTGAAGAAAAAGTAATTTTAATGTATTTGGTTAAGAATGCTTTTGAAATTGAGGTTATAAAATAATTTTAAAAAATATATATTAATATTGATGGTTTTTAATTTAAATATTGTGGATTTAACTATTGCTATTACATCATGAAATAAATTACACTTTATATATAAAAAATTACTTTCACAAAAAACTATCTACAATTCCATTACGTATAAAATTCATCCGACAAGAACTACAAAATTAGGTAAAATATTATCAAGAATAAAATTAAGATTACAGTACGAGTAAATTTAATTCACCTTAAGCTAATTTAAAAAAAAACAAAAAAAAATTATTGTTCACGTGAACAATACGAGTGAAATCAATTAACTGCGCTGGTTTTTCAAGAAAAAAAACCATGTTCAGTGAACAGTGGAGGCATGCTCCACTGTTTGCAAAAAGAAAAAAAAAAAGAAAAAACTGTTCGGTGAACAGTGGAGGCATGCTCCCCTGTTCACTAAACAGTAGAGCACGAATCAGGATTTTAGCCACGCAGGAAGCAACTCCTAGCTGTTTTTTTTTCTTGTGTTTCAAACATAGCAGACTGTAAAACCCATGAAAAGTAACACATGTTTGTTAATTAACCAAACAGCTTGTTGCATGAAATTGTAGAAAACATAACGCTACCACATTACCAGACGCTTTTTCTAATTTTCTTATATCTTCAAATCCCAAGCTTTTATTTCATAGAAGGAAAATCATGTTTTCATAAAATAAAATACATATAATAGTACCAAAATTCTGTAATCACTCTTATACGAAAAGTAATGATTAATTCCAAGAGAAACCAAAAGGTCCAAAACTTAGAATAATAATAAAAAAAAAATCGAATGGGTCACAAATCTAAGCCCATGCACGCTTTTTTTTTTTTTTTTAACATGTTGGAGTTAACCACTGCCATTCTAAACACATGAATGCCAATAACATCAATTTTCATTGTCAGAAAAGGCATTCTATCTCATCAATTATTTCCTCTCTCAAACGTAAATTAAATAAAAAATCATTTAAATATAATCGCTACAAAAAAAAAATAAAGATTTAAATTTAACACAAATTATAGCAACAAATAAAAAATCCCCTCAACCAACCAAGACTTCAAAAGTACAATCTAATAAAAAATCATAAAACCAATCTAACACTTCAAAAATATCATTTAATGAAAGTCCTTCCAAACAATCCAAGACTTCAAGAATGCCATTGAATGAATAATAATGATTAATAAAACCACATTTTGTTAATGGATAAAAAATGATTTTTGAAATAAACGCTGCTGCAGCAATAATTGTTTTCTTTAACTTAGATGTCTGTGAAAAATAATTTTATTTTGAAAAATATTTTTTAAATTGCTGAAAAATAAATTATGTTTTGATATTTGACAATATCATAAAAAATAAATTATGAAAAAATAAATTATTTTCTAATGTTTAAATAAAAAATAAGATACAAATCATCTTATAGACTTCATATATATATATATATATATATATATATATATATATATAAAAGTTGAGAAATAACACATTTTTGATTTACTATCTTTTTAAAACAGTACAGTTTTTATTTTTATAAAAAAAAATTTAGTGTTTGAAGAACATTGATAATAAATTTCTTTGATTATTGTATAATATATGATTATTTTTAAAATATATGAACATTGATAATAAGTTTTTATTTTTTAAATACATGATTATTGTATAACATACCATATTTTGTATTCAAATGTATTTTTTAGCAATAACATCTAAATTAAAGTATTATACGTAACAATATATCAAATTAATATACTTGTGTATTAATATGTCCTAATATATTATTTCCTATATAAATATATTAGTAATTTGTTGTTTTTTTAATAATATTATATTTTCCAAAATTTTATTACTATATTATTGTTTTTATATATAAAAATAATAAATAGTTGTACCATTTTAGTTTTTAAATCTTTTATTAAAAATATTTTCTGTTTTTTTAAATCGAAAAACACTTTTCTCCATCTCAAACTTATTATTTTCTTGATTTTCTTAAAACAGGAAACTTCAGTAACCAGTTTTCCATAATATAATCAAATATAATCACACATGAAAGAGCTAGGAAAGTGCTTTACAGAAAAACACTTTCCAGCAAACAAGACCTTAAAAACAATCTACTTTTCAAAAATCATAAAATATCTTGAACTTCCAGATTATGCACGATGATAACGACTTACATTGAATATCATGCATAAATAGCTAGCCTTCACAGGCATCTGGATTTTAGAAGACTGCGTAACTGGACAACAGGCATTAGCTACCCAATCGTAGGACAAATTTTTAGTGTCGTGCAAATATCATACAAATAATTCTCGGCATGTAGAGTAGAGCAAGCTCATTAACAACACATAATTTTCAATCTCTAAAGCATTTTCCTAGCTGGTAAGCCTGTAGGATTCTGGACAGGGTAGCCATTCTGAGGTGTAATTATTGACCTTTATGCAGATCCAATCGTTTATGCCAAAATTAAATCCAGAACACATTAAAACCGGGGAAAAAAGAAAATGAATTAAAACCTCATTCCTGGTAGATTCACAGATCTCTAAAGCCTAAACACTCGGAGTACCTCCAAACATGGCGGAACAAGATGTAGAGCACAAATTCTGTCATTTATTCTTCAAATTACCCTACATACCATCTTGTCCAACCAAAAATGTTGAAGCTCTTTGCATACGATTATTATTAGTCCACTGTCTATCCATCACTTTCTGATAATACAAAATAAGCAGATGTTAGGTCCTGCTGCTCATCCCATGAGCCTCAAGCCTACTGGAAAAAAAAAAAAAACAATGTGCAACCTAATTACCTCAATTTGACATAATAGAGCCTCTAAAAAATTGCCACATCCAAGTAATCCCCAATCTGCATAAGTGAAATACAAGTTAGTGACATTCAAATATGGTTATGATACAGTTTGTGAGAGAGGACCATCTTGGTTTACCTGGAAGCCAAGCTGAGCCAATGCTTTGTTGTCATCGAATTTCCCATTTCTATGAGAATTGGTCTTGCCCACCTTCATCAAGCAATGTAGAATTCACAATCAGATGAAAATAGAACTTTAAGGCACGTCTCATTATACCTCAAGCAGGACAGCAGGCATGCATTAATAAAGCTAAAATGAATATTAAGATTATATTCACCCATCCAACAGATGCTTAAATGCAAAAATGAAATACAAGGACATAAACTGACTCTGGAGAAAAGGGGTCATGTAACATATAAATGTGATATGAGATCTACACATAATTTTTTGGGATGATAGCACTGAAATGAAACATGGAAAATAGCATGATTTGTTCTTACTCTTGGTGATACCCACCGAGAAAAGATGACAAACATGATTATAGCCAAAGAACATTGAAATGATGCTTTTGCACAAGCCATGGGTTGATATGTCACCATAAGCTTTTGAAAGATGGGGGAGGCGATAGGAGATGGCTTGTGCATTCAGCATATATGAATCAAAAAAGAAAAAGAAAAAATCTCCTCACATACACAGTGCACAGAGAGAACTAACCTCTCGTACTACAAAACGACCATTTTTATCAGGATATACAAAAGCAAAGGACAGTCTTGCATCTCTTCTCCTAGCTGCTGGAGTCACCTCTTTGACCTGTGAAAGAGATGGGATAAAAATGGCGCCAAAAATACTAGAACTAAAACACTCAATGCAGAAAATAGCATGCATCACCACTGAAAATAAGAAACAGTTGACTTGGCATAGGCATGAATAGTGCATTCATGGAAGAAAACAAAAATTAAGAGACTGTTCTCATGAATTCTCAAACACCAAATATGTTTAGTCAATACCATTTCAAGAGCATCCATGACCCCAATTTCTAATCTCATTACATCTCTGCACAGAATAATATCGCAAAGAAACAGATTCTGCTCTGTGGATAGCTAAACCACACTTCCTCCAGGATGCAGGACCTTAGAGAAAACCATGATGGGTAGTTTTACAACCTTAATTTCTAATCTGGTTTTATCTTATGAGTAATTGCTTCTGAAAAAACAATGAGATGCCACATGGACACCAGCAGATAAACTGCCCCGGGGAAAAAAAGAAATTTATCACATAAGATTCCAGTGCTATCCCCGAAAAAGTAGTGGAACCCCTCCCCTTTCTTAGAAAAGGAAAGACAAGAGCTTCAAACTTCCAATTGCGAGTATCAAGTATCCAAGCTGATTGTCTTTTATGTATATCTTATTCTAAGAACTCATGACATCTGAAAATAAAGAAATAAGAACAGACTGAAAGGAAACCCAACGCAAAAGCATTTGGATGCTTCACAACCTTGGGAGAGCATTCACTCCTAGGCCATCGCCCATAAACGACAAGCCACTTCCCATTCAACGTGTATAAACAAGGCAATACAACATCTTCTCAACTTACCAGATCAGTTAACTCGCGAAGCGTGGCATCCTTCCACGTATAAATTTGAACCTCATCTTTCGGCTCCTTGCCTCTCACTGCAAAATCCTCGTTGCTATGATGATCTCCAATCTGCCAGGAAATTCAGTAAGTCACAAGGTACAGTTCAATTTCTATAAAGATTATTACAATTTGTACCAAAACTTAAACATACCTTAGTGAAAACCCGAAGCAATAGGGGACATGTCTGCATATTAAAAAACAAAAAAAAAATAATTAGAGAGGTGTAGTACATTTGCAACCCTAGAAAAATCCAGAAAGGGAGAAAGAAACGTGTACCTTCTCACGATCAATAGGAGGAGGAGGAGGAGGAGGAGGAGGAGGAAAAGCTCTTGCAGTAAGAGCAAATGGTCTACCTCCTTGTCTCCTCTGCATTTCTGCCATTCCCGCCATCGATCGTTTTTTTTTTTTTTTTTTTTTTGTTTCCCCTTGCAGACACTCTCAAGAGAACAGTAGAGAAGCTTCCTCGTGTTTGCTCCTTCGAATTGATAAAGTGAATGATAGTATGAAATATAATTTGGGTTTTGGGTCTGGGCTGGAGAAGTCTCTCCACAAGCTAAATCTACTTCGAATGTAGCCCATTGGATCTGTGACTTTATTTTTAGAAAAGTAACTACATCATTATCGGCATGCATGCATGCATTGCATTGGGGGTTGAATTAATTTTTTTTAAAGGAAAAAAATATCAAGTTATTACCTAAAATAAAGAAAAAGTTTTAATCATGAAATAAAAATTTAATGTATTTTCAATGAAATTTTTTAAAAATATTTAGAGGTGATATATAGATGATATTTTTTAAATATTTAGAGTTGATTTATCAACATCTTTTTTTTTAAATATTAAAATAACAATATATTTTATTTAAAATACAAAAAATTTCCATGTTTATATTAACTTAGATCCTATTGAAACTAAACCTGATTGAAACACTAAAAAACCCAGCAGATAATGAGTAGGTCACAATGGGAAAGATAACTTCGACGCTCCATCAAACTAGATGAGCGAAATTTCTTTTGAGAAATAATTATGCTGAGAATATTTACATCGACGTTGCGGCGAAAGCCCAGCAGGCAACACCTTCTAATTCCTTGGACCAGGATACAAGAAGCGTTGCTTCCCAGCCAAGAGGGACAAGCATCTACTTGATGAAATATGAGCCGCCTGGAATACATGGTGTAATGGAAGAGACCCTCACCTACTGTACAGTTATTCTCATGATGAATACACAACAACGATGCCAACCCCTAGCTCTCAGAACATTACATCCAGCCAAGCTGCTACACAGCCCAGAAACCCATCTTGGCATCTTTCTGCCATTCTCCCTCCATAAATCAGGTAAATTTGGTAGCTCCTGCAGGCAGCAAGCAGTTTGATTTAAAAAGTAAGATTTTTTCGAATAGATGAAATGAAATAAATTCTTGTCAAATCCCAATGCTCCAAACAATCTGTAAACGATTTAAAAAGAGTCAGAAAATTTGTTGTGTGAATTAGGTTTCGTTCTTGTACCACTGTGCAAGATCTAGGGTTTTCTCTCATGTTTCCTTTATTTTCCTTTTCGGTTTTGTCTTCATCTCTTTTCACCCTTTGATCCTCTGGTTTTTATTTCTACTTGCGGCCAAAGGTATAATTATTGAAAATGAAGAAAATATGTGTCGTATTTTTACCAAGAAAGTTTGATAAAGTTTCTCAAAACAAATTAATGTTCATGCAATGCAATTCTTCAAACAAGTTCAGAGAAGTAACGAAAAACCTCTCTTTAGACGGTCAAAAGTACGTAAATGGTTTATGCTGGCTGCATGCGCTTTGGCCATTTCAGGCCTTCTTTTTCTTACCCGAGTTTG
>Ga0325414_1003469_pt1 | contig 16382 bp, 8 predicted proteins | sample PopdelMetagenome_8_FD_206183 | JGI IMG/M metagenome (GOLD analysis project Ga0325414, IMG submission 206183) | Populus deltoides microbial communities from Bellville, Georgia, United States - Leaf-PdKOR-R3 | ecosystem: Host-associated > Plants > Phyllosphere > Phylloplane/Leaf | place: USA...
TCAAAATAACTCGAGTAAGATTTGGTATAAATAGGCGTCAGGATTAGAGAAATTTTACCCAAAAATCATAAAAGTTACTATTGAGGGACATAGAAGGAATTTTAAAATAAGTGTTAAGTAAATATATATGTGCAAGTGTGTGCATGTGGGAAGAAAGAATTGAGGGACTTAGAAGGTATTTTTAAAAACAATTAAGTATATATATATATATATATATATATGCGCGCGTGTGGGGGGGCATACTTGAGGGACATTGAAGATATTTAAAAAAAAAGTTAAGTATGTTTGCGTGCACGCGGGAAGAAAGAAAAAAAAAAGAACAAACTTGATTTTCAAAGGAGAAGGGAGCATTCAACCAAGAAAAGGGGAAATTCAAGCAAAGGAAAATTTTTCAATTTAAAAGTGTTAAAGCTTTGGTTATTGCTTGGTAAGGTGCCCTCGTATTTTTAAATAAGATTCTTGAAGAATTTTAAGAAGATGATGAGAAAAATAAAATTAATGAATTTTGATAAGATGATGAGATTGTATAGGAAAGAGATGAAACTAATGTTAAAGAGTGAATAGATCATGAAATTTTTTTAATGTTTTTCTTTAGTTTAAATTTCAGTAAAAAAATTAATATATATATATATATATATATATATTTGAATAATGAAATGATTGTGTTACAATGTGGAAATTTGAAGAATAAGAAGGAAATTTACAAAAGAAAGAAGGGAATTTTCATGTTTCTTTTTAAATTTGATTTTGGCAAATGAAAGGATAATTGAAATGATTTTATTTATTGATTGTGTCAATATGGAAAGTAGAATAATGATGTGATATACTTGTCAATTCAAGAGAGGCTGTCAGACTAACACCACAACAGGGAACTTCGACTCGAGCTCAGTCGTCAAGTAAATACATGATGCCCAAATTTATTATTGGTCAATATGTATTTTTATCTAATTAATTGTGGTTGATAGATTAGTAATTATTATATTGTTTACTTGAGGAAACAATATATGTGATGTGATGAATTAATTCATGGATTAATGAAATTAGTGCCCCGGTGAATGGGCGTAATAAGAAATTAATTCCCTGGTTAATAAGATTAGTATCATGGTTAATGGGATTAGTATCATGGTGAATGAGCAAATCGTTGAACTAATTCCTAAATTAATGAAATTAATGTCCTCGTGAATGGACGTAATAAAGAATTAATTCTCTGGTTAATGAGATTAGTACCCTGGTGAATGGGCAAATCATTGAATTAATTCCTGGGTTAATAGAATTAGTGCCTTAGTGAATGGGCGGAATAAGGAATTAATTCCCTAGTTAATGAGATTAGTACTGTGATGAATGGGTAGATCATTGAACTAATTTTTTGAATTGATGAAATTAGTGTTTGTTGAATGGGCAGGTGAGAAATTAATCACCTATTAGTGGAATTAATGCCAGGGTTAATGGGCGATAGGAATAATTATATTTTTTGTTGATGTTAAAAATAATTAAAGATTATTCTGAAATTTAATTGTAATATATAATACTAGATGAGTAAATTAACTTAATGATCTTATGAGTAAATTTTCAAAAGAAAGGAAGAAAGAAAGTAAGAAAGAATTTATTGATATTTTACTTCATTTGTCTAATCGAATTATTGTGTTAAATCAATTTTCAGGTACATCCCCTTATCGGGCTGAACAATAGATTAATTTTCTTATATTTTGTTGGGTATCATTTTGTAATGAATGAATTTATTATTTTATTATGCAATATAAATTTTAAAATTTAATGCATCAATAGTTATCAAAAGCCTTTTTTGTAGTATAATTTTAATTATGAATTTCTTTTTTAATTATATACTTATTTCAATTATAATTTTGTTAATGCCCTTATTTGTAAATCTTTGAATTGTGTAATGCGCTTCATTGAATTGCATCTATGGAAATGTATGATATTGAATTGTTTGAACATGTATGAATTTGATTTTTGAGAAATTGTGATGTAATGAGAGGAAGAAGTCCTGAATGATAGGATGAGTAGGAAATTTGATAATTGAGAATTATGAAAGAAGAGTTGATAACTTGGTACCTAAAAATACAGAGGAAACTTTGTCAGATTTTTAATTGATTTAAAAAAAAACAAATTACCCTAATCTTAACGGAATTATTATGTCATTGCTCTTTGTGTTTGAACACAAATTGTGGGGTTGTTAAAGAGTGTTTTGTGGTTGAAATGTGATGAAAAATAGGTTTTTTAGGTGAAAAATCTGTAGGCCTGATTTTTCGACAATCATAATGGTGATCAGAATCTGGGCTGGCGAACGACACGTCATCTACCATAGCAGACAACAAGTCGTCCTCCCTTTTTAAAAAGAAAAACAAAATAGCAATCTCAAATGCTTGGGCCTAGGCTTCAAGGCCCACGCACCTAGGCTTTTCCTTTTTTGGTATTTTTTTTCAATCGATACCTTTTTTATGCCTTTTTAAAATATTTTTTAAGAATCTTTTTAATTAATACCCCTCTGATGTCAATTTTTCAGGGGTTATTTAGCCTTTTTTAAATAGTGATTATTTTTTAATTATATTGGATGTCTTAATTTTTCATAAGGTTAATATAATTCATCTATAATTTTTTTATGTAAATAAATTAAAATTATTTATTTTTTATGATATTTTTAATATGTGCTTACATAATATTTTTTTTTTATTCAATAAATTTTATATGTATGTCAACTCCTATTAAAAATTAATTTTAATAAATTAATTTATTAAACACAACCAGGTAAATGACATGTGTTGCGCTATTAAATATCTTAATTTATACTTGTGTCTTAGTTTTTACAATTTCACTTTTATTTATCGTCAATTTTATTTTCTATCAAATTATCTTAACCTCATAATGAAGGATGCATAGACACGTAATTTTGACATATCTCATATTTAAGTCATGAATTTAACGTGTCAATTTAGTTTTGACTAAAATACTTTTTTTCATTTATTTTTTTATTATTGTTGCCTTATTTTTTATTGAATTATCAAATTAATTTAATTTGATTATTAATTTTTTTAAAAAAAAATATAACTGTCTTTTTTTTAAGTTAAAAATGTGTGTAGTTTCGTAGCTGCTAAAGCCAATCCCATGATGACCATGGCCTTCAAATCATAATTATTAAACCTGGACCGGCCCTGCGGGTCGATCCGGGAACCGGTTGACCTGGTGGCTGGACCGGTTCGAGTTAGGAGAAAGACTGGTAAATGTAAAAAACCGGCAAGACCCGGTCGACCCATGACCCGAGCGATCCGGACAAACCAGGACGAGACACGGCGTTTGTAATGCATAAACTGTCATTTGTGAAATCAAAACTCGATCCATGAACACCAATCAATCTAACATTTTAATCCCGCAAAAACTAACAGATTTGAGTCAAACTCGGGAACAAAACACATAAAACTTAAATAACGAGCTTTGCAAGTTACTACTGACTCACGGGAAGAGCGGGAGACAGGAGAAGGAGGGAAATGAAGGCAAGGAGAGGAAATGATCGAGCAGTGGTTGCTAAGGACATGGCAATCGCTAGTGAAGATGAGATCTGATGGAAAAAGCGATTTTTTTTCCTTTCAGATGGAGAGAGAGCGGGGGAGGGGGGGAGTGAAGATTGAAGAGACAGTAATTGTCTTAGACTCTAAGGCTCTAAGCTACGTTTTTATTTCAATCCATTAAAATAATTATTTTAGTTTTTTTATTCAAAAAAATTATAAATGCATAAAGTTTATTTTACAGTTTATAATAATAAGAAATAAATTAAAACAGAGTGTTTTTTCATAATTTTAATATAAAAAAATTATGTTTTCTAAATATAAAATAAAATTGTTTTTCTTTAAATACTTCAACTTAAAAAAATAACATAATATCTTTTCAATGTGTAATTTGAAACCCTTACATAAATATACTCTATGTTTAGAAGAAAAAAATTATGTTTTTTCAACGTGGGATAAAAAATTTTTTTGGTTTAAATACTTCAACTTAAAAGCATAACATAGTATCTTTTCAATGTGTGATAAAAAACTTTTTAAAATATTTTTTAAAACTTTATTATTTACAATATAGCATATATTCATATTGATTTTTTTTAATTTTTTCGTATGAAATATTAAATTTTTAATTTTTTTAATTTTTTTGAGTTGACCCTAGTTAACCCATAAAACCCAGAACCCGGTTTCTTAACCGGGTTAACTCCCAGACCGGTCTGATAACTATACTTCAAATACCATCACTTGTCGCTACCTTAATAGCTCACCCACAGGCAACAACCCTTCAGATAAGGACAAAACCCTTGTACGGTACGCTCTCCTCTCCACCTCCATTTTAAAGGGGAGAACCAAAAATTCTCTCATCGGAACCCACCTATTTTCGTGGTGATGACTTGCTCTTGTTCACCCCTCTTGGCTCAATCATTCGTGAGAATGACGTGTATCCTATGTCAACAAACCAACGCTATACATGGCAGTTTACAGTTATGACAATGATCATGCAATTTTCGAAAGCTATTCACCAATTATCTTATCATGCCACCTTTTTGTTTTTATTTTCGTGCTGCATTGCAAAACCAGGGCATCTATATCCATCTTAATCAACATTCTGACATTAATAATAATATTGGCCTGGAAGGTGCCTCGCAAATATTGTGTGGGATCTGAAAATCACTTGTTGGCCTTGTTTTCCACAGAACTCGTCTTTTGATTAATCTTCCATGCGTTGGCTGCAAACTCTGTCATTGATGGTTAAGAGATTTTGATAACGCGTGTCGAAGAAGAGAAATTTTAAAATCAAGTTGGCATATAGAAGTCACTAGGAAAAAAATATATATACCAAAAAAATATTTTTTAAATTTTAAGATGGTAATATATTAGATTATATATTTTAAAAAAATTAAAATGATAATATTTTAAATTTAATATAATTCAAATAAAATTAGATTTGAATTTTGGCATAGAATTTCCTATCGTCGAGTTATATACTATTAAGCATAACTCTAAATTAAACCGTTGAATCAAGCTAAAACTTTATCATAAGATTCCATGGGTATTTTTTATGTTAGGGTAAAATTTCAGGTGAATTGAAATCCAGGAAGGACTTGCAATATAGGTTAGAACAAGCTATATAAATTTTATTATTTATTTTCTTTTGACTTGTGGACTTCCTATTTGATAAGGATCATTTTTTGAATGAACTGAATATGGGTTAGATATATCAGGATTAATTTTTCAGAAGTACTTAAACTCTTGTAAGCCTAAGTTTTGAAAAATCTTTGATGAATAATACTTTTGAACTTTTCGGTTTAACATGTGAGAGAGATTCTTGCATTCCTTGATTTTTTGAATGAACTGAATTTGACTTATTAAAGATTAAGTATAACTCTGATTTAAACTGTTTGATTTAGCTGAAACTTTATCAGAAGATTCCAGAGGTGTGTTTCTATGTTAGGGGTAAAATTTTAGATTAATTGAAGTTCAGGAAGAACTTGCGATAAAGGTCAGAACATGTTCTACAAATTTTGTTATTTACTTTTTTTTGAATTGTGAACTTTCTAATTGGCAATAATCATTTTTTTACAAAGATATGACAACTTGTTTTGGGAATTTTCTTGTTCTACAAAAATCTTCAATGAACTGCAATATAATTTTCAAATGTGGCAAAAATTCATTAATGTTCTGAAATTCTTTTCTTACAGGGATTCCTAGTTACACAAGGAAAGAATGACCGGTGATATTTAATGATAGATTGGTTTCTAAGATCATTGGGCAACATTGTAAGCTATAAATAAGCTTTATAACATACTTGTATTGTTTTCTTTTCTTCTTCTCTTCTCACAGCAGCATAATGATTTAACTTATAAGTTTTATTTTTATTGTTTCAGCTATAGCCCAAGGCTTATTTACACTTAATTAATATTTTTTTTTAGTTAGGATCCAAGGATTGTTTGGATCAGGGTTTGGGCTTAGTAGTATAGGTTCCGAGTTAGTTTTGCAGATGGGTTAATTCAGCCCACAAGAGTAGATCTATTAGGGTTAATTTTTCAAAAGTACTTAAACTCTTACAAGTCTAAGTTTTGGAAAACCTTTGATGTCTTTTCAGTTTAACTTGTGAGAGATATTCTTGCATTTTTTTGTTCTTGAATGAATTGAATCTGACTTATCGAAGATTAATTGGTTTCGTGATGACATTCGACTTTACTCCAATAGTGTTGGTGTCTTGGGGCAGGTTTTCATTGTCTCACACTCCTATTAGGCCTTTTTAGGCTTTTCAAGATCAATTTTCAATCTTGATTATGAGTTGCATGACTACATGATCATGAGATTCACATCAAAATTGACCTAGTCAAATATGGTTAACTTATGAAACCCACGATTTAGGGCATGAAACTGCGATAAACCTGTGGAATGCAAACCAAAACAAATTAAAAAGCTCAATTCTAATCAATTAAATATTGAAGGCCGGAAATGAAAATGGTATTCGAATAAAAAAAAAACCCCAAAAAAGTGATTTGAGTAAACTCAGATTAGCGACTAGTGTTATGTCGCAGGTCGGATCAAATTTCTTCTAACATAAAAAAATGTTTAGGCAATTGTAGTGTTTTTAAAAAAGCAAAATAAAATATGAGACCCCAAGTCATTGACCTGACTAGATCTAATAAGTTCAATTAATTTAATAATATGATAAAAAGCAACAATAATAGATAAATCAAACAAAAAATGTTAATAATGAACTATAAAAAACTAGCCGCCAATATCATACTTAGAAGGAGAAGAAAGAAAAACCTATCGGAGACTCATCGTCCCTCCACCATAGACGCATCTCCACCACCAAAAAGTGTTTACCAAGATAGTTTTAATCCCATTGAGAAAGGTTGCACGACGATATCGAAAGAGGACGCACACGCCACAAGAGCAATGACTCATAAAGCAAACCAAACAAAATATTACAAAATGAACATCTCATGCTTATATTTAAGCAATTAATTTAACTTAATTCAAAAACTAAATTAAAAAAAAAACTAAATTTAACAAAGAATGATAAATAAAAAAACATAAGAAAACTCAAGTCATTTTAAAAATTAGTGAACAATCCTATATAAAGTAAAAAAATTTAATAGAGAATGATCTCAAATTAAATTAAATGCTAAATAATAAAAGGAAAAAAAAACTTAAAAAGGGTAAAAAAAAGAAGCAATCCTAGGTGAATCTCCTAAACTTGGGTTAATCTTTTAAATTCATAAACCGTAAAATCCTAAACCTGTGATCAATAAAGAAACTCAATTCCTAACTAATTTACTATTAAACGGTGAAATAAAAAAAAATTAAAAAAATTGCTAAAGTAAATAAACCGCAATCAAAAGAATGAGGATGAAATATGATATGAAAAAAAAATTGAAGGTTGATGAATCATAAAACAAAAAACCAATTTCAAAATCATCTCAAATAAAATAAATAGTAGTCAAAAGAATAGGAACCAAATTTAACAGATAAAAAAACTAAAGGAGGATGAAATTTAAAAATAAATTTCAATTCTATATATTAATTAAAATAAAAAACAAAAATTAAAAAAATATGGACTAAATCTGAATGAAAAAAAATAAATTGAAGGGCTATTGTGAAAATTTAGAAGATTAAACGTTAAAAAAGGAGGAGGAGAGAAAAAAAAGAAGAAAAAATCAATCATCACCAAACCAGAGGGAATTACACTATGTGTTGCCTAGGGATGGAGGTCTTACCATGATGATTCTGAAAACACCAAAAAAGACTATTTTTGGCAATTGTAAGTTGTTGCACATACCATCTAAATATGACAAGACAACTTACTCACTAGGATGCATAACACATGTGCTAACAATTTTATATATATATATAGTTATTAAAATACCAAATTGCTCTTATTCCTATATGGTAAAAACAAAAAATTTAGGATGAAAGTACGAAAAATCCCTAGAGTCCAATTAAAGAAAATTTTCTTTCAAATACAATTTATTCATTTTACTATGCTTTTTAAAAGTAAAAACCAAAACATACCCCTAGAAGCTAGTTGATTGAGTTTTACATTTAATGGAAATGATGTCATTTTATTGTGCAAAAAAAGTTAAATGACAAAAATGGTTTAAATCATTTTCGTAATGATTAATGAATCATGTGAAAAAATCATTTTATCACTAATATCAAAGCTAATAGATTTTTTTTAAATGAAAAAAATATTTTTTAATTCACAGTACCATGAATCTTGGGCCATAGTATTTTTCTTGCACCTTTTAAATTTTGTTAATAAAAAATGACTACTCTTGGAGTCTATATTTTACTTTCATGCTCGGCCTTCAAATTTACATATATCTTTACTTATGCTATACCTTGACAAGTGTTGAGTATTTTTTTATTTTTTTAAAACAAAGAACAAGTTTCATGACATTAGAAACAAGTTTGCCTTTTGTGACTCGTATTTTCATTTGCATACTCTGAATCTTGAATTATCCATTTTATCTTCAAGAAAAGAAATGGATCTCAAAATTAACGAATTAAGCTCCAAAAATATTAAAGTCATCCCCCATGCTCCTTGCTCATACACCAATCACATCAATAGTATGATGTTGAGGAAATAATTAGTAGTATTTAAATAGTTATTTTCTAGGTTCATTAAAAAAAAACATAAAAAGGTGAGATAAAATGAAACTTATAATCCAAAAAAAAAATAATAAGAATATTTTTTAGGATTTTTTTTCTCCATTACTTGTTTCTATATTTTTTAAAATAAACTTAAAAAATAACTAATAAAATATTATTAATTATTTTCTAAACATCATAAAATTTCTTACATGACAAATATTTTTTTTTCAACCCCTTTTGCTTTTAATTTCGACACCAATAAGCATAACCATACCGGTAAGTGTGTTTGGGATTGAAGTGTGGTGAGATGTGGTTAATATTTTTTTTTATATAGATATAATTTTTTTAAAGCACAAATTAAACCTTATTAAAAACTAAAAATATATAGTTTCTTTTATTAATTCTATAAATAAAAAAGGTTACCCACAACTCATCACCGACACACTGTCAATCTAGTTTTTCTTCGACCATAACCAGGAATGGTCTGATTTTGCAGTTGTCAGTGGTCACTCCAAAATAAACCCAAGATAGCTTGGATTTATTGGACCCTTTTCATTAGTTTGTCCTTAAACTAGCCCTAACTAGTCTACTAGGCCCAAGTCCTCCACCCCAAGACAAAACAGGCAATATAGAGTCTCGAATTTGTGATTTCTCTGAACCTCATTTTATTTAGAAAGTGTTTGATTATGTATTTAAATTTGTTTTTTTGTTAAATTTTAAAATTTTTTATTATAATTCAATACAGTTTATATTTTTTAGATCGTTTTAATATGTTAATATTAAAAATAATTTTTAAAAGATAAAAAAATATTATTAACATATATTTCAATATAAAAAGTTATCGGCGAAACACTATCTTAGCCGTCTATGCAATGGAATCACTGCTCCTCTCCGCATCACCATCTCCTCTCCACTGCCCTTCACCAAAAACCTTCTTCTCTAACAAAACCACTCATATAAATCCAAGCTTTATTTCCTTCACACCCAAAAGAAAACCAGCTATCCAGGCTAAACTCATGGAGAAAGAGAACAAGCTGTGGGGAGGCAGATTCGAACAGACCGTGACCGATAAAGTAGAGAAATTCACTGAGTCAATCTCATTTGACAAGGATTTGTACAAGCATGACATAATGGGCAGCAAAGCTCACGCCTCCATGCTTGCTAAACAGGTCATTCTTGTTCTTGCATAACAGTTTTTCGACTTCTTTCCTTAAGCAAGTGAAATGGTTTAAGCTTGTTATGTTGTTTTGTGTTTTGTAGGGGTTGATAGGTGAGTGATAGGGACAGTATTTTAAAATGGCTCGATGAGATACAGAGAAAGAACGAGGCTGGTGAGTTTGAGTGGAGGGAAGATAGGGAAGATGTGCATATGAATATTGAGGCAACACTTACTGAGATGATTGGTGAGCCTACCAAGAAACTGCATACGGCGAGGAGTAGGAATGATCAAGTTTTGACTGATTTTAAACTGTGGTATCGTGATGCTATTGATAGAATTGTTGCATCTATCAAAAATTTACAGGTTGCATTGCTCAAATTGGCTTTGCATAATGAAGGGCTTAGTGTTCCTGGTTACACACATTTGCAAAGAGCGCAGCCTGTTTTGTTGCCTCATCTGCTCGTAGCTTATGTTGAACAGGTATTGCTTTGTTGCTGTTGGTTGGCGTGGGTGGAACACTTTTAGAAATTTTAATATTTATTGGAGCCTTTATCGTGTTGGCTAACGAGAAGATTGGGACTTGCATGCTTGATCTGTCTACCATTAAAAAGCTTCAATTGGAAACTTTAGTAGTTACCTGGAATACTGATTTGATAGTTGGTTGAAATTCTCTTGTAATTTTACAACATTTTAAATGAGCTCAGGCATTGGTCCAATATGGTGTTATTACTGACCAATGCAGTTTTTTTCCGTAAATCAATCATGGTGTCTTCATAAGAGTGAACACTGACCACAATTTTTTTTTCTTGTAGCTTGAACGTGATGCTGATCACTTGATTCTAACTTTAGGATGAATTTCTGCCCCCTGGGTGCATGTGCATTGGCTGGTACTGGTTTACCCATTGACAGGTTTATGACTTCTGAAGCTTTAGGATTCTCTGCTCCCATGAGGAACAGGTAAACACATACTGTTTTTGATAAATATTTCTGTGCGTTCGGATGTTTTTGGTTCTGGATTAACATTCATGAGGACTTGTGATCCTTCAGTTCATGGGTAATCTGAGAACAATGGTTTTTATCATCTCATCGATTAGTTGGTCGTAAAGGTCATTTATATTGGTTTTCAACTGCCCCATTCAAGAGTCTGGTCATGATTTCTTTCTCATACATTTATGAAATGCATCGGTATCTGTATATTGATGGTTGTGTGATGGCTTCCTTGGCTTATCTTTGTGATAACAAATGCAAGATTTTGCCAAACATTTGAAATTTTCTCGATTTTATTTCTGGATTCTCTCTTAAGTACTATAAAATTAGTTTTATATTATGAGTAAAACACCTTTGCTAAAGCGGCACTTTCATACTGCCTGCTCTACATATGATGTCAATTGTTGGCTCCTGGAATTGGGGATTGTGGGACCATTTGCATGTGTTCTTATTTACCTCAACTTCTATCTCCTATATGCTTGTGAATTCCCCTCCCTTCTTCTTATCTGGCTTCCTTGAGTAGTTGGTTATGTTTCATTAGTTTACATAGCATCGATGCAGTTTCAGACTGAGATTTTGTCTTGGAGTTTCTTTCTGCTAATTCCATCACAGCCATTCATCTTTCTTGACTGAGTGAAGAATGGGTATTGTGGACGTGGCCCAGTATATATAACACCAAGTGATTCTGTTTCAACTGGAAGTAGTATAATGCCTCAGAAGAAAAACCCAGATCCCATGGAACTTGTTAGGAGACCTGGTCACTCTTTTTATGTTGTGCAAAGGACTTCCACTTGCTTGAAGTCGTGATTTGCAGGTGGTCTCTTTTTATTTTGTCTTTCACAATGATAAAAGTTTTGGAGTGCTTCTGTTACAGTGGGATAGTAGATCATCCATAGGTATTGAGGGAAATTTCAGCCTTTTTGTTCTTGAATTTTAGATCAACATCTTGGTTTACCTGTGGATGTGTATTTGAATCCTTCTTTGCTAAATTAGTTATTCGAATGCATGCATCCCTATATATGTTCATCCTTTATCTTCTCCTCTTCCGGTGATCTTTTGCCCATTCTTTGTATTTTGATTGTTGTCTTTTTCATGAGACAGGAAGATAAGGAACCTGAATTTGACAGCGTTAAGACAGTTGTAGGGATGCTTGAAGTGTCAGCAGAGTTTGCACAAAACATCACCTTTAATCAGGAGAGAATTCAAAAGTATTTGCCAGGTGGCCATCTTGATGCCGCAACACTTGCTGATTATCTTGTTAATAAGGCAGGTTATTTTTATTGATTGACTTCTGTTCACTATTCAAAATAGCTTGCATTTCTTCTACTTCTAAGTTTTCATCATGATTTGCAATGAAGCAACCAAATAAAAGTTCCAGGGACCATCAAAGACCAGGCTGAGAGCTTAAGTCCATCTATGTACATTTGTGTTCCTAATATCCAGCTAACTTCTAATGAAGGAATTCTTCCACAAAATTACTAATCCAAAATACTCTAGAAATGAGTTTCTTTAGGTTGCACATGCGAATTCTTTTTCCTCCTTATTCTAAACTGAACTAGGTTAAGCGGTGAATATTTAACAAAATGGTTTGAGGAGAGGAAATGTGGTGAGAGGGAAAGGAGAAGGATTGCCTCACTTAAAACACCTCAATGATTCTTACAGATAGAGAGATTCAGGAGATACAAATTGATAATAGATGATCCTGAATGGGGAAGCATACAAACATGAGCTGTAATGGCAATCACTTTTGTGGGCTAGACTGAGGATATCTATGTAATAGACGGGCATTGTTTTTGTTTTCCAATTATGGTACCAATTCATTTCTAGGCTTCTAAAATCCTAGGTCTGCATCATATTTAATTCTTGGTTTCATGAAGCATGGTGGTTCATAGTTGTCCCACAAATTCTCCATGCAAATTTTTTATTTTCTTTTCCAATCTTTTTCTCTGGAATTGTTAAAAAATCAACTGCCTTCCTTTTTTGTTTTTTATAGGGACTACCTTTCAGAACAGCCCATGAAATACTTGGAACATGTGTTCATTTGTGTGTTTCAAGGAACTTGCGGCTTGAAGATCTAAGCCTTGATGATCTGAAACATAAGCCCTGCCTTTCACCAAGATGTATACGAGTATCTTGGAGTAGAAAATGCAGTTAACAAATTCTGCTCGTACGGTTCCACTGGATCAGCTTGCGTTGTGGGTCAGCTAAATTACTGGGTTACTAAATTTGAGATTAGCGAAAACCGACCTTGCTAATAAATGTTGCTGTAGATTCTAGATGGAGTACTTGGCAAGATATTTGAAGACATTTTCAGCACAAGGAACATTGTGAGACAGTGGGCATCGGAGTTTATCAGTGACAGTGCAGTCGTCTAAGATGCCAACACGAGGGAAATACCCTCAGGCCAAGTTCAATCGCTTTTGCATGAGAATCTTGTCCAGCCCGATGTATGTTGTATTAGAAGAACCAAATACATGGGATTAAATAGTGTGGTTTTCCCAATGCAGTGTATCCGTTTTTAACTGCATAGTTTTCCCAATGTAGAAATAGTTATCAAAATCACGAGTTGACTAGTAAAATGATTTTACAAGTCAACATGTATATAACATGTAAAATTAAGTTAAAAACTCGAAAACTAATAAAATCGGTTAAAATCAATTAAACTTGTATAAAATTAATCAAACTGAGTAAAACCTAATTGATTTACCGAATTAGATGAAAGTTACAAAATTTGCTACACTCCACCCACATTCTCTACACCCCAATATCTCTTTTTTCTTTTTCTCTTTGCTAAAATCTCAAATTCTCAACCCTAGCAGATTAACACCAGCAACGCAGCTGGTTCCACTCTTTACTTACTAGCAAGCAACAATGTAAAGATTAATCTTCATTTTTTTCTTTACTTTGTTTGCCTTTCATCTGATTGTCTCCACTCTCTACTCTCTCAATTGGTTTTGTTTGCCACTATAAATGAAGCAACAATTGTGCCTATTGTTAGTGGTCAGGTTTATTTGTTGGATTATCTTCTTTTCTGTCATGTTTTATTATGCAGAAGAGGGTCATAAGCCATCAATCTGATATCATTTTTTGATGGTTTGACAGTAAAAATAATCTTGAACTTATTGTTAATCTTGTAAAAAGAGAAAATCTTCTTGGTGCTGAAAATCTGATAAACACATTACTTGTTAATTTCGGTTGGACATTAATCTTTGTGTTTTGTTGGATTCTTCATTAGTTTCCTCATTGCAATTCTGCAATACCTGGTTCTGAATCCTAGCTAACATAGGATAGCGAGTAATGACTATATACTTGGTTGTGCTGGTGTGAGATCAAGTTAAAACATAATTTAGGGACAAATGATGCTGTTAAGCATTCTAAATATCTATATGAATGGAACACTCATTATTAGCAGGGCAGCTTATTCCTGTGTAAGATAGCATCATATTCTCTCCTTATTTTTCCCTTGTTTCATGTCCATCCTCTGCAAGATAGCATCAAGATACATCTAAGATTAAGGGAGAGTTGGCACTGGTCTCTCACAGTTAATCAATGCATTAGAAGTTGCAATAAATAGACGTCCTAAAATAACAGGAACTAAATTACATGCTTCAACAGGTTATGTATCCAAGACAATAAAATCCACAAGATAAATGAATTTATCAACTTGTACTAACACATCTTCAACTATTCCTCTAGGCACTTTTACAGATCTATCAGCAAGTAAAAGAGTTACAGAAGTTGGTTTTAACTCACCTAAATTGAGACTTTGAAAAACCGAATATGGAAGTAAATTCACACTAGCTCCAAGATCAAGTAAAGCTTTTTCAATTTTATGTTCTCCAATAAAGCAAGAAATTGTAGGACAACCAGGGTCTTTATATTTCAAAGCATTATTGTTATGAAGAATGACACTTACTTGTTCGGCTAAAAAGACTTTCTTTTTCACATTCAGTTTTCTCTTCACAGTGCGCAAATCTTTCAAAAATTTAGCTTAAGGTACCTGTTTAATAGCATCCAACAAAGGTATATTGATCATTACATGCTTGAAAGTTTCAAAGATTTCAGAGTTGTGATTTACTTTTCTTTGTTTGGTCATGGCATGAGGAAATGGAAGTGCTGACGGGGAATCGGTCTTTTCTTTGCAATGTTCAGATTCAACCCCTTCCTTACCCTCAGAGAGATTAACTCATCATCTTTCTCATAAGGTTCAAGAATGGATTTTTCAATAACCTTACCACTACGAAGAGTGATGACTGATTTGACTTAATCCATGTGTTGGCTTCCGGAACTACTTGTATTTGCATTGTATTGCCCCTATGGATTTTCCTGTGGTTGAGATGGAAACTTACCTTTCTCTTGAAAACTAAGAGCAAATGTGAATTTTGCAAAAGTATCTTTAAAATCTGTCATGCTTTGAACAAGTTGAGTGTTGATTGTCTCTTGCTTTTCAATGAATGCATGCAATGTTTCCTCAAGATTTTTTCTAGGAGGTGGAGCATAAGAAGGTGCATATCCATGCAAATTTTGGAAATTATGGTGTGTTTGAAACTGTGGCTGTGTTGTTTGTGCATTATTGTTATCACTCTTCCAAGTGAAATTTGGGTGATTTCTCCTTTTTAATTCTAGTACCTCGACTTTTCTAGCTAAAGATGCAAACTTGGCTTGGAGGTCATGATCTTCCTTAAGGTTGTACATTCCTCCATTAGATGTATGAGGTTGAGTTTTACCCGGTGCCTCATAAATGCTTGTAGTGTCCCAATTTTGAGCATTTTCAGCTAGCAAGTCTAGGTACTCCATTGCTTCATTAGGGTCTTTATCTTCAAAAATTCCATTGCACATCAATTCTACCATTCGTTTATCTTTAGGTGTTAACCCTTCATAAAAATGTGAAACCAATCTCTAGGTTTCAAAACCATGATGAGGGCAAGTATTAAGTAAGTCTCGATACCTATCCCAAACCAATCTCTATGTTTCAAAACCATGATGAGGGCAAGTATTAAGTAAGTCTCGATACCTATCCCAATATTGGTAAAATGTTTCTCCTATTTTTTGAGTGAAAGTGGTGATTTGTCTTTTGAAAGAGTTTGTTCTGTGAGACAGAAAAAACTTCTTTAAAAATTGTTGCTGCATTTCATCTTAAACACGAATGGATCCTAACCTAGATTTTGTAGCCATGTTTTAACTTTATCTTTTAATGAAAAAGAAAAAAGCTTTAATCTGATTGTGTTCATGCTACAATTTAAGTCATTATAGGTGTTTCAGACTTCCTCAAATTCTCTCAAATGCAATTATGAATTTTCTGGATCTAAGCCTTGAAAAGAAGGTAAAAGTTGAATAATGTCCAGCTTAAAATTGAAGTGAGAAATATCAGGAGGGGAAAACTATACATGAGGGTGCACTTGTTCTTGTTGGATTCATGTGGTCTCTAAGTGTTTTGACTCGATTATTCTCATTATTCCATTATGAAGCGACTGATTATCTTCTTCAGTCATATTTTTTGAAAATGATTAGGATACCCTACAAAATCTACCACTTAATGTACGTGACCAAACTCTCATGCACGTGCAAAAAGAGAATAAAATGGAAGAAGAAAACAAAAGAAA
>Ga0325414_1003470_pt1 | contig 16381 bp, 15 predicted proteins | sample PopdelMetagenome_8_FD_206183 | JGI IMG/M metagenome (GOLD analysis project Ga0325414, IMG submission 206183) | Populus deltoides microbial communities from Bellville, Georgia, United States - Leaf-PdKOR-R3 | ecosystem: Host-associated > Plants > Phyllosphere > Phylloplane/Leaf | place: USA...
GGATTCTGGTTGTAAGGATCCAACTTGTGACCTCTTTTGCTGAGCTTATAAAATGTCAAGCAACTCTTTAGTTGAATACAATAAAAACTTTCAAATATATCCACAAAAACTCTTATGTGCCTCTGCTCACAATTGTATGAAATTCACTGTTGAACTACACTTCCTTTCTTGTCATGCTCAGTGCTACACTGCAATTTTACCAGTTTTTTTTCTCAAAAAGGTGGGAGAGAATTACATAAAATAAATAGATGTCATCTGTGGAAAAAATAAATAGAGGTTTGGCAGAAATCAGATTATTGTAATCAGCAAGTTGTTCCCCGGTAGGCACATAAAAAGTGCATATCAATCCACTCTCTAACTTTTCTTTGATGAAATGTCTGTCTATCTCCACATGTTTAGTTCTATCATGTTGTACTGGATTGTGTGCTATTACAACGGCAAGCTTATTGTAACAGTACAACTTCATTGGTTCATCCCAATTGATTCTTAAATCTTCCAGGATAATCTTCATCCATAGTAACTCACAAATTCCAAGGGCCATTGATCTGAATTCTGTTTCTGCACTTGATCTTGACACAACACTCTGTTTTTTGCTTCTCTATGTAGTAAGATTTCCTCCCAGCAGAGTACAATATCCTGATTTTGATCTTCTATCTGTTAATGCACTAGCATAGTCTGCATTTGTATAGCATTCAAGGTTCAGATTCCCATGATTTTTATACAAAATTCCTTTTCTAGGGGTAGACTTCAAGTATCAGAGGAGTCTATACACTGCCTGGAGATGTGAATCTTTCAGGTTGTGCATAAATTGACTCACCACACTCACAATATAAGCAATGTCTGGACGAGTGTGAGCTAAGTAGATCAACTTACCAACTAACCTTTGGTATTGACCCTTGTCAGTTGTGGCTCCTTCCTTATCATTGTCAAGTCTGTGCTTTAGATCAATAGGTGTTTCACATGGTCTGCAATCAACCATTCTTGTTTTCTTTAGAAGGTCAAGAATATACTTCTGTTGAGACATAAAAATCCTCTTTTCTGAATGTGCCACTTTTATGCTAAGAAAGTATTTCAACTTCCCCAATTCCTTGATTTCAAATTCTACTGAAAGTCTCTTTCTCAACTTATCTCTTTCCACAAAGTCATCACCTGTTATTATAATGTCATCAACATAAACAATCAGAATAGTAACTCCCCCTGAAATGGAGTGTTTGATGAACAAAATATGATATTCTTGGCTTTGCCGATATCCCATAAAAACCATGGCTTTGGTGAACCTTTTAAACTAGGCTCTAAGAGACTGTTTTAAGCTATAGAGTGCCTTCTTTAGTCCGCAGACTTGGTTGGGAAGAAGGGAGTGACTGAATCCTGGTGGTGGATCCATATAAACTTCTTCTTCAAACTCTCCATGTAAAAAGGCATTCTTAACATCATATTGTTTCATACACCATCCAAGATTAGTAGATAAAGAAAAAAAATTCGAATGGTGTTCATCTTAGCAACTAGAGCAAATGTCTCTTGATAGTCTATCCCAAATGTTTGTGTAAATTCTTTTGCAACTAGCCTGACTTCATACCTTTCTAGGCTGCCATCAGCTTTATATTTCAGGGCATAAACCCACTTACACCCTATTGTTTTCTTCTCTTTTGGTAACTCAACTATTTCCCATGTTTGATTCCTCTCTAGTGCATTCATCTCCTCTCATGGCAGTTTTCCAATTCTCATTTCTTAGAGCCTCATGTAAGGTTTTTGGGATAGGTATGATGTTTATTTTTAGAGAAAGGCTTTGTGTGATGGTGAGAACTTTTGGAATGACATAAAATTAACTATTGAATATAAGAGATTCTTAATGCATTCTCTTCTTCCTTTTCTAATAGCAATTGGCCGATCAAGGTAGGAATAGGTAGAGATAAATGAGAAAGTTCATTACCTTGCTTTGGTTCGGATTCTTGGGCTTGCAAGAGAGTCAAATCAGGCTGTATCCTTCTTCTATATACCTGAAGAGGTCTGTCAACAGTAGTTTCTCCCTGCAGAGTAATATTTGGAGACTCACAGGATGGTGAAGTGGGAGATGATTGTTGCCTAGATGGGATTTGGAATGAAAAAATATCAAAGTCATTGTTAATCTTATCTTCTGTGTTGTTTTCCTCCCCCTGAAGAGAAGATTTGTTGAAGAAAGACTGATTTCATTAAAACTTACATCCTTTGACACAAGAAATCTCTTTGAAAATGGATGATAACATTTGTAACCTTTTTGTGTGATGGAATATCCTATGAAAACATACTTAAGAGCTCTAGCATCAAGTTTGTCTCGTTGATCTTTATAAATGTAAACATAGGTGACACACCTAAAGATCCTTGGGGGAATTTTAGAATAAAAATTATTCTTTGAAAAGAATTCTGATAAATAGTTTAAAGGACTTTTGAAACCAATAACTCATGAATGTATTCGATTTATCAAATACGTAGAGGTTAAACCTGCTTCTCCCAATAATTTTTTGGAACTTGATGTTAGAAAAGTAAAGCTCGAGTAGTTTCAAGGAGATGTCTATTTTTTCTTTCTGCCAACCCATTTTGTGGGGAGTATTAACACAAGATGATTGATGAATAATCCCTTCTTTTTCAAGGTATGGTGATAAAATTTGATTAAAGTAGTCCCTAGCATTATCAGTTCTAAAACCCTTAATGTTAACCCCAAATTGATCCCTTATAATATTTGTAAAGTTTGGAAGGATATGACTCACATCAGATTTTCTTTTAAGAAGGTAAACCCAAGGCATTCAGGTGCAATCATCAATAAATGTTGCAGAACCTTTTGCTCCTGAAATATTAGGAATGTTATATGGACCCTTTATAACCGAGTGAATTATAGTAAATGGAGACACAGATCTTGAATCACTTATTAAAAAAGGCATTTTATGGTGCTTTGTAAATTCACAGATTTCACAATGAAATTGTTCAACATCAAGATTTTTAAATAAAGATGGAAGCATGTTCTTAAGAATCTTACATGATAGATGTCCTAAACGACGATGATGATTCCAAATATCAATTTTATTAGAATTAACTGAAATGAATGATAGAGAAGGGGAGTTACTATTGCTGCCTTGCACTCCAAGCATGTACAGCCCATCCTTGACTCTAGCTTGCCCAATCGTCCTCCCCGTAGCTAGGTCTTGAAATATGCAGTGATCAAGGAAGAAAGTTACACTACAATTTATGTCTTTAATTATTTTCAGATAGACAACAGATTTGCAGTAAGATTAGGAACATGTAATACTCTTTTAAGAGTAAATACAGGATTAAGAGGAATTGTTCCTTGGCCTGCAACTGTGATTAGAGATCCATCAGCCACTGTGATTTTCTTACTGCTAGGACAGGGTTGATATGATGTGAAGGCACCTGCAGAATAAGTCATATGGTCTGTTGCACCTGAGTCAATGACCCAGATGCTAGAATGGTTCTTGTTTGACGCACTAAAGACATGAGAAATTGGAATTTTACCATTTTGAGCAAGAGAGCATGATCCAGATGGTTTCTCCATTGTGTTGAGTAAGGTTCTTAGATGTTCAATCTCCTCTTTATTGAATCCTCTCACCTCTAGGGTGCTGGACTCATGTGCCGCCTCTTCTAAATTTGTTAAGTGTGCATGTCCTCTTGAATGGTTCCATTTGTATCCTCCATTACGCCCCATCCTTGGTGGTTTTCCATGTAGTTTTCAGCAGGTCTCCTTTGTATGACCGGTTTTTTTGCAATAGTAACAAAACTGATCATCCTTAAAGAATTTTCTCCCTTCAGTCTTCACCACTTCTGCACCATTCATGGCATCATTTTGGTTTTTGCTAGCATCACTTAGGTTTCTGTTATTGTTTATCATCATAGCAGAACCTTTAGTATTTAGGACCTCAAGCATCACAGTTCTCCTTTCTTCTTAAGCCCTTATTACTGAAAATACCTTATTGAGTGAGGGTAGAGATTCCTTTCCAAGTATTTGGACTCGCATTCGATCAAATTCTATGTTGAGTCCTGCAAGAAATTCAAAGATCCTTTCTCTTTCTGCATAATTCTTTAAAATCACAACATCATCACTACACAGCATCTTAAAATCCTAATAATAGTCTAACTCCAACCAGAAACTTTTCATAGTATTGTAATATTCAATAACCATCATATTACCTTGTTTGGTTATTGAAAGCTTCGTCTTAATCTCATAGATTAACGCAGCATCCTTCACTTTAGAGTAGGTCTGTCTCACTGCATCCCATATGTCTTTTGCTGTAACTAGAAACATATAAGGCCCACAAACTTCTGGCATAATAGAGTTCCATAGCCATGACATAATCATGGAGTTTTCTTCATCCCAGAGTGTAAACTTTAGGTCTTCTGGACTAGGAGGATTGTTCATCAAATGATTAATCTTTCCCTTTCCTATGAGAAAGGTTTGTACTATCTGTGACCACTTTAGATAGTTTCTTCCATTCAGTCGGTAGGATGACTGTAAACTCTGGAATTCCCTTTATATTTGGGTTTCTTTTGTAGTATTTTCAGCATGTTTTTTTTTCCAGCTCTGGATAGGTCTGCTAGAGCAAGTGACTAGAATTGTTAGGATAGATAGGAATGGAAGAGGAGAAATCCCAGATTTAGAGAGAGATAGGCTAAAAAAAATTATAGGCTCGGTTTAGGCTTTGATACCTATGGAGAATTCTTGAATTCTTACTTCTTAATCTTATTTCAAAATATATTCCTGATTATATACAACATCTACAAATCTACATTAGGAAGGCTATTATCTACACATAAATAGGTGTTATTATTTGGACTTGATTTATGGGAAAGAAAATCTGGCTTTCTATATTCATTTCTCATAAATCAGGTTCAGATCAGATTCAAATATGCCTTGATTTCTTCAGAATCTTCAACACTCCCCCTCAAGCTGGATGGAAGAGATTCTTCATTCCCAGCTTGTCTAAGATGCCTTTAAATGAAGGATTCTGTATACCTTTAGTAAGTATATCAGCAAGTTGTTCCCTAGCAGGCACATAAGGTATGCAAATCAGTCCATTATATTTTTTCTTTGATGAAGTGTCTGTCCACTTCCACATGTTTAGTTGTATCATGTTGCACTGGATTGTGTGCTATTCCAATGGCAGACTTATTGTCACAGTACAATCTCATTGGTTCTTCCCATTTGATTCTTAAATCTTTTATGATAATCTTTATCCATAGTAACTCATAAATTCCAAGTGCCATTGATCTGAATTCTGCTTCTGCACTTGATCTTGAAACAACATTCTGTTTTTTGCTTCTCAATGTCACAAGATTTCCTCCTAGTAGAGTACAATAACCTAATGTTGACCTTCTATCTGTTAAGTCACCAGCATAATCAGCATTTGTGTAGCATTCAAGTTTCAGATTCTCATATTTTTTTGTACAAGATTCCTTTTCTAGGGGTAGACTTTAAGTATCTAAGTAGTCTATAAACTGCTTGTAGGTGTGAATCTTTTGGGTTATGCATGAATTGGCTCATCACACTCACTGCATAGGCAATGTCTGGACGAGTGTGGGCTAAGTAGATCAGCTTACCAACTAGCCTTTGGTATTGTCCCTTGTCAGCTGTGACTCCTTCCTCATCATTGTCAAGTCTGTGCTTTAGGTCAATAGATGTCTCACATGGTTTACAGTCTACCATATTTGTCTCCTTTAGAAGGTCTAGAATATATTTCTGTTGAGAGATAAAAATCCCTTTTGTTGAATGTGCTACTTCTATGCTAAGAAAATATTTCAGCTTCCTCAGCTCTTTGATTTCAAATTCTGTAGAAAGTCTTCTTCTCAATATATCCCTTTCTACAAGATCATCACCTGTTATTATAATATCATCAACATAAACAATTAGAATGGCAACTCCCCTTGAAATGGAGTGTTTTATGAACAAAGTATGATCTCCTTGACTTTGTCGATATCCCATTGACACCATGGCTTGTGTGAACTTTTCGAACCAGGCTCTAGGTGACTGTTTTAGTCCATAGAGTGTCTTCTCTAGTATGCAGACCTGGTTGGGAAGTAGAGAGTGACTAAACCCTGGTAGTGGATCCATAAACACCTCTTCTTCCAACTCCTCATGTAAGAAAGCATTTTTTACATCATATTGTTGCATACACCATCCAAGATTAGCAGATAGAGAAAACAAAATTCAAATGGTGTTCATCTTAGCAACTGAAGAAAATGTTTCTTGATAGTCTATCCCAAAAGTTTGTGTATATCCTTTTGCAACTAGCCTGATTTTATACCTTTCAAGGCTGCTATCAACTTTATATTTCAGAGTATAGACCCACTTACACCCTACTGGTTTCTTTTCTTTTGGTAACTCAACTATTTCCCATGTTTGATTCCTCTCTAGAGCATTCATCTCTTCTCTCATGACAGTTTTCCATTTCTCATTACTTAGAGCCTCATGCAATGTTTTTGGGACCTTTTCAAATGACATAAAGTTAGTTATAGGATATAAGGGATTCTTAGTGCATTCTCTTATCCCTTTTCTTTTTGATTGCAATTGGCTAATCAAGATCATTAGTATTAAGGATAGATAAGGATGGATGAGAAGTTTCATTACCTTACCCTAGTTCAGATTCTTGGGCTTGCATGAGAGTTTGAATAGGCTGTACCCTTCTTCTATATACCTGAAGAGGTCGGTCAGTAGTAGTAGTTTCACCCTGTAGAGTTTCTCTTGTGAGGTTTGGAGACTTAGCGAGTGGTGAATTCATAGATGATTGTTGTCGAGATGGGATTTGGAAGGAAGAAATGTCAAAAACATTTGTATTCTTATCTTCTATGTCTATGTTATCCTCCTGAAGATAAGTCTTGTTGAAGAAAGATTGGTTTTCATAAAAAGTGACATCTTTTGACATAAGAAATCGTTTTGAAGGTGGATGATAACATTTGTAACCCTTTTGTGTGATATAATACCCTATGAAAACACACTTAAGAGCTCTAGCATCAAGTTTGTCTCGGTGATGTTTATGAACGTGAACATAGGTGACACACCCAAAAATTCTTGGGGGAATTTTAGAATAAAAATTATTTTTTGAAAAGAGTTCTGATAAATAGTTTAGAGGACTTTTGAAACCAATAACTCTTGAAGGTATTCTATTTATCAAATAAGTAGATGTTAAAACAGCTTCTCCCCAATAGTGTTTTGGAACTTGATGTTGAAAAAGTAAAGCTCGAGTAGTTTCGAGAAGATGTCTGTTTTTTCTTTCGGCTAACCCATTTTGTTGAGGAGTATTAACACAAGATGATTGATGAATAATCCCTTCCTTTTCAAAGTATGGTGATAGGATCTTATTAAAGTAGTCCCTAGCATTATCAGTTCTAATCCCCTTAATGCTAACCCTAAATTGATTCTTTATCATTTTTGTAAAGTTTGGAAAGATGTGACTTACATCAGCTTTTCTTTTAAGAAGATAAACCCAAGTCATTCGAGTACAGTTATCAATAAATGTTACAAATCCTTTTGCTCCTGAAATATTGGGAACATTATATGGACCCTATATGTCAGAATGAATTATATGGAATAGAGACATAGATCTTGAATCACTTATAAGAAAAGGCACTCTATGATGCTTTGCAAACTCACAAATTTCACAATGAAATTGTTCCACATTAAGATTTGTAAATAAGGATGGAAACATGTAACTAAAAGTCTTACATGAAAGATGTCTTAAACGACGATGATGGTTCCAAACATCATCTTTATTAGAATTGACTGAAATAAATGATAGAGGGTGAGAGTTACTACTGCTGCCTTGCACTCCAAGCATGTACAGCCCATCCTTGACTCTAGCCTGCCCAATCATCTTCCTCGTAGCTAGGTCCTGAAACATGCAGTGATCAAGGAAGAAAGTTACACTACAATTTATGTATTTGATTAGTTTTCGAATGGATAACAAATTTGCAGTAAGGTTAAGGACATGTAGCACTTGTTTAAGGTTCAATGAGTGGTTAAGAGGGATTGTTCCCTGTCCTGCTACTGTGATTAGAGATCCATCAGCAACTGTGATTTTCTTACTGCTAGGATAAGGCTAATATGATTTGAATGAACCTGCAGAATGAGTCATATGGTCTGTTGCACCTGAGTCTATGACCCAGATGCTGGAATGGTCCTTGTTTGAGGCACTAAATGCATGACAAATTAGAATTTTACCATTTTTAGCAAGAGAGCATGACCCAGATGGTTTCTCCATGGTGTTGAATAGGGTCCTTAGGCGCTCAATCTCTTTGTTGAATCCCCCCACTTCTAGGATGTTGGACTCATGGGCTGTCTCTTCTGAATTTGTTAAATGTGCATGTCCTCTTGACTGATTCCATTTGTATCCTCCAGTACGCCCCATCCTTGGTGGTTTTCCATGGAGTTTCCAGCAAGTCTCCTTTGTATGACCTGTCTTCTTGCAATAGTTACAAAACAAATCATCTTTAGGGAATTTTTTTCCTTTAATCTTCCCAACTTCTGCACCATTCATGGCATCACCCATGTTTCTGCTATTAGTTATCAACATAGCAGATCCTTCAGTATTTGATGCATCTAGCATCCAGTATCACAGTTCTCCTTCCTTCTTAAGCCCTTATTACTGAAAATACCTTATTGAGTGAGGGTAGAGATTCCTTTCCAAGTATTTGGACTCGCATTCGATCAAATTCTATGTTGAGTCCTGCAAGAAATTCAAAGATCCTTTCTCTTTCTACATAATTCTTTAAAATCACAACATCATCACTACACTGCATCTTAAAATCTTGATAATAGTCCAACTCCAACCAGAAACTTTTCACAGTATTGTAATATTCAATAACCATCACATTACCTTGTTTGGTCATTGAAAGCTTCGTCTTAATCTCATAGATTAATGCAGCATCCTTCACTTTAGAGTAGGTCTATCTCACTGCATCCCATATGTCTTTTGCTGTAACTAGAAACATATAAGGCCCACAAACTTCTGGCATAATAGAGTTCTATAGCCATGATATAATCATGGAGTCTTCTTCATCCTAGAGTGTAAACTTTAGGTCTTCTGGACTAGGAGGATTGTCCATCAAATGATTAATCATTCCCTTTCCTTTGAGAAAGGTTTTTACTATCTGTGACAACTTCAGATAGTTTCTTCCATTTAGTCTGTAGGATGACTGTAAATTCTGGAATTCACCTGATATTTGGGTTTCTTTTGTAGTGTTTTCAGACATGTTTTTTCAGATCTGGACAGGTCTGCTACTAGGATTGTTAGAACAGATTGGAAGATAAGAGAAGAAATTCCAAATCCAGAGAGGGATAAAGATAGAGGTTTAGGATAGGTTCAGAAAAGAAAAAAAATGGGCTCGGTTTAGAGCTCTGATATCATGTGGAGAATTCTTGAATTCTTACTTCTCAATCTTATTTCAGAATATATTCCTGATTATATACAACATCTACAAATCTATATTAGGAAGGCTATTAATTACACATAAATAGGTGTTATTATTTGGACCTGATTTATGGGAAAGAAAATCTGGCTTTCTATATTCATTTTCCATAAATTAGGTTCAGATCAGATTCAAATCTGCCTTGATTTCTTCAGAATCTTCAACAATACCATATGGAGAGTTGTTAAATTCTGACTTCTCACTTTATTTCAGTATGAATTCTTGAATATATACAACATCTACATATCTATATTAGGACAACTATTAACTACACATAAATAGGTATTATTGCTAGGTTTTGATTTATAGGAAAAGATATCTAACTTTTTGTTTTTACTCCCTACAAATCAGCTTCAAATCTGCCTTAATTACTTCAGAATCTTCAACAAAAACACCATAAAGGCTAGAAATAAAACCCTATTTTATGACAAATCAGTTTTCTCCATATAGTTTGATTTTTAAGATTTTTTAGTTGTGCTCTGACCAAATGCTCTAATTAATGGAAAAAATTGAACATTTCCATGAACTCAATAGTCCTTTGTTCCAAAACCTTTGAAATTCCCGGAGGACAGATCCTGCACTCTTATCACAAACAGAAATAGAACTAAAAAAAATTATCTATCTAGGATCACCCAAGACTCTCCACTAGTAGCAAAATCTCTGTCCAACATGTTTGAAGTTACTGAACAGTGTAAAAAATAAGTGGCTCAGTGTTGTCCTTCTACATTGACAAATGATACAAAAGTTAGTGATAATATCTCTTGTAGTATCCAAGCCTATTAAAGACCATCAGTAGCCTCTCTTTGGTACAGATTGGGGCCATGCAAATGCAGAAAACACCAACTTGCTAGTGATCCTTAAAGTATGGAAGCCAATGACTCCTTCCAGTGCATTGATAGAAATGTGAGGAATTACCTATTTATTCAAGGGTAGGCTTCTTGTCATTGTTACTGACATCATCATCTACTTTTTCACCATCACCATCAACTAGTACAACTTTTTATTTTTGCATTTATGACTTGGCACAAACCTTTCATCGCACCAAAAACACAATACTTTAGCTCTCCTTCCATCCAACTCCTTATTCTTTACAGATTTGGTGGGCTTCAAATTAGGTTTGTATTGAGGGTATGGGTTAGGGTTTGGTAGTAAACTATTTTGTGGCTATTTAAGGTTGATGGCAGTTAATGGTGGTGGATTTTAGTGTTCCTTGTTTGCTGCCTCCAATGACTCTTCTAGTCTTTTGAGATCTTGGGACCTTGTGTCGAGGGAGCGTTGCTTTTGTTCGAAGATCAGTGGTTCTGATACCACTTGTTGCAAGCAACACTAGAATGGATTCAATAACTATATAATATGAGAATAATGGAGTGTTAGGATAAGTGCAACAAGCCCTGCAGTTGCGGACTTTTAGAAATTGTATATTAGCAAGAAGAAGAAGTTAGGAGAAGGTAAGGGGAGAGAGAGAGTGTGTGTGCATGTGAGATAGAAGTTGGTTACAATTCATTCATCTTTTTCCCCCTTCTGTTACAGAAATTAGTCTGCATATATAACAGACATATCGATGAACTGAATTAGCTTATTATTCGTATTTTGATATGTGTAAATATAGAATTAAACTGAATTTATTGATCATAATATAGAATTCCATTAAGATATTGTATGAAAATATGATTTTTTTTATTTTTTTTTAGCTGATAATTAAAGTATTTTTGATTGGCCGAGTTTAAAGTTTTTTTTTTTTGTTTATCTTAACTCTATTTTATATTAATATTAATTTATATCCGAATATTAATAACTCAGTCAAAATAAGCTTAATGCTATACCAGTACACCACCTATACTAAACTAAATGGCGCATATCAACTCTGAGTGAGACACATTGTTTAGCAATCAAACTCTGCGTTTTATTAACGATCATCTTTTCTTAAAAATCCCATATAAGCAATTTGTTCCCTCCTTTCTCAACCTTGACAATTCCCCCCTCTTCAATTCACCCTTGTCCTCAAGGGAAGTTAAGGAACCTGAGTGCAATTTTATCCATGAATTCCTAGATGGCATTTGATAGAGATTGGTCCTTCCAATGTATGAAGACCTGGGTTGCTGCTTGACTACTTCTCTTCATTCTGCGATCCAAAATAGCTTGGGGTTGCAGGGTGGAAGCTTGTTGAAATTGAGGTAGAGAGACAACTTAGTCACCTTGTTGCCCATGTGTTTCTTTAACTGAGACACGTGGAACACAAGATATATCGAGACACCACTTCCTTTATTGAGTCATAGAATTAAACAAATTAAGGGTTTTTTTAGTAAATAATTGTGAATAATTTTGACAAATTTTCAATGGTAGAAAAAAATTATTGCTATTATGTGTCAAATTTACCCTTCATTCCAAAAAGGTCTTTTAATAAAAGAAATAATTGTTTTATATTATTTTTTATTGTTTTGATGTTTTATGTTAAAAATAAAGTTTAAAAAATATTTTAATATATATCCAAAAAATAATAATTTGAAAAACATCTATTACGAGAAGAATCTCCTCCAAATCCCCCAGTTCGCTCCTTGAGCAACTTAAAGCTCCTGTAGTAACCACCTTGAGTTTGTTATCGTAGGTCAATGGTACAGCAGAATGAGAGTTTGGAGGCACCTCGATCAGCAATGAGATTAAAGCACTGTCTCACTCCTGACAAGCTTAGTGAAGAAGAAGATCCAGTGATGCGACCTCTTTCTGAAGATGTGGAAAAGCCTTCTGGCTAAGAATAAGCCAGCCGAAGGCGAAAGAGATCGCGCCGGAAATAAGGCCCGGACTCGCCTTTTCTTCTCTGATCTTATTGATACCTTATCACTGCTTCAGAAGCTTCAAGATCGACCTCTGGGACAAGAAAATATATCTTGAAGCTCTCCTTTTCCTTCAATCTTACTTATCTTGCTAAACTTCATCACGAAAGCTCATCACACTTGATTTTCATTATGGATAAAAGTGCACATTGATTATTAAACAAACGAGAAATTGTTCTGTACATTAATAATGTTAGAAGTCCGCATTTAATTTTGGGCTCCGTTTGTTTACAGGAAAGTTGTTTCCTTTTGGAAAGTGAATTTCGAGGAAAGTGAATTCCTGGAAAACACTTTCCAGTGTTTGGTAATATTATAGAAAATGAACTGAAAAACACTTTCCAGTGTTTGGTTGTGTTATGAAAAATGAACTGGAAAATAATTTATTAATGAATTAATTTTTTTTCTCAAGTTTATCTAATATATATAAAATATTTAATATAAATATTTAATCACTTACAATAAAAGAATAAAATCTAAAAAATATAATGATGAATTTTTTTATTATAATATATATATGCATACATAGCTTATTTTATAAAATATAACTATATATGTCATATCATATTATATAGAAATAAGTTTGTGAAATATTTTTTAAGTAAAACCTATTATTATATTTTTTTTTCAATTTTAAGAACTTATAATCAAACATTAATCATGAATTAATCAAAACAAAATAAAACAAGCATGTATAAATATAGAAAAATAAAACAATAATTGTGGCAAAAAAATCATACTTTTTAGTGTTATCAACATTTTTATATTTGATTATGTTAATTCCCCTTATTAAACAATTTTTAGTGTTATCAATTGTGCTGAGTTTTCCTCTTCGGTTTTGGTTTTTTCTCTCTTCCCCTGTCATCCCCTTCTTCGGTTTTTTCTCTCCCCTTCCCCTGTCATCCCCTTCTTCGGTTTTTTCTCTCCCCTTCCCCTGTCATCCCCTTCCCCTTCCCCTTCTTCGGTTTCAGTTTTTTCTCTTTTCCCCTGTCATCCCCTTCCCCTTCCCCTTCTTCGGTTTTGGTTTATCCCCTTCCCCTTCCCCTTCTTCGATTTCAGTTTTAGTTTCTCTCTTCCCCTGTCATCCCCGTTTTGGTTTTGGTTTCTCTCTTCCCCTATCATCCCCTTCCCCTTCCCCTATTCGGTTTCGGTTTCTCTCTTCTCCTGTCATCCCCTTCCCCTTCCCCTGTTTGGTTTCGGTTTCTCCTTGTTCGGCTTCTCTCATCCCCTTCCCCCTCACCTGTTCGGTTTCGGTTTCTCCTTGTTCGGTTTCTCCCATCCCCTTCCCCTTTCACTGTTTGGTTTCTCCAGGTTTCTACCATCCCCTTCCCCTTCCCGCTCCTCCTTCCCAGTTCTCCTCCCTCTCTCCCCCGACTACTTTTACTGGGACTTGAAAAAAAAAGAGCAAGGGTTGATTCATTCCTTGATATGGTTGATTAATTCCTTGATAAGTTTGGGCAGTTTGCTTTGATTAATTCACAGTAATCTTAAGGGTAGGGATTTTGCTTTGATTTGATGAAATGGTTTGTTTGGTTCTGCCGGTTCTGCAGGATGTGAGTGAGGAAAAATGGAAAACATGTGCTTTTATGGCTTGGTTGATAAATTTGGGTTGGTTAATAAATACTTGTTGCTGCTTCTAATAAAAAGAAAGAGAACGTGAGAAGAGAAAAATGTGTGTAATGAAAGAAAAGGAAAGTGTTTTCCAGTTCTTTTCAAAAGAAAAACACTTTCCTTTGTTAAAGTTATGTTTTCTGTGTTGACCAAAATTCAGTTTCCTTTGACTATTTTTTTATATTGCTGCCAAACATGGAAAAATAAGGAAAGTGAATTTCAGGAATTCATTTTCCTGCAATCAAACACGGCCTTGATCACATTTTTTTCCTCAAAAAATCTCTATAGATGAGGACCTGTCCTTGCTTTCACTTGCACAACACCATTATTTCCTTGGGTGGTCGTCAATTAGTTGAAAACAGTATTCTAATAAACAGTTGCTGATAGAAGTTGACAACACCAGTGGATTGCAGATGTGTTATGCCTAACATGAAGTTTGCATGTTCGAGTTGCAATTGAAGCAAAAAAAAAATAAAAAATAAAATTGTCCCATGTCTTTTTTTATTGGCCATTTAGGTTTTTTAGCCTTTTTAACATGAGGTTTTTATTTCATTTAGAATTTTTGGCTTCTTTTTTTCTTTTTAATGTTTTGAACTCCATTCTTTAATATAATTTTTATTTAATTTTATCATTCACCTATTTAGGTTTTTTACCCTCCCTTTGTTTTTGATCTTTTGAGGTTTTTTATTTTTTTCAATTTCATCATTTAGTTTTTATTTTATTAAGATTTTTTAGTTATTTTTTAATTTTTTTTCAATTCTACCTTTTAATATCATTTTTATTTAATTTTATTATTTAATATTAAGTTGATAGTAAATCAATTTCGTATTTTTATCATATAATAAAAGGTTTTTGTACTTTTTTTTGTTTGATATTTTTTCTCTTCAATTTCATCCATTTATATGGGCTTTTTAATTCCTTTTGGTTTTTAATCTCTTCTATTTTTCTATCTTTTTTTTCCCCAATTGCATAGTTTAATATGATGTTTTTATTAAATCTTATCTTTCATTTCATTAGGAGTGATTTTTTTTTTCTTTACGCTTATTAAAAAAACAAGATCACGCGAGCCAATTCTCCTATTATTTAATTTAAAATCTAGACTAAGCAAATAATTGGATCATGATTTTTAAAGTCTTTATAGTTATATCGAGTTTCGTGATAATGCCAATAAATTTTTGACGAGTTAGATATTACTTTTTTATATTAAAAAAATTAATTCAAGCCATAGCAAAAACGCAATCAATTCATAAAACAAGTTAATATTTTTTTAATTATTTGATTACATTCTTAGGACTCTTTCTTTCTTTACACCTACTAAGTAAACAAGATTATAAGACAACTCTTACATTATTTAATTTAAAACCTACACTAAGCAAATAAATTGGATCATGATTTTTAAAGTTTTAATAGTTATAACGAGTTTCATAACAATGCTAAAAAATTTATAATGAGTTAAATATTATTTTTTATATTAAAAAAATTAATTAAGCCTCAGTGAAAACGCAATCAATTAAAAAAACAAGTTAATATTTTTGTAATTATTTGGTTAGTGTCGTAGCTTAGTAAGTTAATACGTAGAAGTAACATGAGGTAAAGAGTTTGAGAACAAAGTACAATAATTAATATATTAAGCTCAGTTAATTGAAGCACTGGGGACTGGGCAGGCACCCTTCGGCAGCTTAGGTTGAATTGTTTTTTCTTAGCCAATTATTTTTTTTTATTTTAATTTTTTTTCTCTATATCTATCTATCATTTATAAATTTTTATTGATATTTTTTTGTATTTTTTTATTATATAATAAAATAAAAAAATTAAATTATCAAGGTTGTCATTATTTAAAATGAAACTTTTATTAAATTTTATAATTTAATATTAAATTTTATGAGATAAAAACTTCTCGGATAGATTTATAGTCACACAACTCAAACTTAAGAATAGCCGTTGAACTCTTTTTTCTTAGCCACTTATTTTTTTTTAATTTTTTTTCTTCATGTCTATCTATCATTTATAAATTTTTATTGATATTTTTTTTGTATTTTTTGTTATATAATAAAATAAAAAAATTAAATTACCAAGTCCATATGGGGTTGTAATCATTTAGAATGAAATTTTTATTAAATTTTATGGTCTAATATTGAATTTTACCGAATAAAATTTTTTTTGGATTCAAGGAAATCTCACTCACCGGAAAGCCCACTTTGTGGGCCCAGATAAGGAAGTAAAACTCTGGCTATCTCAGGCTTTTATAAGAGTTGCACGAAGCTCCTCGGATAGATTTAATTTTATAGTCACACAACCCAAACTCAAAAATAGGAAAAGATTGCTATTATTTCATCAAACTTTGCTTCACAAAATGCTAAACAAAAACTGAAAACAAAGCAAAGGATAATCCTCCAAATTGGTGTCGAGAAAGACATCCATCCAAGAACAAAAACCAACTGATAAGATCAAAGAATCACTCATTCCTCGTCTGAATGAAAGCGTAGATGAAGCCC
>Ga0325414_1003471_pt1 | contig 16379 bp, 4 predicted proteins | sample PopdelMetagenome_8_FD_206183 | JGI IMG/M metagenome (GOLD analysis project Ga0325414, IMG submission 206183) | Populus deltoides microbial communities from Bellville, Georgia, United States - Leaf-PdKOR-R3 | ecosystem: Host-associated > Plants > Phyllosphere > Phylloplane/Leaf | place: USA...
ATAATAATAATAATAATAATAATAATAATACACTAGCTAACTAGTACCGTAATTAGGAAAAAAACAATAAAGTACACACATTTGATTAGTATATTTTGTTATAAAAAAATAGATATAAAAAAGATAAAGAAAATATTTATGGGGAAAATAAGGATAAAGATAAAGATAAATTTATTTTTTAAATAATTTTAATTCTTTATAAAATTCGAATAACAAGGAAATATATATATATATCCTCTCTATAATAATTATACTCATTTTTCTAATTGTAAAAGAGAAACCAAATACTATTATACATTTTTGTTCTCAAATTCAATAGAAAATAGAAATAAAAATGGCGGCAATGAAAACAGAGAAAGAGCAGGAGGAGAAGGATACGTGGTGGTGAAGATGTAGGGGAAGGGGGGTCCACAGAGGAGCCCCCATGAACTACGGCTTTGCACGCGCAGTCAGGTAATTGGGACCCACGTAGAGACAGACCCCCAGCACGTCCATGCAAAAATAAAAAATAAAAAAAAAAGGATTAAGAGCGTGGAATTTTATGGACCCCAAGGCTGCCGGTATTGTCTGGGAAACCGGAGGCTGCATGCTTCTTACCTTGAACCATCGACCACCGTAGAGCTAGAATCCCTTCTCTGTCTATCTGGGTGGTTGTTTTTTCCGAGAGGTGGTGGGCTTCATCATTATTGTTTCTCATAAACATGGAGAAATGCAGAGTCCACGCTTTCAAGACTGAAATTTAACGGTGTGTGGCACTGACCCCAATACACACTACAAAGTGTTTCTTTTACCACTTCCCGAAAACAAATGCAGAGTTGATTAGTTTTTTTGCATGTTTGATTCTTTTTAGGGACTGATCTCCTTTGTTTTTGAGATATGACCACTGGAAAGGAGGTGCATGGATTAATTACCGAGGAGAAATATAATTGCTCTTAATCATTTACTACGGCTCGCTCTCCAACATGAATTGGATTATCTTTTCTCTTAAAAAATAATAAAAAATAAAATTCAAAAAAATAATAAAACGGATGAAAATACCTCTTAACTCCTTGATCAATTCAAAAACAATTTGAATAACGGTTAGAAAAACTAGAAAATGAAATAAATAAAAAATGAATGGCAATAAAGGTTTGAACTCTTTGCTGTAAAAGATGTAAGCTTTTTCCATAAAACATTCACATATAAATTAAAGATATTATTACTTCTTTTCATGCTTTATCAATCAGTTAATATTTATAATATCTGACTTTAGTATAATTTGTTTGTTTGTAATTTTTTTCCTATTTTGTTTACTGCAGTACTAGAAATACTTTTAGTATTTCTAAAGAGGAAATTGCAGAAAAAATAGGTGTATTAAATTTGGAGACTAATGATTATATACTGCTTTTCCCTGTTGTCCTGATTGGTGCGATCGCCCTCATATTGTGCTAAGCTCGTCACTCAAATGAAGTGAATATATATATATATATATATATATATATATATATATATTATAAAATAACGATACAATTAATGCTATTAATTATCATATCATTGATCAGAGCTATGGATGCACAAGCATCCATTAATTAAAAGCATCATGTTTTATGAACCAGCTGGGAAAATAATAGAGAAAAGTACTTTGCTTTTGAATGCCACATGAAAGAACACAGATGGTGTGTGAAAGTAAAAACAAAAATATTTTCTATCTGTTTTCCATAGGAAATCACTAGCAGAAGTACTTTCGCGTCAGAACAAAATAGCTTTGTTTTTACCAGCTAATGAACTTCAGTTTATGTTCGGAAGGAGGTGGAGTCTAGCTTCGAAACCTACTATAACGAAGGATTAATATGACCATTATCACATAGATAAAAAAAAATAGTCAAAAGTAAATTTTAAGGGTAACTTAATTAATTAGATTTTTAATTTATTTTTTAATAATTATAAGTTCAAGTTTTTTTTAAAGTTATTGAAAATTTACATGATTATTAACTTTAAAATCTATGAAAATAGTCGAGGTGCATGCATGTAAATTGACTCGAATATCTACATTAATAAAAAAAAATTATCCTGAGCAGTTCTTGTTTTAGATGTAGATTTTAAGCTCGATTCTAAATAAATGCTAAAATTGATTCTGTCATCTCTTGAGAAAAATCAAGAGGCCACTACGTACCAATGCGCATGTGAGTTGTGAATTAGAGAGAAAAATGCATCTCAAGGAAAAAGAAAAGGAAGATAGAGTTGAAAATAAAATGGACCCAAAATATATAAAAGAATAAAAATTAAGTGGTTAGAATCAGAGATAACGCATAGGAATAGAAATCCACATCAATTAAATAGCATATGATTTATAACATGTTTAGAAATGTAGTATAAATCATGTTTTTAAAAAATTTTAATTTTTTTTGTTTGTTAAAATTTAATATAACTTGTATATTTTAAATTGTTTTAATGTATTCATATTAAAAATAGATATGATTAATAGGATTTTGTTAAGTTATTCATTTATTAATCTGTACCTTCAAAAAAGTACCTTCAAGTTAAAATGACAACTCATATGTTCAACGGCGTCACTTCTCCTTATAGTTTATTCTTGTTTGTTTTTCTTTTATCCATATTTCGTGGATATTTTTTTAATTAGTGCATTATCTTTTAATATGTTTGATTTATTATTTTTATATTTTAAAAATACTTTTAAAAAAAATTAAATTTCAAATGAACTATATTTTAATATTTTTGAATTATTTTAATATGCTGATATCAAAAATAAAATATAAAAAATAAATTATTTTAATATATTTTTAAATAAAAAATATTTTAAAAAATAACCACTAACATCTTTTAATATTATTTATAAAAAATTCTCTTTCATGCAAAAATGTAGGTATAGTGTTAGTAAAAGTTGGATTGTGAAACATAAAAAGTAAAAGGAGGGGAAGTGAGAAGGAAAAGGAGAAGGGGAAAAGGTGATGTAGCTACAAGTCAATAGTAGTGTAATTGCAAGTACCCTTTTTCGTAGTAAAATTCATAATAAAGATAAATGTAAATAATGATAACATGGAAGAAAGTGGATGGTGTTGTCAAGAAAGCGAATCTCTGAACCAGCCGGCCAAGAAAAAGAGGCAAGACAATAGACATACATCCTTTTTATATAGAAACGTAGGGGCTTCGAAATGATGAGGTTTGTGCGAGTTGATGATGGTGTGTGTGTGGGGGAAGCAGTGTAGAACAACCTGATAAATTATTAATCAAGAACAACAGGAAACAGTAAAATAAAATATTTAATAATTAAAAATAAAATGCCTTATGGCTAAACTAGAGAAAGATTGTACAGATTCATTCAAACACACTCTGCTTCCGAAGAGTAATGACACTTGCTATATCTCGTAAGTAATGAGAACTCCCTTGTGTGAATCTCCCCAAAGGAAAGATTGCCCAGATGAGGACAAACCGCAAATCAAAGTGTTGAGTACCATGACGATCGATATCCAATTGATTGACCTACCATGATAGTCTTCAAGTAAATCTTTCGAGATTTCACGCAGCTTTTTCATCAAAGATAAATGCCTTGGGGAATATTTTCATTTCAGAATATTCTCTTTGATTTCTCATAAAAAAAAAATGCCCACATGATGCCTAGGGTCTAAAGCTAGCCGCGGGTTACCATAACAATGCAATTACATTTCCTCGGGGTGAAAATTGAGTTTCTACAATTACACTTAAGCCACAATTATAATTGGTGATTCATGAGTGTTGGAACATAGAAAAATATTTCTTTACAAAATAAATGAATCAATTCCTTTAAACTGCTCCGATAGATGCATGATTTTTCTCCATAAATTCCCGAGTTGATTCTTGTGATATGAAAGGTCAACATAATTCCCAGTATTCTCTAATAACTTGTAGTTTAATTGGGTTGAAGGGCTTGATTGCCTTCATCTTTAGATAAAAAGAAGGTGCTTCTAGTTTTATACTAGAGGATCTTGCCTGCTTAATTTATCTATCACAATGAGAAAAACACATATTATGGATCGATAGAAAATTTTCGTTTCAAATTTAAGAAATGTTGTTGATAAATTAGTTAATTCGCCAAATTCAATCTACCAAAAATAATTTAATTATAACATTTCATCTAATTCTATCTTAAATATACACCGATGTTTGGAATTTTGTCTAAAATCCCTTATAACTTCAATTGAAAATTCAATTTAGAAACGTTTTTTAAAATTATCAATCAATTTTCAACAATTAAAAAATTTAATTTTATACACTATCAAAGAACCATCTCAACCTAATAGCTTAAGCTGTTAGGTGAGATCCCAGTATATGATTTATATTATTCTCTAATACACCCCCTTAAGTGAAAGCTTTTAGGCTTGAAACTTGCACATACCCACTTTATCTTGTACTTAATTTTTATCAAATAAATAGGGATGATGAGATTCGAACTCGTGACCGCTTGGTCATCAAGGCTCTGATACCATGTCAAAGAACCATCTCAACCCAATAGTATAAGCTGTTAGGTGAGGTCCTAATATATGATTTATATTATTCTCTAACATATACACACATTAACATAAATATTGTGTTAAATCTGCAGTAATAAAGATGAATATTACAAAAACAAAGAAAGAACACATAAGTTTAACATGGTTCGATAATGTGACTACATTTATAGAAACAAGAAGCTATATTTACTATATATCAAATTAGGGTTACATAACATGTATTTTTAGTAAACCAATGATGCTTGAGCAATAATTTTTCTAAGGTACAAGCTTCCCTCTCTTGGCTCCTTTTCTAGTTAAGCTTTACTCCATCAAGTAAGCAAATCTATTCGTTAATATTTTAAGTTAACCTATTGAAATTTGTTTATAGTATTTGTAAATTGCTTGCATATTTAAAAGCAATTTTACTTGTTGTATAATTAAAACTTTAGATTATTAATGTAGGTTTTGTATTTTAGGGTTTGTTTGAGATTTGAGTAAAATAAATTTAATTTGTCACTTAATGAAATTGAATGTGATTTTGTAACTTACGTGTTAGAATTAAAAAATAAATGATGGGTAATTTATTGAGTACCAATTAGTTTTTGCTAATTTTATGGTTAAGATGGATATTTAGGAAAAAAATAAATTTGTGTAGAATTGATAATGATTAAATATATTAATTTAGATTGAATTAAGTCTAAATTGAAGAAATGATGGATAATTAGTTGGGTTCCAATTAATTTAGTCAATTTAGAGAAAATCAAATTAATGTGTAACTGATAATAATTAGTATATTAATTGATGTTATTTATTCTTGAATTGAATAAATAATAAGTAACTAGTTGGGTACCAATTATTATCTTTTTTTTTTTATCAACTTTAAAGTTTAGTTGAAAATTTAGGAAAAATTAAATTTGTATGGAATTGATAAGAATTAGAGTTATGTATGTTTCAACTTATGAAGTGATTGATAGTAATTGAATTATGAATTTTTAAACTGAAGGAATCGAGTTACTTTGAAATTTAAGAAATGATAGATTATTAAGTTGTTACTTTGAATTATTAGTTGGTCCGCGTAGTTTAATTGTGACTCTTTTTTAATAAATAATTAAATTTATTATTGGTATATATGTTTTATTTTCATTTTGATTAAAAGACGATGAATTGATTTAGATATTTTTTTATCATGTAACAAAATTGAAAATGCATAAGATATTTATTGGTGTTTTATAATGCATTATATTTATATGTGTTGGATAATTTTGTTATATGTTTTTCTAATTTGTGTACATTGTTTCCTTTTAGGTTTAAATTAATAGGTTTTACAAATTTTGGATTACCAAGGTTGAATTAATTGGTTTTATTGAATCAAAAATCGCAAAAAAAAAAAAAGAAAATCATTGACAAAATCTTTGATGGAAAGAATATTTTGTCAGGAAATTCCACCAGAATGTTCATACATATTTCTATTGGAAAAATAATTTGCGTCAGAATTGACAATGGTTTCTATTTATTTTAATTTTTTTTATACCGCCATCATTTTAAACATCAACAGGTTTTTTGATGTAAAATGGGGCGGTAAAAGCTAATTTTAGACATGAACATTTCACAAAAAAATCTCGTATGGTAATTATATCTTATCACCATTTTGTCACCCTATAAAATGTTGATTAAATCTTTCTTATATATCGATATATTTCAATTTTCTTGTGATGTTTTAATGTTTTCCAATCAAATGTTTACTTTATCCTTCGACTACCCATAGGTTAAATCATGACTGCAAAAGGATAAGAATGTCTATTCCCTTAAAGGAGTCCCCGTTTATGAAAGAAGTGCCCCCATCAACGTCCATGTAAAAACGAATAATATTGTGTAGAAGTGAGAAGGCGTTTCTTGTAATCAAAGGGAGCATGCACTGCAAAGTGTGGTAATCCAAAAAAGAGGGGTTTATCGAAAAGTTGGCCCCCTTTTCACTTTTGAACGATCACCCCGCAACCCACTATGGAGAGGCTATGCCAAAAGACTATCCAACAAGCCTGCAAAAGGGATCCTCTCACACTCTCTCTCTGTTTTTTTTATCGATCCACCATCGGCCGGTGTAGACAGAACCCTACCATTGTAGTTAATACCAGTCCCTATCACGGGAACGCAAAAGAAAGCATGTTCATGAGCTATTGTTTGTGAAATGAGAGAGGGAGAGTTACATTGTGCATTTGTCGACGCGCTATGACCTAGTTTTAAACTTTGAAACACTATTATGGGATGATTTTTTTTTTACTATATATCACACCCTATCTCAGCGGTCAATTCATTTAAGCTTTATGGTACTAAGTCAATTTCGAATTAAAAACATCTATCTGCTTTCAATGTATGAATTATTAATTTGGTCTGAGTTTTCAGATCAATCTATCTTACTTGTAAAGGGTGTGGAGTTTTCTGCTTTGCGTCCATGTATGTTTATAAATTCCTGATACTAAAATACAACACAACTGTGGGATAGAACAATAAGATAATTGTAGAGGTACCTGTTTCTCTTGATCATTCGTCACTTAATTCATTATTCAACATCACCTTCCAATCATGTAGAGAAATAGCTTTTTGATTAAGATGCGTGCCTGCAGTTAAACAACTTTCACATAATTAAGATTATAATTATTTATTATCATTTCCCCCTTGGAAATTTTAGAAGCTAAGTTCCCACAAGTTACAAGTATCTTTGCTTAGAGGAGGATTTAATTTCCTAAAAGCTGCCCATGGTGGCTCATATGCATGGCTTGAATTTGGGGACATGTACAGGCCTTACGTACCATTTCCTCACTTTTCAAGCTACATGGAATGATTGATAAAAAAAAATGATCAAGTGCATGGAAATGGTTTACAGCGCCAAAAGACATCGACGTATTGGCACAAATGGCAGCTACTCAGCTCCATCATTTCATAGCTCGCGCGGTTTCTGGGATAGCTTCCGCAAAACTTTTGTATGAGCTGGTTTCTTTTGTTAGGATACTATAGTTATTCTGCTTGATTTTAAGTGTTAATAATAATTAACCTGCATGACAAAATTAATAAACCCGATTGCTTGCTAATCAGTGGACAATCTCGCTCAAATTGGAACACAGCAGTACACAAAAGTTAGTCATCCACATTCCACACTGGTGTAGCTTGTTTGGAACTAGGAAAAGGTTTTTCTTTAAATATTTGATATTACAGGAAAGCTTTAACGTACTTGAGAGAAAGTTCCCCCTAACTAATATTTTAATTAATAATAAAAAGTGTTTTTATTTATAAATACAACCTTTTACCTAATAATATATATATATATATATATATATATATATATATATATATATATATATATATATATATATTCATTTTCTGTCAAGGAATTCCAGTATATATAATGAATATAAGTTTTGTAATCCTAAATTGTTAAAACTTGCTCTGGAAATTTTAATTTACTTTCTGCGTGTTAAAAAATCATAAAAAAACTAAAACGCCATTAAAAGTATGGAATATAAGCTTGGAATTGTAAGAACAATACTAGATTTTGGATAACTAATATTAAATTTAATATCTAACTTTTTGAAATTTAATTTTTTTTTTAGTTGAGATAGATACAAAATAACTCGAAAACATCCTTTTTCTTTTTTATTAGAAAAGTATAATTCATTGATAACCAAAAAGAGTATAAATATAACATAACTTGAGACAATTTGTATGAAAATAAACACTTGGTATATTGAACAATACATATTGATTTTTAGGATAAATTAATAACCCATTCACTTCATTTCACTTTGGTTTCTCCGAACTGTCCCTTTTCAAACTTTTCATGATATCTCACAAGTCAAGGAATAACCTACCACCACAATTCAAGTTGATATGTTAAAGACGTTCGAGTAAGAGCACGAGCTCCACCTTACACATAAGCCTTTGATCTTCCGCTATGGGATGAAAATAACTCTTATATTATAATAAAGAATTAACCTTGAATTTAAAAGTTTAATTTGTCAAGTGTTAATAAATCCTACTATTTTTCCTTAAAGGAACAAATAGTTGTATTTGTTAAACAACTCGTGAATAGTTGATCTTAGCACTTAATTTATAATATGTTGTTTTTAACTATTTTTTTTAAGTTATTATTTTTTTAAATTTGCTAACTATTTTTTCAGGATAAATATAATATCGGGTTGAAGGGGAGATATAGTGACAATCCTTCGATCGATTCGGATCTCGATCTGGATTTGTGGTTGGAGGCAGAATTGTCAAGTGGACCCAATAGAAATTGGGTGACAGGTCTTTCTGACACTATGACTGAGTTCTTGCGGATGACTTGTATTGTTTCAACCGTTGGATGCTCACAATTGGTTATGAGCATTCAAATGCCGGAGTTCGAGGTGATTTTAGACAAGTAAATTAAAAATTAGACGACTTATCTTGTTGCTGATTATGAATAACTTAGTACTGAGACGGCCTAACTTCGCTGATCAATAATGGACATGAGAACACAGATTGGTGGTACATATACTCCCTCTTATTCGCTCCACGGTCTAGATGAAGACCCGCCCCCCCTCCTTCTCCAACACCTCTATTCTAGATTTATTGTATTTAAACTTATAAATGTTTAAATTTATAATAAATATTTGAATTTTTATTAAATTATTTATTTTTAAATAATTTTTTGTTTCTGTTTAATAATTTTTTAAAAAATATTTACTAATGGGGTTACCAACGAACATAGTCCTTCAATATATTTTAAAGAGTTAAAAAAAAATTACTGCAAATATCACTGCCACTATTTACTCACCAACAGAATAATAAATGGTATGTTTGACAGTTACATGTCTATTCACCGATGGAGAAAACAATATCACCAATGGAATGATAGAATTTTTTTTGTTGGTGATATGTTATATTCAATGATAGAAGTACCGACAGAATGAAACGGGTAAAGTTTTTTTTTTTTGTATGCTTTGTCTATTAGTAAATCTATCTGTAAAATTATTATCGATGGACTCACCGCAAACCATAAATTACCGACAAAAGTTTTTCCAACGGATTATTTTTGTCTGTGAGCCTATCAATAAAGTACCGAAGGACTATAAATATAAATACAAATATAAAATTCAGTTGGTAAATCTAAATATTCTTGTAGTGCCAACCACTAATTTTTGTTGCAATTCGGTTGGTTAAAATCATAGTTTTAAAACCCGGTGGGTCAACCTAGGATCCTGCTTACCTGGGGTTGTAACTGAGCCGGACATAGTTTTTAAACCCAGCCCGGTGGTAGGCTCGGTCAAAGGCCTGGGTTCCAGGTTTTGATCAGGTCACCGGGTCGGCCGGGTCAATTTCTATTTTAAAAAAATTCAAAACGGCGTAACCGGATTGTAACCGGGTTTTTGACCGAGTTTTCCTAGGCCGGCCGGGTCACACCGGGTCATGACTTTTTCTATTTTTTCATCAACCCGGCCCGATTCTAATCCCAGACCTGGCCGGGTTTCAAAACTATGGAGCCGGGTTTAAGAAAAAATAAGGGAAGTTAAAAACCCTGATGAACCGGGTAACCCGACAAGACTCGGTCAAAACTCGATTGCAATCCATTAACTATTTATTTTTTTAAAATAAAATAATATCGTTTTGATTTATAAAAAAAATTAAAGTTAACCTGTATCTTGAGCCGGATCGATCGTTTAAAAAGTCTGGTAAAAATCTGTAATTTGCCATTTTTAGTTAACCAACCGATTTGAAACTACTTCTCTACCTTGCTATTTTTTCGATTGCTATAAGCTCTCGCTAATTTCCAATTACCAACAGCAGCTGTCTCTTGCAATTTGATTAGTCATTTTATTGGTAGAAAAGGGGACGTCTTTTCAACAACTGTTGCGTAGATGTTGACAAATTCAAATTTACAACATCTCTGCAAGAGTAAGTGTGCGGTTGGTAAGTAATTTAAAAATTATAGAACGACACACCCTCTCCTCTCTCCTCTCATTTCTGTTTTTACTCCTAAGCATCTCTCTCTCTCTCTCACTTAAATTTTCTACAACCATCATCGAGCACCTATGAAGGCACCCGAGCATTGTAATAATGGTTAGATTATGTAGAAAACTCGTCTGAGTAGTTCAAAACTAGTTTTTTTTTTAATCCGCGGCGTAAGGTTTGGGTATTTTTTTTATAACCTAAAAAAATATATAAAAATATCAGGCAGTTAAAAAACTTGATATAAACAAAATATTTTTAAAATATTAAGATAATAATATATTTAATGATATTTTTTAAAAAAAAATACTGAAACAATGCTTATGCACATTCTGTATAAGGAACCTGTTTTATAATTGCTATTAATTATTATATATTTAATACTTCTTTGACCCGTATTAGGAAGTGAATAACTACCCAGCTATCCCGTGTTTTGCTACGAGTCGGAACAAATTTTTTGACACAAAACCAAAAAATAACATGCAAGCATTGTAAGTGTCTGCCATAACATTCAAGAAGAATGAGATTGTGCAACGAAAATCCAATGTTGGCGTTCATTAAAATAAATCAAGAAATATACATATTAAAAAATTAGGTAAATCACTCTGAGCAGTTTATGGTTTGGTTCAAGTACATCGGGGAACAAAATCTAAGCCCCGATAGTTTTCTTAAATATAAGATCATTGACAATACAAATAGAACTTAATCTTCAAGAAGAAATATGTATATAAGTTTTTAAATATACTTGCTATCTTTGTTGCATCAAATTTGTTCGTTGGAAGATGAAATCCTTTAATATACTTGTTAATATGCTATCTGGTCCTTTAAGATCAAGGGGTTGTCGGCGTCTTGGGAGCACATATTCACCGGAGAAGAAATTAAAACAGTGATTGAAGGGGTTTTTGGAGAAGAAAGAAAGCAGATGAGGTTTCTAGAGAAGGAAGATAGGGACATGTGTGGGTTAGGGTTTTTTTAGAGAATGAAAGGTTTCTTTCATGAGATTGGTATATATGTTCATGTGAGTTTTTTTTTTTGTTCTTCAAGGTATGCGTGCATCAATTAATTATTAACATACAATTATTTTTAAATATTATTTTTTCATAAAAGTGTAATTCTAATCTTTTTTTTTTAGCATCAACAGATTTTTTCATGGTAAAGTTTTTGCTACCATGTTAGCAATAGAAAACCATTATTGATTCTTAATATATTAATTTTTTTAAAATTATTCTTTCTTTTTTAGCAACATATTTCTCATTGCTTAATTCATTTATTAATTTATTGCTAAATCAACATCTGAATTATATATTGCTAAATTCGATGCTAATGACCCATTTTTAGTAGTGAAAAGAGTGAGCTTTCAATATTTAAATTTAATTATATTTAACTTTTTTCAGGGATAGCATTTAGTTGTTTTGAAAACTACAGGGGTGTATTGGAAAATATAAACTATAAGAACAAAAATCAAATATTGATGAATCTTTTACATTAGGCCTTGGGGCCAGACTGAAGTTTACCCTGAATTCCACGATGAAGAGATCGAATAACATCATCGTGAATGCTTTTTGTTTCATTTCTGAAAAAATCTCTTTCCTAGTAGAATTTTTGTTTTCGTTTTGCGGGAACGGTGGTACGCGATTGGTAATTGCCTAGCTTATCCAAGCTAATTATTACATGTGGTTACTCTGTGGTCCTGTTGATGCAAGGCAGATATTCACAAACTGTAGTACATCGGGGGTTATAAAATCGAGGAGGGGTGAGCTTGTAAGGTTTTAGGTTTATATGTGTGTGTGTGCGCACGCGCGCACTTGAGGTTTGACAATTATTGGCCATGGCTCAGGTTTCTGAAGCAGAGCAGAAGGGAAGTACGCACATGCATTCAAAGCCCGAAGACAAGCCTTTGCTCCTCTGTGCTCACTTACCTGCACTTGCCCGCCAGACGCCATGCATACTCTCTCTCTCTCTCTCTCTCTCTCTCTCTCTCTCTCTCTCTCTCGTTTTCAGCAAATTTAAACCCCCCACTTCTATTATCCCTTGCTTCTTCACTCACATGCATGGACTGAGATGGGCACTCATTGTTCCACATGCACATGCAAACAGAACTCTCTCTCTCTCCCTTCTTCAGAGTAAACACACGCAAATACACAGACATGCCTATTGTATTGACTAGCTATATAGCTTCCTAGGTGGTGTGGTTTGTGTATTGTGTTTTGGGTCGCCCTGTAGAGGAGTGAGTGATGATGATGGTATTCATGATGGCATGATGACGAGATTAAAAGCAAAATTACTTTTATAATTATACCTCAATTACTCCATCTCCATCTATTTGGTAGTGGGAGGGAAGAGAAGAGAACCAACCCCACTTTTCTCTAATGGGAACATACATTAGCATATTGAAAAAGTTATTGTTGATTGGTCCCCGCTTTGTACGAAACTTGAAATAATTTCCGTGGACTCTGATACATGAAATCATCTCTCTTTTGTGTCTTAAAAGTAATGAGAGAGAGGATCCCATGCATGATTATTACGTATACACCAATACATATGCTTTGATATTTCTTCCCTTCCTTTCTAAAGGCGGAGTTTGATGTTTAGACATTGGTTGTTTTCTCTTCTCTTCTTTTCTTTTGTTTTGTTGCCTTTAATTTTGTTCACTGATGATGCGATGCAGTCAGTATATCCTTTGCGGACCCAACAAAATACCCTCCCCACCTTTTGCTAAAATTAACTTTCTTTACTGTTGGTTTTGTACTGTGTCGTCATCGCCATTGATTTTCTTTGCTATAATAACGTGCAAATTAAGAAGTGTTAATTTGCTAGTTGCAAAACTCTCAACTCTCATCACAGGAAAAGAGGGGGGGCCGGGGGGATTCTTCTTTTTTGTAAGGAAAAACAAAACAGCTAATGGAGAATCTTATGACATTGTACCAGATATCCTGGATTTATGTCCAGGATTAATGGTTTCATACATAGTGTTTGCGGGAGCGTCTAGTTTAAGTCCCACTTGAGGTTCGAATTATTGTGTCCAATGAGGTCAGTAGGAACTCTAGTCAATATAGAATTTAAGTTTCAGTAGGATCTACATCCTCATTGAGAAAATATGGTGCGTATCATGAGTAGAGCCGAATAATTAATTCCTGGATAAAATTATAAATAAATTTTTTATAAATATTTTATTATATATATATACACACGACAAGAATAACCTTGAATAATTTTCATTTTGTACTTGGGATTTTTTTTTGTTAGGTGAAAACAATTTTTATTTTATAAAGTATAATTCACAGATATACTTCATTTAATTTTGAGGTCTCTAGCCATTGCCCACTGGCAAGTAGCTGTTAGTTTAAGCCGGCTTTGCATATCATAATTAACTTAACAAATGCAATATGGGTTTAAATAAGACCTAATTAATGATTAGTGAAATAGACAATTCCTCCATCACTTAAAAATTGTTGGCCCATCTGATATTGGAGGATGCTGTGTGACTTATGATTATTAACCTAAATGAAATTAACAAAGTCATACGATCGATATATCTCTTTGAAGAAGTGGGATAAATTTCAGTAGGTGCTTTCATTATTGCTAAGCGTGTACATGCAATATAATTTATGTGGTTCAACTATATATAAACATATCCTATAGAAGAATAAATATTCTGAAATGAAACTTTGGGGTACTTATCTGTACTACCGCTTCATATTCTTGAATCTTGATGGTGAATTTTAGGTAGAAAAATGTCACTATTATTTCCCCTTAGCTTTCATGCTTTTGTTCCAAGCTCAAGTCATTCCGTGCCCATGCACTCTCAACAGAGGTTAACTGTCTTACCTTTACGTCTTCTTTATTTGGAATGGGATGATATATAGCTAGTCCCCATTGGAGTACACAGTCAGATCCTTAAAAAATCTTTGAATTTGATAATTGAGTTCAAATTTCATCAACATTCTCACTCTGTCATATTGTTTTGATTATTTCATTGATATAAGATGATTTCTCTAACATGCTAAATATTTTATAGTCCATGCTCAGCATATATTTGGGCTATCGATCATTCTAATTAAAAACAATCTATCTATTCTAGAATCAAAGAATTTGAGAAATTATAATTGCTTGATATCAAGAAGCTAACAATAGCAGGTTTGAAACCGACATATCATCTAATTTCAATGCTACTACAATGTTGAAAAGCAGTCTTAACAATACTCCATCTATGCATAAAAGAAGTAGGGTTTCTGATCTAGGAGTTTGAGATATAGAGCTAGGTAGAATTGTCTCATCAATGAATATATATAGCATCATTCCACTATAAAAGACCAGGCACGCAAAGTAATCTGCTTTTCAATAGCTAGCTAGCATGTCAATATATGTAATCCCAATTGGAGTATAATTCAGAGTTTCAGTTAGAGATTTCATTGATTGACCACTCTTTGAAAAGTGCCTTTGTTTGTTTCTTTTGGAAAACAAAAGAAAAGGCATAAAATTATTAGTATTTTGAGAGAGAGAGAGAGAGGGAGAGGAGAAAAGACCATGTTTGATGGTCTGAAAAGCGAATTAGCAGCTTTTCAGGAATGAAGAGATCAGGCAGCTGCCAAGAGCTGCTTGCATCGAACCCCATTGTTCCATTTAAAAAATCACATAATTCCTTTCAAGCTCTAACAACTATACTATATGAGTATAAATGTATGCAGAAGCTATAGGCGTGTGCGTGATGTATATATATTTACATAAGGCATGGGTGTCACACCATTGTTCGAGAGAGAGAGAGAGAGAGAGAGAGATGATTATAAGAGTCCCGTACAGTACAGTTGTTGCAGGGAGGGTGGGAAGCACATGCTTGTGCAAAGGAAAGCCCACGTCGTCGTGTGCTTTTCGATTCTCGGGTTGTGGGGAAACACCATCATGCATGCCAAAGTCCCCAGTTAATGTTATTTATTTCTAATAATTACCTCTTAATTAACAGCATGCACACTCTAATTAATTCCTTTCTTTATCCAGTGATTGTTTAACAATGTGTTACGGTTACTTTTTAAAAATATTTTTTATTTAAAAATATATTAAAATTATTTTTTTATTTTTTTATATATTCAGCACATTAAAATTATTAAAAAAATCTAAAAACAAAAATTATCTCACGGACCGTACGTAGCTAGTATCTTATGTTTAAATTGACAGGTAACGTCATTATGCCATTAATTCCACTCGTATATGTTAAAATTAAAAAAATATTAAAAGCATTTTTTGAACATATCTGGGGATGTAATTTCGATAGAGAGATACTACTTTTATATTAAACAATTGTAACGTATATGTTTTGCGTTTAGTAAACGCAATATCAATATCTCTTCTTTTTTGTTTTTGGTTTCCTGTAATAGCATTAATTCTGCGTTTTTCAAATCCGATGCTAATTAATTAATTAATTAAATGTGACATAACTTGATTAAAATTGTTTCTAAGTAATTTTCTTCTTCTCTCGGATTAAAGTCATCCATGAAGCCTACGTAATAGCTTAGATTCTTGAATTATACATGAGCTGAGTTGTTTGGGAACTAGAAAATTGCTTAACATTCTGTAATTTAAATCGAAGGAATCTAGCTTGGTCCTGGAAGAGTTGTTCTGTGTCCGTATGATTCAAAAATCAACATGTCTCTTGACGAGAAAAATAAATATGTGTATTTTTAATTTACTAAAGAATATATACATATATATGTGGCTTGAGGAATATTAAATATATAGAAGAATGTGAGGGACAGAATAGAACGTACCAACTGCATCTTATTAATTTGAAAGGGTAAGACGCCTGGAATCTTTTCAAGCAAGGGGACCAAAATGAATGAGAGACCGGATCGATGGCATCGGTCTTTTTTAGCTGTCTGATTTCCGCAATAATCCTGATTGTATTGTAAGTTAGTTGTTTTTTAGATAACGTTTCGT
>Ga0325414_1003472_pt1 | contig 16378 bp, 15 predicted proteins | sample PopdelMetagenome_8_FD_206183 | JGI IMG/M metagenome (GOLD analysis project Ga0325414, IMG submission 206183) | Populus deltoides microbial communities from Bellville, Georgia, United States - Leaf-PdKOR-R3 | ecosystem: Host-associated > Plants > Phyllosphere > Phylloplane/Leaf | place: USA...
CGAACTAGTTTTCGCTGACGAATGCTGCATCACTAGCGAACCGGCTTTTGCAAAGGGTTTTTACGACAGACTTCCATATAAAAAATGACTGAAATGCTTATAACGACTTCACCGTATGATTGTGTAACATGTGGAACACTTGAATATGAACATGTGTATTCTTGAAATATGTATGGTGACGAGCTATGTGATTGTCGAATGTAAATGTGCTGATTTGTAATCATTTGATGCATCATGTGGTGCGAACGGGATCGAACCTTTGACCGGACAAGGACACCCCGCGGGAGGAACATGTAGGTGGTTTCCACTTTCTTCTTACATAACGTTAAATTCTAAAATGATTTCATTACGAATGATATTATATTGCATTATAATGAATACCAAGTCATCTATGAATTGTTTGATTGAGTTGATGATTAACTTCTGCTAACGACGTCCGAGACGGATGGTCGAGTTACATTTGTTGATTAGCTTCAACTAATGGAATCCCAAGTGGAAGGCCATGATGAATTGATGATTAGTTTTGGCTAATGACATTCAAGATGGATGGTTGGTTATGGTTGAAAGTTAGCTTCGGCTAATGACATCCGTAGTGAATGATCGAATTTGAAAATTATAATTTAGTTTTAAGAATTGATGTGTTCATGTGTATCGTGTTGTGTATGTACCAAGTATATGAAAGAACTATGATTATTACGCTATAAACGGAAATAAACGATAATGTTTTCTCTTAACTATTTATTTTCCTACCATTAATTGCTTATAATTCTTGCAAATATTTGTATTGCAGCAGGGATGTGACACCAAGAAAATGCATATGAATCCCATCTCACGGGACCACACTTTTGCATGTAGTTGCATGTTAAATTTTAATGTATTTTATGTATATAAAATGTATAAATATGATGTTACGAGTATGTGTAATAACCATTTTTTTAAAATATTGATTTACATTATTTTACGTGTACTATGCCTCGTATATGAGTGGTTTTTGTATGCATCAAGAACCTAATAATAATAATAATAATAATAATAATAATAATAATAAAACGTTACCATTGTTTTCTATGATGAAATACCTGGGATATTACCTTCACACTCGGCAATGAAGCTATACAAATTGTATGCGTGCCATATGTGTGTGTGTGTGTATAAAACACGAAAGCCAGGAAAGTCTCCGAAACATAGAATATAACTCAAAATGAACTTTATATATTAATTAATAAAACAAATTAATTAAGCACGGGGATCACACTCAAATTTATTTTATTAACGGGCGCCATAGCAGGGCATCATCATGCCTCCCAACGCATGAACATTAATGAAAAGAAAGAAAAGAGCGCACAGAACAACATTATGAGCTACAAGGAATTAAGCGTAGCATGCAGCTGATCGTTTACATGAAGAACTCGTCTGGAATGACCTCATCATGGCAGCAAAGGAAAGTGGAGAATTTCTCCATGATGCTGTTGCACTCTGGGCATTTCATGGTCTTAGGAATCCTACCCGTAGTCATTGGGAAATCGAAGCGGCAGCAAGGACGAGCAATGCCGCGGAGCTTGATGTGGTGATCTTGGAAGGCCAAATCAAAGCCCTTGACAGGCACTTGGTCCTTCCACATCTCATAATCAACCAATGTTTTCATAACTGTGGTGCTTTGACCGTTAACCACAACACTAGACCCCTTGCTAAGCATAGCCCATCCACCTTCTCTGTCATAGCAAAGCAACTTGTTGATTTCATGCATCATAGGATCATGGTCATCAAGCTCGCCTAACTGAATCTTGGAGTACAGCATGCTCTCTAGCCTGGTCCAAAAGAGCGATATCATGGTATGGCCTTGCAAGACGTAACTGAGGTTCTCCTCGGCGATTTTGTTCATGAGTCGCCGGATTTTCTGCCCTTTGCTGCTCTTCCCCACATAAACCATCTCCAGGGGAATGCGGGCTTCCTGCGCCACATCACGCGCCTTGCTTGTGAACCTCCTCACCCATTCATCGTCGTCTCCTCCGTACAGGAAAATGTACTTTCCTTCCTGGATCTGATGATCAAAAAAATATTGAAGCAAATGTCAACATGATTACACGCGCGTATAATGTATGTATACTTGGATTGATTGGACAAAGGAAGTACCCAATTAGAAATATTTCTGTCAATATTGCCATCCACTAGAAGCTCAAGCCTCCATGTCTCTTTCCTCCAGAGAGATTCCTCTCTCGAGCGAGTGAAAGGGAAGGCATTGCTTCTCCAAATACACATCATGTGGAGTGCATTTGTGCAGACCACCTTGCCCTGCGGGTCAAGCACCACAAGAATAGGCTTGTTCCTGAAGTGCCACACCTCCTTAATGAACCTAATGACTGCCTTCTCAATCAGTGAAGGGTGGTACACTGTCAACCATGGCATTAACGACTGCATGGTTTCAAATTTCTCCTTCATAAGATCACTCCACTGAACTGAAGGGTCCACAATTGGGACCCAGGCCACCTCATACTGACTATCCAGCATAGCTCCGTGATGCCTGGATTCATTGTATATCTTTTCAAGAATTGAAAGCTCATCGTTGGACATGTCGAGGCCAGAAATGAGCAATAGCACATTTTTCCTTCTCAGCACATCAAGACGGACCTGTTAAATTCCAAAGGAAGTATGAGAAATGTTCTCATTAGATTGGTAACATAAAAAGAAGAAATGGTAGAAGAGCGAACTCTTTTCTTGGAAGAGCCATCTATAAGTGGCCGGATATCATCCTTGGCATAAACCAGGGCCTTTAGGACCTTCATGTTGTCAACGTGGGTCATTTCAAAGAGATTCTTTAGCATTTGAAAGTACTCGACACTCTTCTTTTCATCTGCATCAAACACCATTGGTTTTATAAGCTTTCTCGATCCATCTTCGTACAATAATTTCCTGTTTTCTTGTTACCTATCCAACACATGATAGCATAATACAAAAGTTGCTGAGGTGCAGACCTATGTGTTGCCGGCAAGTAACCAATAGGTTGCTGAGATGGTCAAGTATGTTGCTGAGTTTGTGAGCCAAGCTGGATAGCTCCCATGCCTCAGTGGTTGATATAGAAAACCTGGAATAAGTGAAGGAGAATATTACAAGGAATACATGCATGATGTAATAAATGGCTCGATAAATTAAAGATGGTATGGTGGACTAGAAAAGCATACTCATGTCCCCTGGTAGACGTGAGGCTAGTAATCTGAGCCGCACAAGCCACAACACTCCTCATGGTCCAGTAGACAGCAATAGGGATATGGGCCATGGCTGTGGACAATGCTGGTACTTCATTAGAAATGTAAGCTGGCGGTAGATCCTTGAACTCAACCACGCAGCTAACCACGTCCATCATGACCCTGATCAGATTGTTAATGGCATCGAAGCGATGCTTCAAGGGCCCTGAGTGTTCCATGATGCCAGGCAATTTCCTGAGGATTGCCATGGATTTGGCAAGTTGGTTTGATGAGTAAATCTGGGAAAGCAGCCAGAATTCTCCATAATTCAAAGCAAAAGCTGCCAAGACGAGCACAAGCTTGGCATCCCAGGAATAGCATGCTAGCATGTTGAAAAGTGAGACAGTTGTTGCGTGGGCATCAGTCCCACCCTGTGCCTTGTAGGCAATCTGCATCAAAATTCAAAACGCGAAATTTAAAAATTGTCATCGATTCTTTAGGTCAATGCCTGTATATCATTTATTAGAATAGAAAGACATTGTATTAACCTCGCTGGAAATTCTATCTATAGTACACGACAGTGCATCGAACATTGAAGCAAAATTGACATGGTAAGCCTTGTCCTCCATTTCCGCATGGGCCTGGGAAGTCTGCGTTATCAGAAGTGATCAGGAACATAAAAGACAGAGTTAACTTGATATACGGATTAATTTCCAAGGATGAGTTTGGTACCATACCGTCTCAGAGGAGTCGAATCGCTGGGTGGCATGTTTGAGGATGTCTTGAACAAGGAGGAGAAGAGATTTGACTTCAACCTCTCGGCCATCAGGAGCATGAGTTCCTACAATTTGTTTCATCATCACATTGTCATCAGATGCCATTTTGCTGAGCAATAATAGTAAGCAATGGATTCTTTGGGTTATGGGGGAGAAGTAGAGAAGATTGGCTTGTGTGTCTTTGTTCCATATTGGCATGCCTATTTATGCTAGTAAAACGGAGACAAACAACCCCACTTCTACATGGTACAAAGTGGAACAACTCATCACCCACATGGTAAAAATTGGGAGAACTCATCACCCACATGGTTCAGATTCAGAGTGGAAGCTCATACTGTGGCATAATAGGTGGAATATATTCTGCCATGATTTATGGCATTTGTTCCCAACAATGAAGAGCTGAGTTGAGGAGTATGTAACAAACGTGTTTCTGAACATGCCATCGTGCAGGGAAGGAAGAGAGGAATCCCGTGGTGAAACTCCGCGAAGAACCGAGGTGGTGCATGCTGTCACGCACGACCACGCGCCGACGGGACATCTGCCCATGCGCACAGACGCGTTCCACGCGTACCACGCTCCTTCTTCACCCGTTTCCCCGTTTCTGACCGGGGTGGCCCGGACACGTCATCCACCACATCAGCAAATATGCGCAGTCAGAAGCCACGTTATTAAACACATCAGCCTATCATACAGTCAGCAACACATCTCTGGCATTCTTTAGCCGCATGGCAGCCATATCTTGCCCAGCATCACACACGAAGGAGCTTCTGCGCAATCATCTGCCACGTCATCGAATCCCCGCAACCATCGGCTACGCCGGAGCTTCTGCGCAATCATCTGCAATGCCATCACACCTGCGCAACCAGCTTCACGTCATCAGTGGCTCGTCATCACTGGGATTGGATTCATCGGCTACGCCGGAGCTTCTGCGCAATCATCTGCAATGCCATCACTCCTGCGCAACCAGCTTCACGTCATCAGTGGCTCGTCATCATTGGGATTGGATTCGGTGCGGCAGGCCATCGGCTTTTCGTGAAACGTGGCTTGATCATAACCGTTTATTCATTCAAAAGTTTGATTGATCAGATCGGAGCCATCTAAAGTCCAATTTGGTTGATTTTAGAGTCGTTCCCAATGTAAATGACCATTCCGGACACAACCGTAACGTTGGATCTAGCAAATTCAAATTCAAAGTTGGTGAAAATGGCTGGTGGAATAACGACTACCGGAATTGAAAATTTTGATGGGATAAATTTTTGATATTATAAAAAATATAAATTAAACACTATCTTTATCTTCATTTGATGGGAGCGAGCTGGAGAATATGGAAAATTAACGGCTAATTATCTGGTTATTCTTACCAAGGGAAGAAGAGTTGCTCACAAGTCACAACGTTATAAAAATAAAATCCAGTATGAAACTAGTGGAAATCCTGTCTAGAATGTATGATAAACTATCAGCAAATAATAATGTGTATTTGATGCATAAGCTATTTAACTACTCCTATTACATCATGAAATAAATAATGTTGATATCAAATATTTTTTTATTGTTTGATCAAATTCTGCAAATGCTACGTCATCAAGCGATCTCCTTCTAATTTTTTTTGAATAAAACACAATTAAAAATAAAAATTGAATTTTTTAACTTGGTCGGACCCGGCAAGAACAAAATTGGGATTGCGATCAAATTCTGCAAATGCTATGTCATCAAGCGATCTCCTTCTAATTTTTTGAATAAAACACAATTAAAAAAAATTAAAATTTCTTAGCTGGGTCGGACTCGGTTCAGTGCATTTAGTTTTGAACCGGTCCGGCCGGAACAGTGAAGAGAAGCCAAGCGTTTCCCCCTTGTGTTCACACCCCTCCCCTCCCCTCCACCAAGATATTATATGCCTCTCTTTATCTTTTCTCTTCCGTTAACCACACCTCACGCAGATTCAGGTTTTATTTCCTGTGATTTTTATGGATATGGAGGAGTAAGATTGATTTTCAACACGGCAACCATTTTTCTTTTCTCTGTGCGTTGATGACGATGACACCAAGCATTCAATATTTGCAAGTGGCTGGAGGAAACTCGACTGTGGCACCCATATAGCTGTTTTTTTTTTTAATTACCAGTACGGAACAAAAACACAGCAAGAAGCATGAAAAGATTGCTTCATCAAAACCTGCGATTAAACCTTATTTTTAGTGGGTCCCATGAGCCAAACCACAACTGCTATTTGTAACCAAAAACTAGTTTTATTGAGTTAAAAAAAAACCTTAGCATCTACCGTTGAGCTAAATGCCCTCTAAGTATGTTTGGTATTATGGTAGCTGTTGTGGTTTGAAAAAAGCTATTTTATAAAAAATACTTTTAATTGAGGCTTGTTTGGAAAAATATATGTTTGGTTAAAAATGTGGTTGAAATTGAGGTTGAACAAAATGTAGTTTAATGTGTTTGGTTAAAGAATGCTTTTTAAATTGAGGTTATAAAATAATTAAAAAGGACATATATAATATTGATGGTTTTTAATTGAAATATTATCGATTTAACTACTGCTATTACATCATGAAATAAACAATATTTTATATAAAGTATATTTTATTGTTGCATTAAACTATGGGCAATTTCATCACGTATGAAATTTATCCAATAAGGACTACAGTTTCCATGGTTTCCTGAGCGTGCAACGACATCAGGTAAAATATCATCAGGAACAAAATTAGGATTGCGATCAAATTCTGCAAATGGTATGTCATCATACGATCTCATTCAAATGTAATTATGTAGTGCCATTGAATCATGTTAAACATTAGTTTTTCAAATAAAACACAATATCTGTGAAATGTTTTTGGATTTTTTTTATTTTACTGGGTCACACCCGGTTCAATGCATTTAGGTCTGGGACGGACCCGGTCCAACCCATTAACAATGAAGCTGCTCTCTAGACCCGTGTCATGAAAGTGTGACTACTACTTAGAAAAAAATAATATTAAAGAATAAAATTAAACAAAAAAAATTAATTGAAAAAGAAGAAAACAAAGCAAAGCACTATTCCAATTAATAGTGCTTTGCGAGGAGGGGTACAATCAAATCCTCTCATGAGATTATGATAATCTAATGAAAATTAAACAAAACAAATCATGAAGTTTAATTTGCAATCAAATCAATATTAAAAAATGAAGTTAGAACAAAAAAAACTGAATCAACTGGGTTAACCCGTCAAACCAAGTTAATCCGTCAAACCTTGGATCCGGGTCATGAAACTGTGATAGCTCAATAGAAAAAAAAATTTAATATTAACAAACTAAATTAAACAAAAAAAATCTATAACTAAAAGGCATCTGCCTTTCACTGTGTATTTGCACAGTGCAATCCACAGTGAATGGTTGATCTCTTTTAGTTATGTTTACAATATTAAAAGATGAAATTGAAAGAAAAAAACTAATGAAGAAAAAGAAAAAGAAAACTGAATCAACTGAGTTAACCCATCAAACCTGAAATTTGTATTATGAGAATGTGATAACTAAATAAAAAAATTTAATATTAATGAACTAACTTAAACAAAAAAAAAAGGATTAATTAAAAAGAAAAAAAACCTACATAAACAAAAAAAACCTAGGAAGAAAAAAACTAATGAAGAAAAAGAAAAAAAAATCTGAATTAACTGGGTTAACCCGTCAAATCTGAGATTCATGTCATGAAAGTTTGATAATTAATTAGAAAAAAATTTAATATTAACAAATTAAATTAAATAAAAAAATTAATTAAAAAAACAAAGATAAAAAAAAACTAAAGGCATTAGTTTTTTTTATTGTGAATTGCACTGTATAATTCACATTAAAGGCTGAAGCCTTTTAGTTATAGTTAATATCTATGCTAGAATTAGTGGATTTGTAATAATGTCACTTCCTATATAAACTTTGAATCTTAGTAACTAAGAAGGAAACACTACTTCTTAACTATTAACCTAATCTATCATTAGATTAATTCGTAAACTAGATGATACAAGAGTAGATCGCTCAAACCTTTTTACATTAAATAAGAGATATGACAAATTATTTTTAACAATTTTATTATTTATTTTAAGTTTAATTGTTTTATATTTTAATGGTAAAAACATGTATTTATGGTCAGTTTTTTACGATGAAACTAATTTTCTTCTAGATCAAGTCATAAACAAACTATTCATATCTGGAAAATCTACTTGTCATTTATATTAAATATGTTTTTTTTAGGGAATGATATGGAATGGATTAGAAAAAAAAAATATATGAAAAAAATAGCAAAACTTTATCAATTTTTTTGGTGATTTGATATTAATTTTACTTATTAATTTTGACTTTTGGATAGATTTCCACATAAACCTTTGGTTTTCATTTGAAAAATTGAGCTTTTTACTCAAAACAAAATGGAAATTTGCACACATTTTACTCAATTCTAAAGTGCAAGCTTCAACCCAATTGAAAATTTCAGTAGCCACCATCAAATAACCCGTGTCCAGATTCCTATAAAAATCCTAATTTGTAGTGCTCAAACTATAAAACTATAACTAGTGACTTCTATTCTGTCGTGCCTCCTGTGTGAGGTGTTGTGTGTTGGGAAGGTTTTTAGATTTAATCATAAAATTATGATTAATGTTTAGGAGTCGCCACCTAGTATTATAGTAACTAGGAACCTATGGTCTGCGAGAGTCTGAGTAAGGGACTGGTTGTATAAGGGGAAGACGCATCAGCCCAGTACACCCAACCTAAGGTGAGCTGCATTTTTTTTATTGTTTTTTTAAGTCGGGTTTCTATTCGTTGGTCTTTTCTAAGGCTCAAGGCAGATCTCTCTTAATGAGAGAGTTTTTACCTTATCGGGTTAAATCCTAACCGTTCTAAAGTCTGAATTTTAGCATCGTATTTTTACACTTTGTATCTTTAATACTTGAGGGTGTATTTTATCGTGTAATTTTACACCTCACAAAGATTAAAGTCCACATTTGAATCCTAAAAAAAAGATTGAAAAAGATTTTTGACATGTTGGCCAAATCCTAATGGATAATCATAAACTAGTTATGATGTCCATTTTTTGATTTTTTTTAAACATGAAAAAGATGCAATTTTTGTTTTTTTTATGAAAAATATGCTTGGAAAAATTTTAGAATTTGGCCGTATGCAATAAAATATTTTTTTCTTTTTGAAAATGTTTTGAATTTGTTTTTGAAATATTTTGAAGAAAACTGAGTATTTTAATACCAGATTTGTATTTTATAGTGTAAATATACAACCCGATATTATGAAAAATTAGTAGAAAAATATTTGAAAAAATCACAATGTTTTTGAAAGTTTTTGGATTAAAAAAAAAATAGGTAGATTCCACAGCGTGAACAGTAGGACGTGAATTATAATTCACGTCCTCTGTTCATGCAATAGGGACAGCGAAGAAGAAGAAGAAGAAGGGGAAGGGGAGAGAGGGCGGACAACCTGGCGTGGTGGTGGTTTGGACGAGGATGACGGTGTGCTACCGGTGGTTGCAGCGGTGGAGGCCGGCGTCGGCTACAGGAGGAAGAAGAAAAAGTTGTAGAGGAGAGAGAAATGCTGGAAGGGGAAGAGGGAAAGGGTCGCGGTGGCTGCTTGGTGGCCGGTTGGTGGTAGAAACGGTAAGGGGCTGACGTGAGGATGGTGGCTGAGGCTATGGCAGAGATGTGGCCGGCGGCAGAGGAAGTAAATTAAAGAAGAAAAAACGCGCGGGAGGGGCTGCAGAGAGGAGAGAGAGACCGACGGTGGCTCTTGGTGGTCAGCTGGTGGTTGTGTTGGCTTCTTGTGGTGAAGGTGATGGTGGGAACACCGGTGATGAGGGTGGTGGCGGCTGAAGACCACGGTGGAGAGAGAAAGAAAGAAGAAATGTGCAGAAACTGGAAGAAAAACTGGTTTTCTGGCTGACTTTGGACACGATTTTCTCCTCCCTCAGGCGATCAAACCCGCCTCTATTTATAGATAGTGGAAAAGGGTAATCTCGTCTACATCGGGGTAAAATTTTAGCCGTTGATTCTGTTGGGAGAGATCCCAACCATTAGCTCAAAGTAGGCATGATGTCTTATCAAATCTGCTGAAAAGACTGCCTGAGTTAGCATGTTTAGGCCATCGCCAGCGCCGATTGGTTGTCATTCAGACTTAACTATTCACATGGAGCTGTAGAGGAACAACATAGGATCATTTTTGTGCAAGTTTGGTGAAATTTGGTGGACGTGAGGTGCATTAAATGCATCTACAAAGTAGGTAACCGGACCAGGTAAAAGAAGAAGACAATGAACGACGCGCCGTCTGACCTCTTCTTCTTTTTTTTAATGAAACGACGTCGTTTTGGGTTTGAATTAGGGATTTTTACTGATTTTCAATTTAGTCCTCTATCGTTCAATTTCTTTCAATTGCACCCCTAATTGACCCTAAACTTTTGATTTAATGCAACTAGGCCCCTATAGAACTTCAACTTCAGCCTCGTATTTACGCGTCTTTTGCAATATAGTCCTTAGTCTCGGATATATGCAATTTAACCCCTAATTGACCATTAAACTTTCAATTTCTTCAATTTCATCCCCGGTTTTTGTCAATTAAGCCCCTAAAGTCTGGCGGTTTTTGCAGATTGGTCCTTGGCTGTCAATTTCTTCAATTTAACCCCTAATTGACCCCAAAACTTCAATTTTCTTGCAATTTGGCCCCTAATTTCAATCAAATAACTTGGTAAAGATTAAATTTGGTCCTAAAATTCCAATATTCTCAATTAAGCCCAAATTAGGCTCCCAAACTTAATTTTTCACCAATTAAGCCCCAAATAAAATTATTTTGACCCATTTAAAGCATAATTAAGTTCTTGCACTTAATTAAATCCTTCAATTGGACCCAAATTAATTCTTAAACATAATTAAAATTTAATTTGGCCCATGATTAAATCAAATTGGCCTATTTAAAATTTAATTATGTCATTGGACTTAATTTTTATGCAAATTCGTCCAATAATAATTTAATTTGACCTTGAATTTGCATTTTCTCTCTATTTTGGGCATAATGGGGTACAATTAGGCCTCCAAAAATTGCAGCTTGATTTTCTAGCTTGCTTTCTCCACGTTGCCAGCCTTTTTTATTTTTTTGTTTTTTATTTTTGAAAAAAGTGAATTTTAGGGAACAACCCAGAATTGGGTTATGATAGAGTTGATGATTAGCTTCTGCTAACGATGTCCGAGATGGATGTTCGAGTTATGTTTGTTGATTAGCTTCAACTAATAGAATCCCAAGTGGAAGGCCATGATGAATTGATGATTAGTTTTGGCTAATGACATTCAAGATGGATGGCTGGTTATGGTTGAAAGTTAGCTTCGGCTAATGACATCCATAGTGAATGACTGAATTTGAAAATTATAATTTAGTTTTAAGAATTGATGTGTTCATGTGTATCGTGTTGTGTATGTACCAAGTATATGAAAGAACTATGATTATTACGCTATAAACAAAAATAAACGATAATGTTTTCTCTTAACTATTTATTTTTCTATCATTTATTGCTTATAATTCATGCAAATATTCGTATTGAAGGAGGGATGTCACACCACCAAAATGCATAGGAATCCCATCTCATGAGACCACACTTTTGCAAAGACCCATGTAGTTGCATGTTAAATTTTAATGTATTTTATATAAAAAAAATGTATAAATATGATGTTAAGAGTATGTGTAATAACCATTTTTTTAAAATATTGATTTACATTATTTTACGTGTACTTTGCCTCGTATATGAGTGGTTTTTGTATGCATCGGAAGCTAATAATAATAATAAAAAAAAGGTTACCATTGTTTTCTACGATGAAATACCTAGGATATTACCTTCACACTCGGCAAGGAATTAAGCATAGCATGCAGCTGATCGTTTACTTGAAGAGCTCGTTTGGAATGACCTCATCATGGCAGCAAAGGAAAGTGGAGAATTTCTCCATGATGCTGTTGCACTCTGGGCATTTTATAGTCTCAGGAATCCTACCCGTAGTCATTGGGAAATCGAAGAGGCAGCAAGGACGAGCAATGCCATTAATGATGCAAAACTATGTTGTTGGAGATCACGATGTATTCTATCTAGCTGATAAACAACCAATAGATATTATGGATATAGGAGATGTGCAAATTAAAATGATGAATGACTCTATATGGAACTTACAGAATGTAAGAAATGTTCTTTGATTTAAGAAGAAACTGATCTTTGTTGAACAATTTGATGATAGTGGTCATTTAATTAATTTTTTTTGGAGGCATGTGGAAAGTATCGAAGAGAGCGATGGTTTTGGCTCATGGAAAGAAAACCAGCACCTTGTATATGACAACAAGATTTGTAGACATTATTGCCTTTACTGAAGCAGAAAATTAGGTAAAGATATGGCACTGTAGACTCGATCATATGAGTCATAAAGGTATGAAGATATTTCAGTAGAAGGGAAAGCTGCCAGAGTTAAAAAAAATATATTGATTTAAATATTTGTGAAAGTTATATTCTTAGAAAATAAAAGAAGCTTGATTTCTTAAAGGTTGGCAAGACCTTAAGACCAAGAAAGCTAGAATTAGTACATATAAATTTATGAGGACCTTCTCTGGTGGTATCTCTTAGAGGTTCTCAATATTATGTTACTTTCATTGATGACTTCAGTAGGAAGGTATTGATCTACTTTCTCAAAAATAAATCTAATGGTTGAGTCATGGTTGAGACTGAATCAGGTTTGAAGTTAAAATGCTTGAGATCTGATAATGGAAGAGAATATATTCATAGAGGTTTCAAAGAGTATTACGTTATCAATGGCATCAAAATGGAGACAACTGTTCCAGGTACACCACTAAAAAATGACATTGCTGAAAAGATGAACAGAACCATCAATAAACGAGTTAGAAGCATGAGGTTGCATCAGGGTTACCTCAAACATTTTGGGCTGACACAGTTCATATTGGAGTTTAATTAATCAACTATGGACCATTAGTTCCTTTGGAGTTCATATTGCTTGAGGAAGTATGGAGAGGAAAAGAAGTACAACTCTCTCATCTAAAGGTCTTTGGGTGTGCTTGCTATGTTCACATAGATTCTGATGCTTGCAACAAGCTAGATGTTAAATCCAAGAAATGTTTTTTCATTGGCTATAGAGATGAAGAATTTGGGTTTTGGTTTTAGGATAATCAGAATAAAAAGATTATCAATACTAGAAACGTGATCTTTAATGAGAAAGTTTTGTACAAAGACATATCAAGTATAGAAACAGACATGGCCGATTCAGATACAAGTCTACAAAAATTTAAATTCATAACATTAGAAGGGCTTTTTGATGTTACTATTCAGAACAAAAATCAAAAGTCTTCAAAAGAATATTCAAACATATTTGTGCCTACTACTACACAAGACGACATAGAACTATGTGAACCTATCATTTATGTTAGCAAATCTTCAAGGGTTATAAACCCCCTCACAATAGTTCACATTTTCTTTAAATTATATTTTGATTTCAGATGATGATGAACCACAAACTTATGAAGAATCATTACAAGATGAAAACTCAAGCAAGTGAAAATTAGTGATGAAGGATGAGATGAGTTCTTTGTTAAAGAATCATACTTGGGAGATAACTACACTACCTGAAGGTAAAAAAGCTTTGCAAAACAAATAGGTTTATAAAGTAAAGATTGAGCATGATGGAAGCAAATGGTTCAAGACAAGATTGTTGTAAAAGGGTTTCAATAAAAAAAAGAATTGACTACTTTAAGATATTTTCTCTAGTTGTGAATCTCACAACAATTAGAGTTGTTCTAGGGATAATAGCTGCAAAAAATTTACATCTTGAACAACTAGATATAAAAACAACATTCCTTCATGGTAACTTGGAGGAAGAAATTTATATGCAATAACCACAGGGGTTTGCAATACAAGGAAATGAGAACCAAGTCTTCAAGTTAAAGAAAAACCTATACGGTTTGAAGCAAACTCCAAGATAGTGGTAGAAGAAGTTTGATAACTTCTTATGTAGTTCGGGGTACACAAGATGCCAAGTTGATCACTGTTTATATGTCAAATATTTTGACAACTCTTACATCATTCTGCTGTATATATGGATGATATGTTGATTACTAGATCTAGAATTGAGGAGATTAACAAGTTGAAACAATAGTTGTCAAAATAATTTGAAATGAAAGATTTAAGAGCTACTAAATAAATCTTTTGTATGAGAATAATCAGAGATAAAGACAAAGGCATACTAAAACTTTCACAAACCGAGTATGTCAAGAAGGTTTTCAGTAGGTTTAGTATGGATAATGCTAAACTTGTAAGCACACCTTTGAGGAATCATTTCAAGCTCAATAAGGACCAATCACCAAAAACTAAGCAAGAATGTGAATACATAGATAAGATTCCCTACGCCTTAGCTATTGGCTCTCTGATGTATGATATGATCTGTACCAGACCAAACATTGCCCATGTAGTGAGAATTGTAAGCTAATATATGAGTAGTCTTGGAAAGCAGCTTTGAGAGGCTGTAAAATGGATCTTGAGTTACTTAAAAGGTTCTTTAGAGACTTGTCTTAGTTTCATAGCCGGTGGTTTGAAACTTGAAAGTTTTATAGACGTTGATCTAGCAGGAGATGTTGATAACAAAAAGAGCATTACAAGATACACACACACACACACACACACACACACACACTTACACTTTAGGAGGTACTCCTTTTTCCTGAAATCTTACCTTACAAAGACCTTGCTCTTTCAACAACAGAAGTTGAATATGTTGCAATTTTAGAATTTGCAAAAGAGATGGCATGACTATAGAGTTTCTTGAAAGAATTAAGCAAGATAAATGAAAAGGGCACTTCCTACAATGATAGTTAGAGTGCAATCTTCCTTACTAAAAATTCAGCATTCCATTTTAGAACTAAGCATATTCAAATTAGATATCACTTCACCCAACAATTACTTGATGATGAGTAGTCGATGTTAGAAAAGATTTGGGGAAGCAATAATCTAGCGAACATTTTAACAAAGGGAATTGCACTTGAAAAATTAAAGTTACATAAAACTTTGATTGGTCTTCAAAGATAAAAGACAATTACATATTTTTTTTGTCTTCAAGTGGGAGATTGTTAGTAAAATGAAGACAAATAACCCCATTTCTACTTTCTACAAAGTGGAACAACTCATCACTAACATAATACAAAGTGAAATCTTTTTCCACGAACCCGTCTCGGGGAAAAAATAAAGAGTTGAGGAGTATGTAAGGAAAAAAAAGAGCCAGAGAGAGTTAAGTTAAATAAAGAAGATTTTTCTCCTCTTTCTTGTTTGTATTGTTTCTAAATTTGATTAATACAAACCATTAGTTTCATAGAGTAGACAAGTTACTGAACTATGTAAATTATATGTATTTGATTTCTGAAATTTCCTAATAATTTATATTATTAGAAATGGAATAAAGCTCACTTAAATCAACTTCCTTACTTTCTTGGTAATCAAAAGATTATGGATGTTAAAGAGAAGGCTATACTTTCGTGGTTCCTATGTCTGACCTTCTTCCTCATTACTTTATATAACATGCATTTTACCCTGCATATGTTTGGAATCTGTATTTGAGAATTGATTATTTCAAGTAACGTTAAAGAAACTCTTTTTTTTTTTAATGAGAATTGGTGACACGAGATAAGTTGATGATTTGCATAGTAGTTGATAGCACCAAATTGTAATATATAGTTGAAGGATAAAATTGAAAAAAAAATTATAATAAATAACAAAATAAAAAATAACAATTAAAAAAATAAGGGATAAAATCAAAATAAAAAATAAATTAAAAGGCAAAAACATGTTTTCACTTTGAGAGATAAATTAAAAATAAAAAAACATTAATAAAAAAATCAAAAGAATAAAGATCAAAATACTAATAAAAAAACAATGCACTATCAATTTGGATTGAATAGTGAAATTAAAATAATAAAACTTTTACAAAAAGGGTTAAGAAAAACAAAAAAAATCATAAGAATAAGGATAAAATTGAAAACACCAATACATGATAAAAAAAAAAATTAAACATGTAGAATTTCTGAATGTTTTTTTTTTTACATAAAAAAATTATAAATATAAATTGAAAAACTTATACATACATTGAATTAAATAAATCACGAATCATTGTATAAATAAATAAATAATATTAATGATAAATTAAAATATAATTTAAAAAATTAAAAAATAAATATAGATCAAGATATTTAATATTGTAACATGGATCATTTACCTAGTTGTGTTTAATATAATTATTTTTATTAAAATCAACTTGTAATATAAATTTATTGTATAAAAAAAAAACAAATACCATATAAGACTGCATATATAAAAAATATTATAAAAAAATAAATATTTAATTTATGAAAAATATATAAAAACATTATA
>Ga0325414_1003475_pt1 | contig 16375 bp, 9 predicted proteins | sample PopdelMetagenome_8_FD_206183 | JGI IMG/M metagenome (GOLD analysis project Ga0325414, IMG submission 206183) | Populus deltoides microbial communities from Bellville, Georgia, United States - Leaf-PdKOR-R3 | ecosystem: Host-associated > Plants > Phyllosphere > Phylloplane/Leaf | place: USA...
AAACCTGAGGAAAGCTAACGATGCTGTTAATCAACGTGTGGGGCCTGTCGGCCCTCGGTTTTGACCATGGTTTTCATGTTTCACGGCTGCAGTAACCATTCCTGTGGTCTAACCAGTGGTCGAAATATTATATAGCGGTAACAGTCGTATCTCCTATAAAATTTAAAAACTTAAAATCTATACATACGTACAGTATAATTAGTAAAATATTGAAATGATATTTTGCGTTTTTTTAAGGATTTTTTTTTTAAATTTGACCTTTTAACAACTTAATTTTTTTCTTTTATTTATTTAGTTTTTTTATTATATTATTCAATAATAATTTATGAAAATTATACTTCATATTTTTATTTTACTTTTTTCAGTTAGGTTATATGTTAGTTTTATAGATTTAGTTTTTTTTAGATGTTAGACTTTCAATATTATATCTATTAGAAGTTTAGCTCTATAATTGTTTTATTGGTTTTTTCATGAATTTGTCTCTATTAAATTATTAAAAACTATAGTATATTAAAAATATTTTAAGAAATATATTCATTTATATTAAATGATTTATAATTTAGAAAATTTCTATACACGTGTCCTTTTTCATGGAAATAATTCTTAAGTTTAAATTATGCATCCAGTCATTGTATTTTTAAGAAATATATAATTTAATCCCTCCATATACAATAATTATTAACTTTTCCCTCAAATTTCAACTATATTATTTTTTTACATCTCCAAACTGCCTTCATTCCTTGGTCTCTTTCTTCCTTTTTTTTCTTCTTTGAAATATACAATCACAGCCACCCATAAAATTCTACTAACTCACAGGTGCATAAACAAATGACAATTTTAAATAAAAGACGATTCCAATTCTGTAAAGCTCTTAGCTCTCTGTAGAGTTGTCAGATTCTTTACAGTTCCTGCTTTGGTTTCTTTCTCATCTTTCAACCCAATCAAGTAACCCACATGTAATAATCATTTAATGGGTGGTTTAATGTTAAAAGTTTGGGATCAAGATGTTTACTCCCTTGTTATCTCAAGTTTGAGTCACGTGGTTGCTAATATGACAACCATTAGAGACTTACATGGTCGTTAACTTCAGGGCACGTGGGATTAGTCGAGGTACATGCAAGCTGGCCCGAACACCCACGTTAATAATAATAATAATAATAATAAAGTAACCCACATGTAATTTTAGTCTGGTTTGATTGGAGTTGGCATTTGTTTTTTTGTTGTTGTTAATGTTGTGTTTGTTTTGTGATTTATTTGTAATAAGTAATATTTAAAACTTTGACGAGAGGTCGTTTTAGAAATAAATTCGTGACATATGAACACCAGATTAACAGAAAACTAACAAAGGGACCAAGTTATTTGACAAAGTATAAAAATACAAGGACTAATTGATAATTTTTAAAACTAAAGTACTAAATAATGTGTTTGTTAAAAAACAAGGATAAAATTTAGTCGTGGCATGGATCCATGCCTCCCCGAGCATTTAATTAAAAAAAAAAAACTTAAAACCCATGAAGAATTCACTATCCCTGGATAAAAATTAATATTCACTGCAACAATGTAATTTTTTTCTTATTATTTGAATTGTGCAAGCATGCTGAACATGATTGAGTTGATGACCATTTTTTCCATGAATGCTTGCATCGTCTTTGATTTTTCTTGTTAGAAAAAATTTGGGTGGGCCCACGGCATAGAATTATTGCCCCTGTCTCTAGATACCTGCTAAATTTCATGAATAATAGTAAGTCGTAACCCTTCTTCTGTTTTTTTTTCTTTTTTGGATTCGAGAAAACCTTATCTTCCCAAAACCCTTCTTCTTTTTGCTAACAGGTGAAACGGTCAATTTATATGCATGCATATATTTATTATCTACTGTATTTTATTACAAAATATAGCAATTTTTCAAAAGACTTACTTCGATCAAATATAAGATGGGGTAGCCTTAAATTGCAAACCAAACATGACGGAACTATAAGAATATTTAGAGGTGATTATTTTCGGTTTGATTTAGTTTTTATCAAAGAAAAGTAATTAAATTAATTTTTTTAAAAAAAACCAAAACCGATTCAAATCGACTAGTTTCGCTTTGGTTTTTTGAACAAAAACCAGTTCAAACTAGTTTGGCTCAATTTTTTCGATTTGACTTGGTTTTGGCTCGATTTTTCCCGATTTAGCTTAGTTTTTTTCTGGTTTGGCTAGGTTTTTTTCCAGTTTGGATTCAGTTCTGTTATTTTTTATTATTTTTTTCTAGTTTTCTCGGTTTTTTTGGTTTTTGGCTTGCCCCTAATAATATTATTGATCTAGTATGGTTTAACAAGATTAAATTCATGTTCACCAATTTAGTTTGATTTCACTCCATGAATACATTCATTAATTTTGGATTTATAATTAATTATTTTTTCAATTATCAATGTGTAGAGTTCATTTCATTATTTTTTTAATCATGTTTTATCCTTTTTTTTTTCTTTTTTTCTTTTACAGAATCCCTCATTGTTGTCTTTAGTCCCTTGTTTGTCTCTCTTCTCATTTCACACCATCAACTCTTTATTTCTTTCCCTTCTCAATTTATTTTTTCAATTATGCTTGATCCTATTTATTTTCCCTTTCATCTCTTGCATAATCCCATGCTATTGTCTTCAGTCTCTAATAACCTTAGTCCCCTCTTTATCTCTCTTCTTATTTCACTGCATGAATTCTTTTTCTCTCTCTTTTTTATTATCATTATAATGAAATTTAAATAAGATGTAAAAAAAATAGATTGTACTGAAAGTATAATTTTGGAGAATAAATAGCAAAATTAGAGGTAAATGATTGATCATGATATTAGTAACTACTGTCATAATTTCAGGCTTTGTTTATTTAATGAAAAACAGTTTTATAAAACCACCTTCTAAACTTTTTATATTTGCTTATTATTAGAAAAAAATTATCAAAGAAAAAAACTTTCCCGTAAAAACAGATTGACTTGGTTTTAAGAAAGAATTTTTTTTTTTATTTTAGACGAAATACACTTTTCAGAAGTTGCAAAAAATTAAAAAAATCATATTATTTATTGATTATATTAAATTTGATCTTTATTATTTTGATTGCTATATATTTTTTTATTTTATCATGTAGAATTTGATTTATTTTGATTTTTATATCAATTTTGATCCTCATTATCATGGATGTTATTTATCTTTTTATTATCATTTTCTTAATTAATTTTTATTATCTATCATATTTTATTCTATTTTTTTATTATTATTTGTTTTATTTGAAATAATTTATAAAAGTATATTTTTTAATTTTACCCTCCTCAGCTTTTTTATTTTTCATATCTGGTAGGTATTTTTTTAATAAATTTTTAAAATATTATTAATAAGTTACTTTTCAATTTAATTTTTATAGCACAACTATACATTATTTTTTTAACATCATTTTCAAAAACATCATTTTCAAAAGTACACTACCTTATAGCAAATAAAAGGGTCCTTCAACTAATGATTATATCCAAGACCAATCAAATGACACGGTGGCCATGAATTGTCGTACATATATAGCTCCAAGGGTGGGTGGCACCTTGTCGTGGTCAGGTTTTCTAGATTGGGTGTCGTGGTCGGAAAATTTAATTTTGTAATTTTAAAAAAATTTAACTTTTTTTAATTTTTTATTTATTTTAAATTAATATTTTTTAAATATTATGATGTGTTAATATCAAAAATAATTTTTTAAAAATATATTTTTAAATAAAAATTATTTTAAAAAATAATTACCGCGTAATTTCAAAAAGTCACAACAGGTTAAGTTTAAAATACCGCTATCGGTCACGCTCCATTTAATCATTGAGTTGATATAAAATAATAAGAAAAAAAAAAACTGTTAAATCTAAATCCAATGGTATGGTGGTCAATTAGCACCGGAAAATGTCCTGTGATGTCTGTTGCTACCTTTTCATTTTTCTTTGAGATCCGGCCCTTGCATATAAGATAAAATTCTTTTTTTTAAGAATTTTTAATATTGGGTTATTTAAAATAATATTTTTTATTTAAAAATATATTAAAATATTATATATTTTTAAAATAATTAAAAAAATTTAATTTAAAATAAAAAATTTAATTTTTTTCAAAACTTCAGATGAAACACGGGGGGTCCAACATCCCTCAACACATTAATAAATAGTTTTAATATTTTTTTACACTATTCATTAAATGATTAAGATAGTCCTTGATATTATGATAGTAATTATTTTTTAAAATGTTTTTTTTGTTAAAAAGTATACCAAAATAATATATTTATTTTTTACATAACAAATCAAAACAATTTAAAAATATATATTTTTTAAAATAAAAAATAATTTTTTTTATAAAACACTGCTTGCTTGAGCAATGTTTCCAAACAACTTCTAAGATGACGAAATGAGCATTTAGTTTAGTGGTATAATTTCTTAACATAAAAAACAGTGTTCTGTAACCGAGCAATAAAAGTCGATCATTTATTTATTTAAAAAGATTTCATTCGTTCATTGAAAAATGTTTAGTGGCAAGGATCTGTCAACTGTGCAGGCAAGATTGTTGGGGGTTCGACAAGGGCTGTTAATTAACCGATAGCTCGTGAATTTAATTCGTCAAAGATCAAACACCCAATCAGTAAGAACATGCTGTCAATATGTATTTTCATCAACACATGTTATTTGTAATAGAAACGGAGAAAAATTATTTCACTGAGCAGTATAGAGTATCATGGGCCTTCTGCTTATTTCAATTTGGAGGCCTACAATCTGTATTCTGCTGCAGCCTCGAGTCAGATCTGGGGGTGAAATTTGCAGATGCAATAAAACCCATCTGAGCCTCAACGAAAACAAAAAATGAGCTTAGATTGCCATTATCAGCCCAGCCCCAGCTACTAGCCCCACAACGTTCAACATCCCAGCATGTCAAGAAAATCTTTGCTTGCAATGGAAGAAGAATAGAATGCAAGCAAAACTCACCAAAACTCTGAAAAACCTCTCTCTCCTAATAAGTTAGACACTCATTTTCCATTCCTTTCATCCCAACAAAGCAATCTCCTACCCCCTCTTTAAATACACACTCCAATTCCTTACAGAAACCACCAGGAAATTCCTTACACTCCACTTCCAACAAATTAAGCTCACACAAGCTCTTCGACACGTACGTACAGGCATAGCCAAGATGGAGGCCAAATGGTGTTTTCTTGTGACAATGGCGTTGTTAGTAATGTTAGTGGTAGTGGTAAATGGAGATGAATCATCTCAAGTAAAGACAGTAGTGAAGATAGTGAAGGGAAAGAAGGTGTGCGACAAGGGGTGGGAATGCAAAGGCTTGTCTGCCTATTGCTGCAACCAAACCATTTCTGATTTTTTCCAGACCTACCAGTTCGAAAACTTGTTTTCGAAACGTAACACTCCTGTGGCTCATGCTTCGGGATTTTGGGATTACCATTCTTTTATTACTGCAGCTGCAGAATACCAGCCTCATGGATTTGGTACCACCGGAGGGAAACTTACAGGGCAGAAGGAAGTTGCTGCTTTCCTTGGGCATGTTGGAAGCAAAACCTCATGTGAGTAGGAGAAAAATCAATACTATATATGTTCACCTTTGAAATTGGGGTTGATCTATTATGATAATATATATTCATACATGTAGTTTTGATCGATGATGCTTGTTCTCTCATTATATATAAAATTGAAGTATACATGAACAAGGCTATTATCGGTGATGATTCTTTCAGGTGGTTATGGAGTGGCCACTGGAGGACCATTGGCATGGGGTTTGTGCTACAACAAGGAAATGAGTCCCAGCAAGACATACTGCGATGATTACTACAAGTACACCTATCCTTGCACTCCCGGAGTTTCGTATCACGGCAGGGGTGCCCTGCCTCTTTACTGGTATACATCTTCTCATCTTTGATGATCTATCCATGCTCCCCATGCCACACCAATTTCTATATTTCCCTCCTCGAATTCACTTAATTGATAAATACGAACAGTAAGAAGGCATCAAAGCAATATTCGGAAATTCCAAAACTCATTCTCCATTAACCATCCTCCACGTGCAATATCACTTCCATGAAAACATTAAAAGACTATATTCTCTTGTAGTATATTTAAAGTAAATTCTCTGGTAAGTAGTATTTCCTAAGAATAGTAGGTTCCACCTACCTACCTAGCTTGAAGCAGAAAGTTTGTAAAATCAATCCTTGAGTGTACAAAAGGTAATCTTCAGATTTTGGATGGCGTATGTCTACCATGACAGTGTTTAATTAACCTGGTCTTCTCACAATCTCAAGCATTCGTTTATTTTTGTATCTGGTGTGCTTCCATTTACAGGAACTACAACTATGGCAAAACTGGGGAAGCCCTGAAGACTGATCTGTTGAACCATCCAGAATACCTCGAAAACAATGCTACACTAGCTTTCCAGGCTGCTATTTGGAAGTGGATGACACCAGAAAAGAAGCATCTCCCTTCAGCGCACGACGTATTTGTTGGCAAATGGAAACCTACCAAGAATGACACTTTGGCCAAGAGGGTACCTGGATTTGGCACCACCATGAATGTTCTGTATGGGGATCAAGTTTGCGGCAAAGGCGATGATGAGTCAATGAACAACATTGTCTCTCATTACCTATATTATCTCGACCTAATGGGTGTTGGCAGAGAGGAAGCCGGGTCTCATGACGTGCTTAGCTGTGCTGAGCAACTTCCTTTCAACCAAGCCTCTGCCTCTGCATCATCTTCTTGAACTTCGTTGAAGTAGTCTGTCCATTGTTGAACTGTTCTTCTACATATGAAGGGAAGACTTTAATAAGGAACAAACAGACGTGGTTCCGAGGATGTAAGCAAATACTGAGAGAAAGAAAGAATTTATTCAACTTCTGATTTTTATGTGAAAATCTATAATACCATGGACAACTATGTAGAGAGTGTATATTGGGTCACTTCCGTGTAATGTTTTTTGGATTCATCACCTATATTATGTTTTTGAATTGCATTCATCAACTGTGGTTTTGGTTATCAATGGACTTTGGCTCTTGGATTTTTTTTTATGGCAGGTAATTGGGTTGATATTCTCAATATTTTGATTGGTTTTAGCGCTGTCCTTGATTTGGAATTTCTATAGGTTTTTTAAATACGCAAATGAACCTCAACTTGATTATCGGTAGGTTTTACATCTGATAAGCATTGTTGTCATGCTTTCCTGTGTTATTTTAAATTAATCAATAACAGTTAATTTTACTGGAGAATATAAAACGATTCTACTCTCTAAATTAATCATAATTTTTATTTTTTAAAATTAATTTTTAATATCAGCCCATTAAAAAATATAAAAATAAAAATAAATTAATTAATTTGAAATAAAAAATAAAAAAAATTTAATTTTTTTTTAAAGGAAAAAATAAATGGACTTGTAGTCGTTGGGTGTTTCCCCGCATGGATTCGCTGCTGGAGTTGGGTGGACTGATGCCATTGCTGCAGAGCTTTGGGCCGTCTAGAAAGAATTGGACTTGGCCTGGCTTTTAGGGTGTAGAGCAGTATTGTTGGAAATTGATTTTAAGCATGTGATTGGCAATAGGATACAAGTGATTTTAGACTGAAAAAACAAAGTTTTTTTTTTAAACTGTTTTTAATATCATTAAAATTATTAAAAATTAAATATCTAAAAAATTATATCAATACATTTTGAAAAATATTAATAGAACTTAAACCTCTTAGCCAAAGTACTGTATAATAGGCGTCAATAATTATGGATTATAATAGCGGATTTATTATCTTTTTCCTCTTTAAAAAGACAATTGAATTGACATATAAGGGTACATTTGTATTTTTACATGGTCCATTTATTATTCTAGAATTGCTAAGGGGCATCTTTGTCCTTTTCTAATTTTTCATAATGAATTTACTTTAATATCCTTAAAAGCAAAAAAAAACCACTTAAGTATGGCTAGGGGTATTCTTGTTTATAGGGGTTGATCCGTTATTTCATAATGGCTTTTCACAATAATTAATTGGTCATGGGGTAATTTTATATTTAGATTCATATAAATAAGTTGGCTGCGTGTGTGATAAACATTAGTTAATCCGCTGCCTTCAGATAGACAACGTGTGCAACTAACTTTGGTGATGAAAAGATTTGTTCCATAGTGTGATTTAATGTGTCTCAGTGTTCTCTTCCTATCTGGACAGCACATGTATGGTGATTTTATTTGATTTGACATCGGCTTGATTTTATCTTTTTTCCCTTCATTTCTCTCTCTTCCAACTCAATTTGCATGCTCTCTATGAAAAAAATATCACAATCCTTTAATTTATTTTCCCTTCATATTTAGTCTATATTCTTTGAATTGTAATTGTTTTGTTTGAAAAAATCACTTCAAATCAGAAAAAACTTTATATTGTATTTCCTTTAAGTTTCTCATCCCTTAAATCCAGTCATTATTTTTTTTATTGTTATTTTTTTTATTAATAATGATTTATAAATTTTATTTATTTTTTTATGATTTTATCCTTCAAATTAGTTAAAGTAATTCTCACATGAATTAATTTGAAACATGAATGAAACAAGAAATCAGGTCAAAAGATAGTTTGGCTTAACAATACCATAAAATTCCTTATAATCTAAATATATATTTTTTTAGAACCCGCCACTTATTTCTACCAGTAAACTAGTAACTGTCAAGAGTTTTTGATATTTGAGTGGCAAATGTCGTGGCTGATAAAGATTAGAAAATGAAGGTTTTGTAGTAAATTGAACTTGAAAAGGTGTTCGATGAGTTTGCTATTTTTCATGTTGGCGAAACATGTGGAGAGATGCTAAGGACTTGCCTAAGTTATCACTAGAAAGCAAAGCTAAGGAAATACCAGCTTAATTACACTCGAGAAGAAAGTCAACAAATCAAGTCTGGGCCGTTTAGAGTAAAAAAGAAACAATTTTTCTCTGGTTTTGCCCTTTTGGTGCTGGAAATGTTCATTCGGTTGTCTTCAGTGCGGACAATCGGATATCATGATTCTATGACACCGCATTTTGGCAGTTGGCAATTACATGAAGACAGCGTCCCTTGTTAGGTTGTTGGTGGAGATTTGATGTGAAAACGTTGCTGGTTCTCAAATGTTGAGCCTTTTCCATTTAATCATGTTTTCAGTGCACCCAAACTTGTTGATTTTTAGTAATTAAATTTTAACAGGCCTTAATTTTGTCACAACTGTGCGAGTCCTGCATTTGCCCCTGTTGTCCTCTTGTGTTTTCTGCTAAGATTACGTAATCTCATCCTTTGTTGCCCTGCTTGATTATATTTTTCTTCGTTTCACATGAGCATTCAAAGTAAAACCTGTTTATGCCCTTCCCTTGTCTGAACCGTGTGACAACCTGTTCAGTATAGATTACCAGGCAATAAAGCTATGCCTTGGAACGTGTGGAGGACACCATACCAACCTAAACCATTCAACTCTGTAATTTTTATCCCTTGATGATTCCCACATGCTTTCTATAAATGAACTTTCCTGTAGGAGCAATTTTCCAGTGAATGCAGTCACTCTCTGCACAAGGATTGAACTTTGAATTCTGATTATCATACTCCTTTTTACAGAAAAACTTTCTTTTATTTTCTCTGAAATGTATTACAATAATGAGCACTTCTATAGCTCGTTTTTTATGTCGCACCTGTGCCTAACGTGTCTTGCATACTTCAAATTTGAAAATCATTATCATGCTGATGGTGTTTGTTTCTGTATACTATGCGCTGGATCTCTAAATAACAGAGAGTGTCTGATACTATTTAATTTTCATCCTGTGCTGGATTTAATTTTATGTTGTCTTCGAGCTTGTTGGCAGCTGAATAGTATCTTCCTGGTCTAACCTGGCAGGTGGCTGTAATTGCACCTAATGCCCCTGCTTTATACGAAACATATTTTGGAGTTCCAATGGCAGGAGCTGCTGTAAACTGCGTTAATATACGTTTAAATGCTGAAACTGTTGTTTTCCTTCTGGGTCATTCAAAATCTGAAGCTGTAATGGTGGACCAAGAGTTTTTTACTCTGGTCGAGGAAGCATTAAAAATCTGGGCAGGACATGAAAATAATTTTAAACCTTCATTATTGGCTGTCATAGGTGATAAAAGCTGTGATCCAAAGTCTCTAACGTTTGCTTTAGGCAGAGGAGCCATAGAATATAAGAATTTCCTCGAAAGTGGTGACCCCAGAGGACGAGTGGCAGAGCATTGCTTTGGGTTATACTTCTGGAACAACAGCCAGCCCCAAAGGAGTGTTACTGAACCACCGTGGAGCATGTCTCATGTCCTTGAGTAATCCTATTATTTGGAGGACGAATGAAGGGGCTGTATATCTGTGGACTCTACCGATGTTCCATTGCAATGGTTGGTGTTTTACTTGGACACTTGCTGCCATTTGCGGGACAGGTATATGCCCTTGACAGGTAATTTTTTGCTCTTTGTAACCCTGTTTTTCTTTGCTTGAGTACATGAAGGGAGATTTTCTGAGGTTGTTGTACAACCACTTGCACATGCGTGCTGATCTTGACTTAAAAATAGCTAATTTCATTTACTTGGATGGCCTAATGTGTGTAGTCAAGCGTTTATACATAGATAAACCCAAAGTGTTGGTTTTGTCGATTCTCTTTAGAAGGTCTGGTTCTGTAGTTAAATTCAGCAATAATTTAACAGTGAGTTGAGAGCTATATTTGGAAAAGAAGTCAGCTTGCAGGTCTTGGATGATATGAGGTCCTGATTTTTCCAGTGCACCTTTGTAAATTAGACTTGTTTACAGGATTCTTCTGCAGTATTCTGCCCTGAACAGTGCCTTCGTAGATTATACTTATTTTACAAATTCCTCGTGCAGTATTTTATACTGATTAGTGCCGTTGTAGAATTGACTTATTTGCAGAATTCTTGTGCAACCTGCACTGAACAATCGTTATGGATAATTACAAAATGATCACTTGTTTTCTACAGCTAACAGCGAAGGCAATCTTTTCAGCCATAGCAAATGCTGGTGTCAGTCACTTCCGTGCTGCACCTGTGATACTTATACCATAATCAATGCTTCCAAGGAGGAGACTACCCTTCCTCTGCCCCGTTTGGTGCATGTAATGACAGCTGGCGCTGCCCCTCCCCCTTCTGTACCCTTCGCCATGTCAGAAGAAGATCATGAAACCCGTCCCCGCAGATGGAAAAACCATGGGAGAAATTGTGATGAGAGGCAATTTAGTGATGAAGGGCTCTACTTAAAGAACCCAAAAGCCACCAAGGAAGCTTTTGCAGATGGATGATTTCATTCCGGGGATCTTGGTGCAAAGAACCCCGATGGATATGTAGAAATTAAGGACAGATCAAAGGACATCATCATCTATGGAGGTGAGAACATAAGTAGCTTGGAGGTGGAAAATGTATTGTATCGGTGGTGGCTCGGCCAGATGAGAGCTGGGGCGAGTCACCTTGCGCAGATGCCTGCTTCCTGGGTTTCAAAATCTCGTGTTTGGACCCCTGCCAAAAACAGCGACAGGGAAGATTCGGAAGCATCTCCTCAGGGCCAAGGCAAAAGAGATGGGACGTATCAAGGCGAGCAAGTTATAGCTGGTGACAAGGCTTTTCTGGCTGTTGAACAATTCGTGCTATAGTACTAAAGCTTGGACTTGAAAAGTCTACTGGAAATAAGTTCTTCTATGGTCTCTCCCCTTTGTTAAATGGACACACCCATCTTTGAGAGGCTTGAGCCTTAAATGATTTATGACTATTTTTACAATATAAGATTTAAATCGAGGATCCCAGGGGCCTGGGGGATTCAAGTCCGCAAACTTGCATATAGAACAGATGGAATGCTTCCACTTCAAAGAATTTTTCCAAAGCAGAAGTGATGTTATATTTTTTATGCTTGTGGACACTGTTTCTGTCCATCGACCATGTGGAGCCTTTATGTTCCAGTGGACATGAAATTTTTTCAGTCCATACGTGGCCCAGAAGAGTAATGTTATTCAAGTCGAGGGAAATATCCATTCCAAGTAGCATTGGCATAAAGATGGTGGGCTACTCAATTCAATTCAAATAACCATAACAACAATTCAAAAACCCTTAACAACCATGGAAGTCTACAGTTGACAGTTTATCTGATTTGATAGAAGAAGTCGATATTAATTGAGAAATCCTTTCCTTGGGGAAGTGAATAGGTGTTCCTCTGCCCAAAATGCGATGCAGGTCGAAGGCCCATAAAGGCTAAGATGATGTGATGTGGATAGAATAAGGCCCAGAATGCGACGAGTGCTCCCGAGGTCTTAACGTTCTTCAATCTACGCAGGAGGGCGGGCAATCCATCAATATTCCATGTCATGAAGGTCCACTAGGTAAGTCGAGTCACAGATAGTGCCATAAATAGTTTGGATTAAGACAGGGGCATAGATAGAAGTTTACGTGTAAACTTGTTTAAGGAACATGAATTTGTGAAGACAAGTAAACAGAACAGATAAGGTGAGGAGAGTTACGAATTGGTTGGCTGGAGAGGCTGCAATAAGTATAACAACGTCAGTGATGGTGTTTGCAAGGCAAGGGATAAGAATGTTATATCCAATCAACATCTCCATCCATGCAAAACTGTTTCAAGTCTCTAAAGCAGCCTTATCATCCAGAGATGTTGGTCTCCTATCCTTTATTATTATTTTTTTCCTTCTCTTTCTGTGTTTGCCAGATAGATCATTCGTTCATTCTCATCCCCTCCATGTTGCAAGTGGACGTGGGTCCGTATTATGGATGATCCAGTTAGGCCGATCCGGGGCGTCGGCCCCATCTCCAGCCAAGCACCTCCTCTTTTTCTTATTTTTGCATATTGATTGAAATTTCTGTTGTCAAGCTAAGAATCTGTGAAAGTCTTATCTTCGATATGGCAAACGGTTGAATCCCAATACATAAGGAAATTTACATCCTTTTAGCCGCAGAAATAACTTTTTAAGCTCTTATATAAATCATATATTAGAACGTTTCTTAACGGTTTAAGTTATTAGATTGAGATGATTCTTTGATATGATATCAGAGTTTTATTAACCAAGTGGTCACGAGTTCAAATCTCACCATTCTCATTTATTTGATAAAAATTAAGCACAAAATAATGTGAGTCTGTGCAAATTTCAAGTTATTTAACTTTGTTATTATTGTCTTTATTTTAAAGTGATTAATTTAATATATATATATATATATATATATATATATATAAAATAAAAGATGGTAAATCTCTATATTACAACCCACTTAAATTTAGTAAAATTCGAATAGAGATCTTTATCTAGAGGTTTACTTCCAAAATAATCAGGTCTCATATTAAAAAACCCCACTATTCTATTTAGAAAATAATATAAAATTAAATATCACTATAGCTTTACCTAATTAAGCTTGACTGGCTAAAATTTAATTATTTAATTTAATAGGTTGAATTCAAAGATCACATCATGTATCTTCTCCTTTCATGACATGATGTGGTCCAGTTTTTCATTGAATTGGATTTAATTGTTAATGTGTAAGAGCATCGCCTAAGAGGCTAGAGCACCCCTAATAGTAAAAAATAAAATAAAAATTAGTAGTATAATTACTTGCATATATATATATATATATATAACCTAAGAAACGTAGAAATGAAAGACATATACTGGCATGGAAAATCAGGACTTGGCAGGTAATTTGCCGTACTTCAAATAATGGAGTGCGGTATTCAAGTAAGAACACGGAGATCATAAAAAAAAAAAAAGAATAAAAAAGGGTAAGGCCATGGGGAACCCTTGGAAGTATGCTGACATCGACTCCATGATTCCGTTTCAGTTCAAACATCAAGATCAACAAAAACGAAAAACAAGATAAAACGAAAGAAGAAAAAAGCTCACAAATTGAAGTCCCAGAAACCCACCCGAAAGTATGATAAATATTACGCGTTGATGGGTTTAGCACTCAATATATAGACAGACAAATTAAGTGATGGTGGCACAGCTAGCTAGCTGGGTGCGTTTCTTTGGCAAATCCCTCAAGGTCTGTATAAGAGTTGGTGATTCTACTCTCCAAAACCTAGTTTTGTGTAAAGGATAATATTTGATGTAACATGATGGGCGGGCATTCATTCTACATACCGGATTTCTCTCTCTCTCTCTCTTTTTTTTGTTTTTTCCTTCAAAATTTTTATGTTTTATTTTCTTTTGTTGCACGCCAGGGGAATGTTTGAATTAATTACTGATCAAACTACAAGCTCAATAGAAAGATAAGCTCGGTTCAAATCTTAGTGTTGTTCGTGTCAAAGACGTCGAAGGACGACCTTCTCTAAATGGGGTGTCAAGACTCATACTTGAAGTAGTTGAAAAAGAGGGGCCATTAAAATACATAATTTCTTACCTTTTGGAATTTGGGTTTGCTCAAAGTCCTCGTGATTTAACTACTATCTATCCATGATACATTGCCCCCTCCATTTTGCTATGTATACACAGACTTTCTGCACTCCTCTTTTTGTTTAATAGTTGTGCAGTCCAGATATTAGTTTGAAAAGCTAGCTGGAAGCAAGCGGATATATGATCTCTCTCCAATCCACAGCGGTTTTTGGCTTTTAAAAAGTCGTGCCGAGACATGTTTTCTCCGAGTAAAAATTAAGCTTATTTCTTCCTTGACTCCTCATAGTGTCAAGTGAATTTAACATTTCATAGAGGCGTGGCATATTTAATATCCAAACAACACCCAGGCAAACCTTAACAATGCATCTAATTAATTAATCTCTGATCTAAATATTATAGTTCATTGTACGAGGATAGATTCCATAATCAATTTTTATTTGGACAACATAACGCCAGTATATAGACACGACTAAACTCGTGGAATCTAATCGCCACCCGTTATTGTCTTGTGTGGAAGCCAATCTTGAAGCCCGAAATAAAAATTCCAATTCAAATACAGAACTATATTTAGTATTTAGCTTCCTGCATGTCTTACTCCCCATAACAGTGTTTTTTTTTTTTTAAAAGTAATCCATATATTAATTAGGTGTTTACGTAGCTGATAATGAGATATTGAATATATTGATGAATCCACCAATTATTCGAGCTATGGTTATGGCGTAACATCAGAAATCGCAGTTAGTTATAGGATGTCGTCATTACAATTATTAGGAGGGATACCTTTATTTGGTGCTCTATTTCTCTCTTATCCTATAATCTGGTGGTTGAACCATGCCAAATTCAAAGGAATAATTAACTTAATAATGGATTATAGAGCTTAATTCAATTGGGATATGATTAGCTAAGTAATTATTCTCCTATGCACATGCTTCTGGTCCAGGGAATCACAAAATGCAAGGAAAAATAATAAAAACAGTATATTTTAGTCCCTATAGAATCAACAATATTCATTTGGATCCTTATAGTTTTAAGATTTTCAATACTGATGATATATTTTTCAAGAGTTTCAACATGTTCCCTTTGCCACATGTGGTAACTAAAAGAATTCTAGTTTTTTTTCTAGCATATTATTATTATTATTATTATTATTTACATCTCCCCACAAAAAAAAGATCATATATATGCACGATATCGCTCCACAAAAATCCTTTAAAAATTAAAAAAATCTCAACATAAAATGAATAGTACTTGACATTAGCCATTTAAAATGAAGGGACACATATTGGAACTATTTGGAAACTCGAAGGCTGAAATTAAATTTTTTAACTTGCAAAGCTCAAGTAGAGCATTGCAGCATCCATGATGAGAGATATTGTATCATATCTTATCCGCCGTATATCTACGTATAAACTTCCATATCCATATAATATTATGTTATCCAATAAACAATGCATGAAGACAAAAGAAGCTTATAAATATTCCCAGAATATTAAAATAATAATAATAATAAAGAAACTTAAGAGTAGTTCTGTTTCAAACGGCAGCTAGCCAAGACGTACGAAATTGCTATTCATATATCCAAATTCTTTCGATTTATATCTGAAAAACATAAACCTGAATCCCTCATGATAATAAATAAATAAAATAAAATATAGACACTCCAGGGTAAAATACCATATACAAAAACAGTTCACAGGATGAAAAACTGTCAGTGACAGTATAAAGTTTCTTGTTTCATCTATGATATATTGGAAAGTATTTATAAGTCACGAGATTGCTTTGTTTTAATTAGTCAGTGCTCCCAAAGAAATATCATGCATGTGTTTGAAAATTTAGACAATATACGTGTGCAGTCCTACTCGGAAAAAAAAAACTCAGATTTGCCAAACCGGAGACCAAATTACTCTGCAATTTGTAGAGTGCTTTCAGTTTCAATGTCTAATTAACGCTGGCCCTTTCATTTGTTTGGACAGAGGTCGAGGATTTTTATTGGTTATATAAAAGCA
>Ga0325414_1003476_pt1 | contig 16370 bp, 13 predicted proteins | sample PopdelMetagenome_8_FD_206183 | JGI IMG/M metagenome (GOLD analysis project Ga0325414, IMG submission 206183) | Populus deltoides microbial communities from Bellville, Georgia, United States - Leaf-PdKOR-R3 | ecosystem: Host-associated > Plants > Phyllosphere > Phylloplane/Leaf | place: USA...
TATTCTTCCATAACAAGAGTGAATTGAGGACGGAAAAGACGAGCAAAAATGCGAAGATTGGCAACTGTTGGAATCAGCACTGCTGAAGCTGCAAGAGAAGCTACCACAGAAAGAACTGTTTTTGTATGAGGCAAGTTCTGGAGAGACACCATCCTTGAGACTTGTTAATGCAAGGTTGGTTATCAAATAAACGATTATGATGGAGCTAGTGAAGGAAGCTCTGTAAATGATGCCTAAAGTTCTATTAAGAAACTAGAGAGAAGTGTGATCAAGGTGTCTTCAGTGAGGTTTCTAGTGCAAATTAAAGCCAATAAAAAGAAAGAAAAATGCCCAGAGGACTCTTCTATCACTCCTTTGGATTGGTCATGGCTTGTACAGGAAATGTTTGTAGAAGGAAATGCACTGACATTTTTGAATGGATTACTTCAACAGTTTACCTTTAGAAGACTATTCTGGTTGAAGAGTCTTCTAAGTGTATGGTTGAAATTTAGCTCCTAAAATGATTTTTAAAAATAATTTTTTAATTTTTATTTTTAATATCATATTAAAATTATTAAAAAAATATTAATATAATATTTTTTTATATAAAACGTATTTTTTTAAAATATCCAAAAAAACCAAAAACAGAAATTATCAGCCGGCGAAGCTTCAACCTTTTTACAGTGTTTGGAATTTTTCAAATTGTTTTTTACTTTTATGCAGCAACGCACTTTTTCAACCGTTGACTCCAGAAAGCTTCATTGAACATGTCAAATTTCACAGGTTTGCAAAAATCAAGGAAGAGGGCGGCAACTTCACTTCATTAAAAAAAACAAAAAGTGAAGGAGAAATTAATGCAGCACAAGATTCAGATTATTATTTATTGAAATAGTAATCTGATGATATTGCTATTGGCTTAAAAAAAAAAAAAACTTTTGTGAAGTGATTTTTTCATATAACGACTTGTTTGTTTTCATAAATTTATTTTTTTAGAAACCATTTTCCCTATTTTTTCATGTTTGGTAAGCATAAGAAAAATCAATCAAAAAAAACTCAATTCTAGTCAATGAAAAAAATAAAGCTTTAGGCCCGGAAAGTGTTTTCCTTTCTTGTTTTTAAGGAAAACACTTTCCTTTTCTTTACTAGCAAAAAGTGTCCCCGGTCCCAAAAAGCAAATCCCTAAACTCTCTTTCTCTCCCAAATAATTTACACAGATCAATTGCAAGCATCTCTCATTTTCCAGGTAATTTTATTTCTCAAATGTCTTTATTTATCTTATGTTTTCATCCTTTTTATTTTTAATTTGTAGTTATTATAATGGCATAAATCTTGTATTGCGTTTTTTTTCTTGTTGATCTTGTTAATTTGACTGCAACCAATGCTCCCATGCTCTGTGTAAACCGAAACCCATGGGAAGGCAACCCATTCAACCACAGCAAACCCAAACCCCTGGGAAAAATCAACCACAACAAACCCAAAATTTTTCCCAGAAACCAAACACAGACCCATACACAAACACGACAAACTTCATTCTTTCGCCATTGTTGCTATCACAGCAAAGAATCACCACTGTTGCTATCACAGCAAAGAATCACCATTCTTTCCTTAAGCCGAAGGCACCCTTCGGCCCCGTTTCCTTCCCAACATCTTCACCAGGCAACCCATACATAGAAAACCAAAACCCCTGCATTTGTCCCATAAACCAAACATTGCAAACCCATACACAGCAACCCATACACAGCACCCTTCGGCCTCGTTTCCTTCCCAACCTCTTTACCAGGCAACCCATACATAGAAAACCAAAACCCCTGCATTTTTCCCATAAACCAAACACTGCAAACCCATACACAGCAACCCATACCACAGTACCTTTCGGCCCCTTTTCCTTCCCAACCTCTTCGTCAGGCAACCCATACATAGAAAACCAAAACCCCTGCATTTTTCCCATAAACCAAACACTGCAAACCCATACACAGCAAACCCACACCCATTTTTCCCATGCTATGCTATTTTCACAGAAATTGGGTTTGCTGTGTTTTTTTCACAGAAACCAAACAAAACAATTTGTTTGGTTTCTGTGAAAAAAACACAGCAAACCCATGCTCTGTTTCTTCTTTTCTTTAATCGAAAACAGATGCTTTTAATTCCCCTCCATCTCTTCATCTTCCTCTCCTTTTCTTCAACTGCTTCTCTTCCAGTAGACTCCCAACCCACCTGATGTGATTTGCCTTCTCTGTTGCTGAGTTGATGATATATGTTTCCTGTGTTTAGTGCGTTTCCTTTGCTTTGTGGGCGTGATGTGTGTGCGTGGATGATGATACACGGTGATGTGTGCGTTGATGATGAAAGGGGAATTGATTTCTGTAGAAATCTTGATTGTGAAAAGGAATACCCGTTGATTTCTTATGTAGCTGCACAGTAGGAATTGGTTTGGGTAGAAATAGACAATGGTTCCTTATTAGTGGTTAAGCCGGGTATTAATTGAAAGTGATTAATATTTGTAAACGGTTGATGATGCTGCAGTAATTGTTCAAGAATTGATTTAGGTAGAAATATTAGACAGTGAAATATTATGTGTATTGATGATGATGATTATACACAGTTATAAAAAACTGAAATGGTTTTGGTAGAAAACTTGAGTCCGTTAATATTTTTATACAGAATTCATTAAGAAATTATTGTATTGTTTGTTATGGGATACAGAATTCATTTTATTATATCCTTTAAAGCATTGTTTTTGTTGGGAATCAGCTTCTTTGCGCATAATTTTGAGCATAATTTATTGTATTGATTATGTAAGTATCTTATATGCGTTTTTAATGTTTATTTCTCTAAATTTTTAGGTTTTGTTAGCAGAAAACTTCACTTTTTTGTTATGGATAGTAAGATTATTCATGCAGCATGTATGGGAGCAGCTGTAATTGTGATAGCTACAGGGGTAGCTATTATTGAACAAGAAAGAAATAGAAATTATATACCAAGAGAACCACATATAAATGCAATTGCTCAACGAGAATTCTTTATGGATAGCATTTTGAATCGAGGTGATAGACATTGCGTTGAACAAATTCGTATGAAACCAATTGTCTTATATAAATTATGTGATGTTCTCACAAGTCATGACCTATTACGAACAACTCAAAATGTGTCTATTAGGGAGCAAGTAATTGTGTTCTTACAAATTATAGGCCAAAACCAAAGATTTTGTTTTATTAGTGGTATATACTATAGGTCTGTTGAAACTATCCATCGTTACTTTAGAATTGTTTTAAAAGCAGTTCTTAAGTTATACAAACACCTAATTAAAGACCCAGGCGATACAGTTCCCGCAGAGATATTGAATAATCGAAGATTCTATCCTTATTTTAAGGTATGAGAACAATACCAATATTTTTATACATTAATTAATTACATCTAGAAGAAAAGGTTATAAATTATTTTTTCATATTTATATAGGATTGCGTGGGAGCAATTGATGGTACCCATGTTCCTGCAAATGTTCCTGTTGAGATTCAAGGAAAGTTTCGAGGTCGAAAAGACGGAACAACACAAAATGTTTTAGCAGCTATAACTTTTGATTTGAAGTTTATATATGTTTTAGCTGGCTGGGAAGGAAGTGCACATGATTCACGGGTTTTAGGCGATGCATTATCAAGACCTAGTGGTCTAAAAATTCCAGAAGGTATATAATAAAGTATTTATTATATGCAATGAACATATAAAATGTTTAATTAGCTAAAGATAGTAATAGGTTTTTTTTTTTCTAATTTGTAGGGAAATATTATCTTGGTGATGCTGGTTACGGTATTCGAAAAGGAATCATTTCTCCTTTTCGTGGAGTTCGATATCACTTGAACGAGTTTACTGAACATTCACCAGAAAATGAAAAGGAGCTATTTAATCTTCGACACTCTTCTTTGAGAACTGCTATTGAGCGAGGGTTTGGTATTTTGAAGAGTCGTTTTAGATCAATTGATGGAAAGTCTTTTTGGTCTTATGAAACACAAGTAGATGTTGTGCTTGCATGTTGTATTATTCATAATCACATTATGGGAGTTGATCCAAATGACTTTCTTATGGAAGAAATATGTTCGGAAAGTGAACCAATTAGACGAACAATCAACTTAAGTCAACGGGAGGAGAGGGAAGAGAATAGGGAGTGGATAACAAAAAGAGAAATGATTGCATCAACCATGTGGAATGATTATAACACTCAAAGAAACTAGTAATTGAGTGTTAATTATATATGTTTGTTTTTATTATGTCTTTTTTGAGTTTGTATTATATTTGTTATGTATTTGGAGTAGATGTTGACTTTATTATAATTTATCTTTTAATTATTAATGGTAGTTGTTATATGAAATTTATTAAATCTAAATATTGTATGATGTTATTTTGTATAAGTTTGTAATTTTTTTTTTTGTAGAAATGAGTTCCACGCAGAATGTAAAATGCAAGGGCAAGCACTTCACATAGTCTAAGCCTATGTCTCACATGTTACTTGAGATATTAGCTGAGGATGCACTTAAAAGAAGCAAACCTTCTTCCACCTTTAAAGTAGAATCTTTTGTTAAGGTGGCTACAGAAATCAGTCAAAAGTTCAACATGCAATGCGAGCCTAAACATGTGGACATTCATCTCAAGACTGTGAAAAAAGAATGGGGAATAATAACCAAACTTAAAAATAAAAGTGGCTTTGGCCGGGATGATTGTTTGAAGATGATTACTGTTTCGAAAGATGTATATGATGAAGAAGTAAAGGTATGATAAATATTATACTCTTTGTAATTTTTATATTTACTTTTGTTTCTAAAATGTTATACAATGAACTAAAAAATTACATATTCTAAATTTTATGAACAGGCACATCCCAATTATGACAAGTATCTCAACAAAAAACTTGATATGTACGAGGCAATGACAATTGTTGTTGGAAAAGACATGGCAACCAGGAATTATGCCAAATCATATGTTGATGTCAACTTGGAAGAGAACACTGAAGAGCAATCAATTTCAATTGAAAATGAAGGGGAATATGAAGAAACTTCTAAGGGAAAAGAGACATCTTCCTCTAGTACATAAAAGAGGCAACATAGAAAGAGAAATTGCATGTATGAAGATGATGGTGTTGAAAAGTTGTCTAAACAGATTGGAGATGTAGCAATTGCAATTCAAAGCCTCAACAAAAATCAACTTGATGTTAATACGTTGTATGCGGAAGTGATGAAAATTGAAGGCTTTGATGAGATCACTCTTGGGGACGCATTTGATCATTTGATCCAAAATGAAATGTTGGCAAAAGCATTTATGGCAAAAAATGCTAATTTGAAGAAAATTTGGGTTCATAATTTTGTGAACCAACACTACTACAGGCCTGCTTGCTAAGATGGTTTGACTATGTTTAAAATTTGGGTTCAGACTATGTTTGTTATTTGACAAGTATGTTTACTTGTTTAATTCGGTCTAGCATATTTATGTTTGTAATTTGAACTAATATGTATGTATATGACATTGAAACTTAATATTTATGCATGATTTTGTTTGATGTTAGATATTTATATTTATTTCTTGATGCTTATTCAATATGTATTAAAGGGATAATTGCCTTTACTCGTAAAAAAAAATATTTATCATAAAAACCCATCAAAATATTTTTTGAATCTATTTATCTTTTAAAAAAAAACTTCATACCAAAAAAAAAACCCCAAATATATAACTCTTACCATAAACTAATTTGGCTTTCTTCATATGAAAAAAAAAACTTATTTTAAGCTTTTAAAATTGAAAAAAATATAGTAATAGGTTTTACTTAAAAAATATTTCACAAGCTTATTTCTATATAATATGATATGACATATATAGTTATATTTTATAAAATAAGCTATGTATGAATATATATTACAATAAAAAAAATTCATCATTATACTTTTTAGATTTCATTCTTTTATTGTAACTGATTAAATTTTTATATTAAATATTTTTTATATATTAGATAAACTTAAAAAAAATTAATTCATTAATAAATTATTTTTCAGTTTCTTTTCCTTAACATAACCAAACACTGGAAAGTGTTTTCCAGTTCATTTTCCATAACACTATCAAATATCGGAATTCACTTTCCCGGAATTCACTTTTCAGGAATTCACTTTCCCCGGAATTCACTTTCCAAAAGGAAACAACTTTTCTGCAAACAAACGGAGCCTAAATAATTATTTTTTATATATTATACGAGGTTAAATTAATCATTTTATTTTTGTTTTGCACGGTAAAAATACAAATTAAGCTCTAGAATAAAAAAAATTGAGTAAGATATTTTGATCTTTTTATTTTTTAAAAATAGAATAATTATTTTGATATTTTTAAAAACAAAATTAACTTAATTATTTCATAATTTTTTTTATCATTTTACATTAGTTTTATTATAGATTTGAATGTTGATATGAATTTTTTTTTGTAATTAATATATATTAAATATAATTGAATACATATTTTAAATGCTACGTTGGGTTTAGGAGGCTTTAGTAACATTCCATCATTCCATTGATTGTTGACAATGGGTTTTTTAATACTTTGATTCATTGTTTCAAAACCAGACCGGTCCAGGAGGTTGCCTTAGGGCATTGTTGATCCAGTAAGTCGATGTAGCAAAATCCAAAACTTGGATTGGTTTGATTTGAAGAAAATTTTTTTTTTTAAAAATCCCTAATAGATTTGAGCAAAGACTCTGGATGATTTGATGACGGGATAAACATGGACCTAATCCAATTAAAACTTGATCATAACATATTAATTTTTTAAAAAAAATTTATCAAAATCAAATTATTTTAATTTACATTTTAAAAAAAAATTATTTATTAACCTGAATCAACTCTTTTTATTTATAACTCTGAAATAGTGTGTTAAAACTATACTTGGATTTCTTGCACCAAATATAAAAATCTTCATCCTAAATCTTGAGGTGGCATGTGGATGTATGAGAATTAAATTTTAAAAGATTAGAGTAAAAAAAAATATTGAAAGTAAAAAGTGTGGTTCCCAATTGTTCAACCTAACAATCTTTAAGTGACTTGATGGTAAAATTTGGAATCTTTAATTAGAGTTTTTAAAATACTTCTTAATATAATAAATTTCCATTAATAATATATTTTAAAACCAAAATTAATTACGCAATCATATTAACAGTATCACAATAATAGCAGGCAACCCATCCATAAAATTACTCCTCCAGACACAAATTAACAACTAGGTGTGCCTTCTCCATGCCTTTTTCTGGGATGGAATATAAGGAAATTCAATAAACAACAGAATGCAAGTTCTTCACCCTCTCTCAGCCATATATTCTGTAACATTACTGAAGGAGAAGGGAACTCCATCTCTTAGCTGAGCCTTCCTTCATCGTTCGTGGAATAGTGCGGTGGCTCGCACTCTCTATCCTTTGGCTTTATAACCAAGAGATGAGATGATATTTTTAAAGAATTAATTTATTTTAAAAGTTTAAGTTGTTAGATATAATTTATATTATTTTTTAATATATTTTTTCAAGTGAAAGTTTTTTGAACTTGAAACTTACACAGATTCACATTACTTTGTGCTTAATTTTTATCATATAAATAAAGATGGTGAAATTCGAACTCATGACCGCTTGGTCATCAAAGCTTTAATATTATGTCAAAGATCCAATAGTTTAAGCTGTTAGGTGAGGTACCAAGATATGATTTATATTATTCTTTAATAAACGTGACAAAAGTTTTAATAAAATTGAAAATGATATCAAAATATCATCTTAATCCAATAATTTAAGGTGTTAGGTAAAATTTTAAGATATGATTTATATTATTCTAAAATACACCTTCTCAAGTGAAAGTTTTTTGGACTTGAAACTTGCATAAGCTTATATTTTCTTATATTTTATTTTTATCAAATAAATAAAAATAATTAGATTTGAACTCGTGATCATTTGATCATTAAGAATTTAATATTATGTTAAAGAATTGATCAACTTAAAAACTTTTACCATTAAATAAAATTTTAAGAAATAATTTATATTATTTTCTAATAATAATTATTATTATTATGAATAACCTACTCTTTATTATGAATCAGAATCTTGATTTGTAATGGCAGAAAAAGATGTTAATAGGAACAGTCATCTCACGGGTAGGAGTATACAAAGTCTCTTGGGATTATTTAGCAACAAAGATGCCTGCAACCCACGCTAGGATATTATTAAATAATGATAAATAATATGATATGATTCGATAAATAATCTTTTATTATTAGAGAATATGATAAAAAAATAAAAAAAAATCATGAAAATAAGGATTTATCAATCAATTCTACAGTGCTCTCCCACGTGAATTTCCAGGGATGATTAAAGACCCAGGAGAAGATGGGGGCCAGAAGTACAGTATCGATAAGGTTGTTGAGAAAGAGGAAGTGGGCTCACAGTAATAATTGAAGCCGACGATGATATGTCTTCTTTCGCCATTGTTATTGACCCTTGGCTGATGAGAGAAGCCAGAAATTTGGGAGTGCTTTGTTCTTCCTTTCCTTGTTTGGAGAAGCAAGCGATTTTGAATTTTCTTCTAAAGACCAAATATATGAAACATCCACGCTTTTGCAGTTTTTTATTAGGATAGATTTACAATTTCATAGAAAAATAGATCTATTCGATTTTAGAGTGACATTCTTTTCGTGTAATATTAAGCATGCAATTTATTAGACCGATTCTAATCAATCTAGATTAACCACAATATTCGTGATCCATGTCATGAACACATAACAATGCACCAACTCGGTTGGCTATTTTTTTTTTTTTTCTCTTTTCTCCTATGACAAAACTTTTATTGGGCCCGGGTTGGACGAAATATGGGACTAGATTGCGTATTTATTAGAAAAATGGAGATTAAATTAAAAGAAAGGAGCTTGATATCTAGTATAATCATAACCATGACTCGATTGAAAAGTTAAAATAGAATACATAACCATGACTCGATTAAATTAAAAGAAAGCATACACACTCTAAGAAATATTGAAGGTCGTGCAGTGCGCATGGATGGATAATATTAAAATATTACGTATAAAAATATAGATAAGAACAAGGAATTATTTGTTTACAAATTTATTTATTTGTGTTTGAAATCAATTATTTATTGATTGCTATACTTTGTAATTAAAGAGATCAAAGAATCAATCAATCACTAAAAGATATCTTTTTTTAATTAATCATTAAAATTTGCTTTAACATAATTTTACCATATATTTCATCACTTTTATTATAATGTTTTTATATGTATGCTTTACTAAGAGTTTTATTATAATTGTTTAAATTTTAGCATATAAACATAAATATCTATTTATCTTTTTCCATCTCTTTGACTTCATTTCCATCATCGTTTCCAAGTTCATTTGAATTCTACATCTTTTTATTTATCTTTAAGTTTATAAATATAAATATACATTAAATTATAAATAGAAGTATTGTTAAGAAGATATAATTGTATGAATATATTTACAAGATTACATGAAATAAGAATGTTCTCTTTTCGTTTCCTAATCTTTATTATTCTTATTTATTCTATTTACTTTTTATTGAGTATACTTTCTGCTTCTAAATATATAATTTTATAATACGTTATTAGCTAGATTGCTTCTCGTTTTCATTTTAAAGTAAATAATCACATTTGATTTATGGATAAAAGATAGAATATATGTTTATCTACTCTCTTTTTTCTAATCTTTCTAGTTATTTAAGTGAATCATATATTTTTTTTAAGTTCATAAAAAATTTATTCAATATTTAACCGAATGTTAATTTATTCAATATTTATTATAATGTTTAAACAAAATTTCTAAAACATTTGGTATTTTTCATGAAGTAACCATGGCAAATCTTGTCGAACTTGAGTTCATGGAACTTGATATTATGGGTAAGAATTATTTATCATAGGTCATTGATGCCAAAATTTATTTGGATGTCATGGGTTCTAGAGACACCATTAAAGATGGAAATGAATCATCTAGTCAAAATAAGGCAAAGGCTATGATTTTCTTACGTTATCATCTTTACGGAGAGTTGAAAATTGAGTATCTCACAATCAAAGATCCCCTTATTCTTTAACAAAACTTGAAAGAAAGTTATGACAATCAAAAGATAGTCATTTTTTCAAAAGCTTAATATGATGGATACATTTACGATTGCATGATTTCAAAATCAGCAAGTGAATATAATTCTGCAATGCTTTATATTACTTCTAAATTGAGATTATACATGGATAATATCATTGATGGAGATATGTTAGAAAAAACATTATCTACTTTTCATACCTCGAATGTACTCCTGCAACAACAACGTAGAAAATGAGGTTTTAAGAAATATTATAAACTGATTTCATATCTCTTTGTAATTTAACAAAATAATGAGTTTTTGATGAAAAATAATGAATAACAACTGACTTGTTCATCTCCATTCCTTGAAGTGAATGCTATAATAATAATAATAATAATAATAATAATAATAATAATAATAATGGTCATGGTTGGCGGTCATAGTAGAGGCCGTGAATGTGGCCATGAGCAAGGACAGATTAATTTCTACAAATATAATGGTCATAATTCTAACAAACCTCCATAAAATAAGGAGAAACAAGAAAAGGAGAAGAATATACATAACATAGATACCAAGAAAATAGAAAATATTTGTTATAGGAGTGGAATGAATGGGTATTGTTCATATACCTGTCGTACAACTAAACATCTTGTTGATTTATATTAGTCCTTATCGAAGAAAAAAGAGAATGACATAGACATAAATTTTTCTCACCCACATCAGGATAATAATGATATTTATTTTAACCCCTTGGATATGAAACACCTTGATGTTGCTGATTTGTTTTAGCAAACTGATGAGAAAGTTGATATTTCTAGTAATGATAATAATTAGTTAGTTAAATATAGGCATGTAAGAATTTAAAATTCTATTAATCTTTTGAGTGTGTTTCTTTTATGCTAGTATACTTCAATGTATTTTGGTTTGTTTCTTTCATGTCGGCTTATTTAATATAAATGATTGTGTTATAATTATTATCATATGCAATTTTAAGAATTATGTCTTCTTATGAACTTATTATATATTTATTTCTTTTCATGAATAAAACATGAACTTGCACCATGTTGTAAATGAGTCCAATTTCAGTGGTGATGAGGATATATGTTTAGCAGATAGTGTACTAAAGCACACCATTCTCAGGCAAAAGCAATATTTTTCATATATAAGAATGATAAAAGCAAAAGTAAATAAAATATCAAGTTCAATAAACTTGATTGAAGGCTTTGGAAGAGCCAATATAAGCTTCATAAGGGAATAAGATTTATAATTGATAATATTTTGTTCTTTATCAAATCAAGAAGAAATTTACTAAGTTTTAAGGATATATGTCATAACAGGTACCATATTGAGATTGCCAATGTTAATGGTATAAAATATCTTCATATTGCATCAAATGTATCTACTAAAAAATAAATATTGGGAAACTTATCATTTTATCTTCATGTTTATACTATACAAGTATTAGTATAATTGAAATCAATGCAATGATGAACTAAAGTTCAATAAACCAAATAATTTTATTATTTGGCATAACCAGTTAGCCCATCCTGGATCCATAATGATACAAAGAATTATTGAAAATTCTCATGACCATCTATTGAAGAACCATAAGATTTTTTGATTTAAAGAATTCTCATGTGTTGCTTTTTCTCAAGGCAATTTGGTTATTAGACCATTACCATAGAAAGTTGGGATTAAATCCTTAAGATTTCTAGAACGTATATAGGTGATATTTGTGAGCTCATTCACTCACCATGTGAACCATTTAGATATTTTATGCATCTACAAGATAATCACATGTATGTTTATTATCAATTAACAATCTAGTGTTTACGAGATTACTTGCTCAAATTATTATATTACAAGCACAATTTCTAAATCATATAATTAAGAGAATTCATCTTGACAACGCTGGTAAATTCTCATTCTAAGCATTTAATGATTTTTTCATGTCATTTGTTGAATAATTTATTACACATGTTGAATCATTTATTAAACGCATTTAGTTAATTGCAAGATAATTAGTAATTAAAGAGAACAAAACTTCTTGTAAGTTTAAGGAAGATATAATGATTAGCATTATGAAATGACAACAATGGAGATGTTATTGTAGATTGCTGGCCGATGGGAAAGGAAAAGGATAGATTGTTATTCTTGATTGTCAAAAGTACAAGAGAGATTATCCGAGAAAGTCATGAATGATGTTAATTAAAGACTGTAGTACCATAAAACAGGGAAGTGGAAGGAAGGAAGAAGAAGAAGAAGAAGAAGAATTCGGCAAAAACTATTTTGTCTATTTTCTGTAAGTTTTTAAATTAGATTTAATATATTTTTGATACATTATAAGTATACATATGTGCTAACCCTAGTACAAACAAGAAAAACATAGAAAACGTAAGTTTAGTAGAAAAAATACAGAACATGGTTAGAAATTCTTCTAGTTCTCCTCAATTAGTATTTAGTACCAATAGAGGAGAAGAAATCTATTTTTATAGAGCATGAAAAAATAAAAGAACTATAATTAAAAAGGAATAAAAGAAAAGAAAGAGAATTAAATAATAGTGGTTTATAGCATAAAATAAAATAAGAGTATCTTAAAAGATTTTATCTAAAATTTAAAAAATCTCACGCATGGCAACATTAATTTAATATAATGTGGTACTGAAAACTCGGTACTATGATGGTACTGGAGTTTTAGCTTCAAAGATTTTTTATTGAAAAAATTTAACTTTATTTTCTCTCTGCTTACAAACTGTAAGATAATTGTGGAGAATTTACATGTTAAATTTGATGTTATATAGCTTTAGCAAGATTAATTGCTTTATTTAACATGCTAATGCTGATAATTTAGAATTCCACTTGTAAAGATAAAGAAATTCATGGGCATTACTTTCGTTTTATACGTACATAGATATCTGATTGCGCTACTGCTTATAAATTATGATTGCTAATATAATCGATCTGATTCCACCATCCTCCTCTTCCTCCTCCTCCTCCTCCTCCTCGTCCATTGGTAGCCGCTCTGAAGCTTGAGGCATGGATCAATATGTTTGATGATGGATGGCTTTACATATCTTATTTCTGCATTAATGTAATCACTATATATCGATTAATTTACCCTGATGAGATTGCCTTGATGATTTCTTTAATTCTTCTACTTCTTTTCGTATTATAAGCTACTCCGTAACTAATTATCAATGAATTGTGGAAAGAGAGAGCGGTCAATATCGTTGCATGGAGGATTTTCAGGAGCTTATAACCCCTGAACATGGCATGCATGCCAGAGATAGATTCGCAAGTTCTTGTATTTTCTTTTATATATAGTTTCTAATTATGGGATACATAGAGATGGGAAATTCTGTGGTTCTTTAATTATTATTGCATAAATTAAAAAAAAAAAAAGAAAAAGAAAAGAGTGATAACAGGTCATGAGCTTACCTATTCTACTGGAAAAAAACCAGGGAAACTTGACATTTTGTGAAATAGCCTTATAGTACGGATCTATTTTCCCTCGTAAGCCTTAGAATAGCATAACTTCAGTAACCACCGCACGAGAACAATTTGTTTCACCTATCTTTTTCTCTATAAAAGCAATATTCATTCATGCATAATTCCTCGAACACCAAGAGTAAATCAAAGATAAAAATGGCAAAGAGTTTCACCATTGCTGCCTTCGTTCTTTGCTTCTCCTCCCTTCTCATCTCTGCCTATGCAGCAGATTACTTGGATGTTGAAGGCAAGGTCTACTGTGACCCTTGCCGCGTTGAGTTCCAGACCAAAATCAGCGAGGGAATACCAGGTAAAGGGAGTAGTTAACGGTTTAATTAGTATATATATGCTCAACCTAACGATAAAGATATTCTCGGCTTTTATATTCTTGAAATGATTCAAAATCGCTAGCTCTTCTTTTTATGTATATGTCCATGCAGCTGCTAAGGTGAAATTGGTATGTAACAACCGTGACAATGGCACTGAGACATTTACCGTGGAGGGTGCAACTGACAGCAGCGGCACATACCGCCTCCCCGTGACGGGAGACCATGAGGATGATATCTGTGAGGTCAGGTTGGTGGAGAGCTCCAGACCCGATTGCAATGAACCATTCCGGAGCATTGATTCTGCCAGGATCCTCCTCACCAAGAACGTTGGAGTGGTGGATAAAACTCGATATCCCAATGCTCTCGGGTACATGAAGAAGGAGGCTCAACCAGAATGTGCAGATGTGCTCAAAGAAATGGGTTTCCTTCCTCTTGAGGTTTAAATTATTTAATCAAATCATCATCATTGCTCTTCCGCCTCGCCTGGATAATAAGATTTGACATGTAATGTCATTTTTTTTTTAATTTCTGCTGTATTTTTTCTATGGACAAATGTACACCAATGATTCAATGGAACTATAACAATTTGTCCTGATTTCTTTCTTTGAGTTTCAAGCCCTTGCTTTCTTTTTAATTTTTTAGCAATTTGTGAGCAAAACAACCATGCTATTGAAATATATTACAAGCCTGTGGAAAAGGCAAGGATCTTTCATAAATTTGCGATGTGATGTTGAGTTTCCTAATGGCAAATCCCTGTACAAATGGTGGCTTTCTGCAATTTAAATTAATGGGTATTGGGTGATGATAAAGTAATTGAAAAGGGCAGTGCTCCATTGGAAACACAATACTTTTCTTCAAATATAGAGGAAACCATCTCTAGTAAAATATATTATGGCGTTTGTTGACCTCTCTTTAAAACTCATGCGGAAATGGTCACAAGCCCCTAACTCTTCAGGGAACTGCTAGGCACCCGCACCATTGTTAAAGTCCCATAGACCTGTTCATCGTCGACCTGTCTGACGGACTAGCCATGGACCGAGGAATTTCGGCTAGGTCTGGTTGAGAAGTTCGAGCCCATTGGTCTGGTTCCGTCAAGGTTTGGGTTTGTAGTCTGCCCGAAATTATAGCAATTTATGGTAACCAAATTTTTTTCATTTTCGTACTTGAACTTTCTTTTTAATTCCAACTTTCAATGTCTATTTAATGACGAATTTATTAAAATTTGTTAAGGACAAAAAAATTCAACAATAAAGGACCAAAGAAAAGAGAAATTCTGTAGCTAGTTTTAAATTAGATAAAAAAGATTAGTCTACTTAATTTATTTTCTTAATAGTTCAATTCTTGTGTTTTAAAGAAGAGGGAGAAAGTTGCATAAAAACAATGAAATAAAAAAAGTTGGTGGATGATCTTTTTTTTTTTTATTATGAAACTCATCATTCTTGGTGTCAACCATTCGACAAGGAAACTTCAATAATGGTGGTTTTTCCTTTAAAAATGTTTGAAAAAATAGATTGGACACAGTTTACATTTGTTTTATTCACTTGATTTTTTTTGTTGGAGTAATATTGAGGTGATTTATGAAGGTTTTTATTGTGTTTTTTGAGATGTTTGTAGGTGACAATGGCTTGAAAAATGAATTTTTAGGCACCTCTTCTAATTTCTCAGTAACCATGATGGTGACTAGATTTTGAGCAACAGTAGAAGTAGAAAACGTGTCGCCCATTGTATTTTTTGAGTAATTTTTTGTCTACTAGAAAAATATTAGCCTCGACTGGATTTATTTTTACATTAAAAAAAATATTCTAACTTATAGTGTAGTGTAAGACAACGATCTAGTAGTTATTAGATTGAAATGTTTAAATTATATTTAAATACTTCACATTATGTTTAAAATTTGAATTGTGTAATTTCAAATTAATTTATTTTTAGATTTGAATTAGAGTTATACATGTTAAATTACTATCTTGGATTATACACACACACATATAACAACTACAAAACAGCAGACCAAAATACTCTAAAACTAAAATATATTATTCCAAAAAAAAATAATAAGCGAAATAGAATTAACAATCTTGGTTCAAACTATCTATCTCACACAGGTTGAAAGTACGAGGCTTAATAATTTTCAAGATTCATGTACAATTTGTTTTTGCTTTCATTTTTAAAAATATAAAAATTTACTCTAAAATTATTACAAAAATATATTTATCTTATTATTTTTTTAATCAAACATATTTTTGTCTTGTTTTCATCTTCTCTATAATGAGATAATAACCAAACATTATCCCATGCTAAATTTATATATTAGAACTTCGACGTTAATTATAAAAGCAAAGACGTGTATTCAAGCCAAACACAACACTATCTATATTATAAAATATATAATTATAATTAAATATATTATGAGAAAAAAAGATGATAAAAAAAAGTCATAATAATAAAAATTGTTTAATTTATAATAA
>Ga0325414_1003477_pt1 | contig 16370 bp, 9 predicted proteins | sample PopdelMetagenome_8_FD_206183 | JGI IMG/M metagenome (GOLD analysis project Ga0325414, IMG submission 206183) | Populus deltoides microbial communities from Bellville, Georgia, United States - Leaf-PdKOR-R3 | ecosystem: Host-associated > Plants > Phyllosphere > Phylloplane/Leaf | place: USA...
TAAATATCACACTTATATAACTTTATAATAATAATACACTTTAATAATAATTAATTAAAATCAAATTATGATTGTGTGTGTCTATATAAACATAACCAATGGGGCAATCAGGATAGTGGAGGCAGCTGGAGTTGTAAGTGTGATAGTGTTATTGACTCTAATTTTAGTCATATGTTATAACAATAACAAGATTAACCTGACAATGTCTTTAGATAAACATCACTTATATAACCTTATAATAATAGTACACTTGAACAATAAGCAAATTATGATTGTGTGCGTACACAAACATATATATACACTCGCAGGTATATGTGTGGATGAAATAGAATGACATATGAAGTTGTATTATAGAAATTATGACAATTAGTCTTACAACTAAAGTTTCTTAGTTCGATCTTAGGCAACAATAATCATTCACGCACGCGCTCACACACATATATGTACTTGTACAAGAAATCAAATGTGTGTAGGCCTGATCCTTTCCTTTTTTTCTTTTTTTTCTTTTTTGCCCCTAGAACCCCTAGAAAAAACTTTAACGAGTTCACTTACTTTACGACTTTGACATGGTTCGTGAATATTATTATAATGTTTTTTGAATTCTAATAATTTGTTTTCAATTATTATACATCTAATATGAAATAATAGTTTTAGTAATGAATCTTTCTTGAAAACTTGATTCAAATTATTTTTTTATTCCTAAAAATTTAAATAGATTTTTAACATGATTTTATCACATACATAATTCGTTTTAGCTTTTAATCACACATAAAATATGAACATATTATTTTAATATTTTGTTAGCTTACTTCAACAATCACAAATGTTTTTTTTAAGAGAATCAAAGATTTCATTTAAAATTATTGAGTTCACTGAGATAAATAAGAGTTACTTCAATAAAAAAAATTTCTTGATGAAAAACAAAATTCAAAACATTTGTATTAGCGAGTTTATAATAATGTCAAAGATTTCCTAAAACCTGAACACTGTTTTAAGTTTGTAAAAATTTTGATCACCACACTAGTTAAAAAGAAAGCTAAATGGCGGGGGGATTTCAAAGTAACTCTAGACATAGATTATTGTGGATTGTGACAGTGAAATTACCATTTTACCCTTTAGTGACTTAAATTTAAGCCTTCGGTTTAGGGGCGTTTGGGTCTTTTCATCTAGCTCAGTGATCATTGGAAGATTGTTTGGGGGTGTATGCATCTTTTCAGATTTTTTTGATTTCCATGTACAATAAAATAATGCTTTTAGCATCAGAAAAGACAAAAAAGAAGCTGCTTTTAGGGGTATTTTGGTTTTTTTACATAGATATTTTGTGTAATTAAGAGGACTATGAGGGTGTTTTAGTATTTGTCACGTTTTATTTGTTATTTTTTAATCGAAAAGCTGTTGGCGCGTTTTCCTTACGCCCCAGCAAATAGGCGGCGCCCGCACCAAATTTGACCATCTGTCATCTAACTAGATGTGCAGTCGTGCCCTCTAGCACATGGTGTGACACGTGTAGACAAATAATGATTGGATTGCCACCGGTAATTGATTGTTTGTGTTTTTTCTTTATTTTCTCTCTTCTGACAACTAAAGTACACCATTGTCCTCTTTGTTTGTTGTTTGTCAAATAAGACGTGTTTATCATACCCATATACCTTAGGTTTGGCATGGTTGCGAGACTCAAGCGGCTTGGATCTGGCAACCCTGTGCAAGTGTACTGCGGACCAAGATGCAGTCCACTATAGAGTTGCATAATGGATTTTCCAAGCTCTGAAGGCTTGGGATGGGGCTAACGTTGTCTTTTCACAGAAAGTTAAATTATTATTTTGCCATTTGGTTGAAAAAAATTAACGCCTTAGTTGTAGGAGTATTTCAGTATTTTTCATAAGCCGATTGGTCATTAAACGTTTGGGTAGGGGTATGGTAGTCTTTTCATGTTTATTTGCATAGTAAAAAGACTATTCTACCCCCAAGGTTAACAAAATTAAGACATGTTGCCCAAGGGTTTTTGACATTTCACAAATTGTTAAATAGTTAAAATACATGTTTAGCCTTGGAAAAGATAAAAAAAAAAAATAAGCTTTACATATGCGGGTATTTTTGTTCTTTCACATTATTTTTTTGTGTAATTTTCTATAATCATAGGAGACATTTTGGTATTTTTAAATTGTTTTATGATTTTTAAATTCAAAAAGCTGCTCCAAAACCACATTTACTTTGGTCTGGCAAACACGTCAGACCCAAATAATGTGGGTCAGACATGCTTATCAACGTAAGTCTCGCATGTTTGCCAGACTCAAGGTGTTTGGGTTTGGCAACCCTGTGCAAGTGTATTATAGACCAAGACATAATTCATTGTAGACTTGCACAGTGAATTTTTCAAGCTCTGAAGGCTTGGGATAGGGCTAATGTTGTTTTTTCACATAAAGTTAAATTATCACTTTGCCTCTTTTTTGAAAAAAAATTAAAGCTCTAGTTGTACGGATATTTTAGTATTTTTCATAGGTTGATTGATCATTAAACGTTTGAACGAGGGGTATGGTAGTCTTTTCATAATTATTTGTATAGTAAAATACTATTCTACCCTTAAGGTTAATAAAATTAAGACTAGTTGCTCAGAGGTTTTTTTTTCCTTTCACAAACTATTAAATTGTTAAAATACATCTTTAGCCTAGGAAAAGATAAAAATTAAGCTTTGCATATAAGAGTATTTTTGTTCTTCCACACTATTTTTGTGTAATTTTCTATAATCATGGACATTTTGGTATTTTTGATATTGTTTTATTATTTTTAAATTTGAAAAGTTGCACCAGACCCACGTTTACTTGGGTGTGGCAAACATGTCATATCCAACTTACCTAGGTGTCAGACCTAAGTAACGTGAGTCTAGTATGATTGTCAAACTGAAGGCTCTTATGCTAACATGGTTGTCAGACCTAAGTCACTTAAGTTTAGCATGGTTACAAGACTCTTAACACTTGAGTCTAGCAAAGAGTTGAGTGGAGGTTTAAAAATTAACTCATTTGGTTAGGTTGAATAACATTACTAAAATATTCTTCACACTCTTAATATTTTTTATATTAAAAAAAATGATATTGACCTGCTATAGAGCGCAGACCAATATACTAGTATAATCTAAAAGAATATGCAAACAAACACCATATTGGTTGTTTTATTTATTTGTTTATTTTTCCTTCTAGTGATTGATTGCATTTTAATTTGTAAGCACCTAATCACTCTTTTTAATATTATTAACGGAATTTCTATCTTTAACAAAAACAAAAAAGAAAGAAGACATCAATTAATTGGACAGTATTGTAAGATAACATTTTCTAATACAATACATTATATTACTTGCGCACTTTTGTTTATGTAAAGCATTTATTAAAAAAAATCCCAAATTAATAAAAGAAAGAGGAGTTCTGTTTTCTCATATCCCTTTGCTCGTTCGTTTATTTTATTATTCAAATTAAAAAGAAAAAACCTAAGAAAATTGAGATGTTAGGTGACCTGGCCTATTGAACATCAGTTGATCTCGTGGACCCAACATGAAAACAAGAACTGCATTTGGATTTGGAGCAAAGCAAACTATATGAAAGTCACTATCATTACAATTACGAGTAAAAAACATTTTGGTAAAAAAATATAGGTGAAAAAATATTTAGGAATCTAGCATATTTGATGGAGTTGTCTATAGCATATGCAAGACCTGCGACTTAATAATTGCATATTTTTTTTATCTACAACTCGAGTTTAAAATGCCAACAACAACACTCTAGTCGCAAATGTTATCTGTGACCCAACTAAGAGACTCATCCTTGGACAATTTCTTCTACCATTAACTCCTTGCCCTAAAAAATCACAATTCGAACAATTCAAATAATCAATTTTTCAACATCAAAACACAATTTACATAAGTAACACATAACATCTTCAATCATGAGTAACAAAATTAGACTGGCGATTAACATAACATAACATTCTATTAAAATTAAACTAACTATACATCTATTCATAATTTTCATAACATATAATAACATGTAACTATATCTAATAATCGTCTCATTACATGGAAGAGCATAGAGCACTCATGGACGGGTCTGAAGTATTACCCTAACTCGTTCAAGTCAAAGACAAGAATGTAATATCCATGTGCATGTGAGGAGGACTAAAATCATCTTAACTCATGGATGGGCCTAAGACGCTTGTGGATGGACCTAGGAAACTTGTGGATGGGTCTAGGATGCTTATGGATGGACAAACATCCCCAACACTCACATGATAAGTAATTTCATCTTTCACTAATACCACTTCAAAACGCTTAGCCTCCCTAGCTTCTTGAAGTCCACCATAATATAAATTGAGCGTAGTGTTAGCCATATTTTGTCTCATTTCATTGATACCTTCATGAATAGTCATTGCTATTTTTTGAGCCTCTCGTACTATGTAATAAATCTATATACATACATTCAAGACTAATTAGTAGTCATCATTCATAATAACATGAACAATATTTTAATAAATGTTGCATGTAAAACAATATTACATCCTAAACAATTTGTCTCATATATTAGGGTGTTTAATGCATTGGATAACATGGACACATCGGGAATTGTGACCAGGTAAGTATAATGAAACAATGTATAATGGACAAATACCATCTCATATAGGTATCTACGTCAATCATCGGATGTCACCCTTCAAAAACATGTTCTCTCCTAACATCCCAAAGATCTAGGTATGATGTATGAATCACCAACCAATTCCTCTTGCGCTTAACTTGATGACTAATACCATGCAGCTCATCACTGGTATCAATATAATATGGTATATGCTAAGATAGTTCAAATTATCGCATTACCCGATTTGGGCAATATATCTTAACAATGTTGAAGCAGTGCAATAAAACATATGTTAACTAAAGGTAAGATCTCTCATGGCATATAGGCGAAGCTAAAAGTATCAGTTCCTCTGTATATGACATCCATATAACTTATCAGAACATATGAAAGACTTATGTTAGATAACAAATTGAAATTAAATAATTTATTTTTAAATAACAAAAAATACATTATATTTGTAACATATACATGATATAACTATTGTGTGTCCAAGTTATCCTAGTAGAACTCGTGGTCATTAGCGGGATTTACCATGAAATGTCTAGCCCCACACTATTTGACAATTTAAAATGCTACAAAGTTAACTCATTTTTTACATTCAATTTACATAAATAGCATCTTGATTGGAATCAATTTTATTTTATTATTACCTAGAACAAATGTATAGTCGCCTCTCTGAGTGATATTGTCAAACATATTGTTACCCCAACTCTCTAGACATCCGATATAAATATGCTCTCATGACTAGAGTTATATTAATCAACATTAACAATTTTAAGTTAGTATTTAAAAATGTTATTAATTCTAACAATCAAAGAATTTAAAATAATTATACATGAAGAAATAATAGACACTCAACAATTTGTTTTCTCTTTTTAGACATGCTTTACATAGTTACCAGTATAGATATGGAAACACTGCCCTCTAACTGTAATTAGAAATAACCCAAAACTCCTCAAGTAGTGTAAGAAAGAATAGTGGTACTGCATTACCAGTAGTACTCATGAAATTAAGACCTCCAAACATATATAATATGTATGCTTGAGCATACATAATCAACTAGTCCTTTTTTGTATTTGTTGAGGGTTTAACCATGTTAATTTGATACAATCATCCCTATAAGTATTAGTTAAGGCACTCATCATAACAGACGATCACATAAAGCATATATATTAATCGACCATCCATGTTCAATCATAAGGGCTCCATCTATTAGAAGAACAGTCAACTTGGTGACATCTTGAAGTGTCGGTGTCATCTCACCACCACATAGATGAAAGATGTGTGTCCCGCACCTCCATTGCTCAACTAAAGCCATAATCAATGTGTAGTCAAGACGCATGTCACACAACTAAATAATCTTTAAGAGAACCAACATCGATTACTAATTGGTGGACACACTCATGCATCTCCATCAATGTATGCTATCAAGGTGTTACAAGATCATTACCTTGAAAATCAAGTAATTTAGTTATTTAAACAATTAAAGTTGTTCAAATTTAATAATTTATAATGCTTAATTAAAATAGTTATTTAAAAATGCTACTAATCTAAAGATCTAACATCTCCTCTCCAAATATCATCATAGCAATGTTGATCCTGCATATATAGAAATGACCTATCATCAGGATCTGCCTCAACAACCAGGTGGTCTTGTCTGTCAACACTCTTAGAAATTGTAGAACCTCCTCTAGTTCAAACCATACCTTCCTCGAGGTCCTGTATCAACATATTATTAGCCTTTATAATACAATTGAACATCCATGTACCTAAATTAAAAACAATAATTGAATTTTACATAATTTAGAGCAAATATTAAAAAATAACATATGTTATCTAGTTTCACAAGTTTTTCTGTTATATCCCCTTTAACCGAATGATTAGTACTTAAAAGTGCATTTTTATCAAGGTTTTATATTATCATTTTGCACTTGAAGTATCAATAAATCATTAACCAGAGCATGTTTTATAATAACATGTCTAATAATATAAGATAACTTTAATTTATAGTAAATGTTCATCTTAAATGTAGGCCTATCATATAAATCAAATGATTGATTGATGAGTTCAACTACTGAAATTGAGAAGATAAAGAGAGGGTTAAGTTTAGAAAAGAGATGCTGGTTTAGCCCAAACTCGAACACTGTTTAGTCGGTCATATCTGGAGCTGTAGATATTGGATTTCAATTTCGTTTATATGGCTACAAGCTAAGACATAGGCATAAAATATTCATGGGATTCCAAAACTCAATTTTGCTGTTTGGAAGTCCAAATCTTAGCAACAACGGAGAAGTCAGAATCTGTCTTACAACCCAGATATTGTTCAGTGTTCAGCCCATATCTCGAGTTCTAGAAGTCCAAATGCACCGATTCTTTTTTTGTTGGAAAGCTGAGAAAATTTCCTAGAACTTTCATGTGGACAATATGTTCAAATTCGGACGTTAGAAATGGCGTTTTGTTCAGACAAGAAGATAAAGATTGTCACCAAGTCAAGATGTGGCCACTCACTCAACAATTAGTCATCAAATCAATAGTTCTGAATTTTGGCCTATAAAAGGAGGCATTTGCCATGCATTTAGGCGTCTTGGTTTTCAGATCAAGATCATATTCTTGCTCTCTTTCTTTATGTTTTTGTAATGCTTAAGTTTTGTTTATATTAATCTCTTGTTTATACTTTTCATTTCCTTTTCTTTACTTAGTTAACTTATATCTTATTTATGTTCTTATCTTGTTTATTTATGTTTCTCTCTTTTATTATGTTTAGCTAAGTTTATTATGTCAATGTGAAAAGGTTACACTAATGGTGTAAGAATAAGTATAGTATAAACTCAACATGGATTTTAATGTTTATATTAATCTCTTGTTTATGCTTTTCATTTCCTTTCCTTTACTTAGTTAATGTATATCTTATTTATGTTCTTATCTTGTTTATTTATGTTTCTCTCTTTTATTATGTTTAGCTAAGTTTATTATGTCAATGTGAAAGGTTACACTAATGGTGTAAGAATAAGTATAGTATAAACTCAACATGAACTTTAATGTTTGATACTAACATGTTTTGTATTTGTTATCTTGTTCACTTTTAATACTTTGCTTGTTAAATGGTTAATCTAGATTTATGTTGTATAACCCTTGGTACAAGAAATACTTGGCACTTTCGTAGCCTAACCGTATGGTATAACCGACACCTGTGCTATGAAAGAAACTTGATTTGTTGTTAACATAAGTTATAATCATGAATACCTGACAACATTTACAAGTATTACCATTCTTCAAATAAGATAACTAATGTAATCATGTTAACAATTTATAATCTGATTGGAACCTCCTTTGTGTGTGTTTTTCAGTTGAGAAATAAAAAGATTTTTATACTATACTTGTTTGAAATACCATTAGTGGATCCTCTAACCTTGACAATTATTTTACCCTTGTTAAATCCTTACATCAATATCACATCTCAAAGCTCTCTTCAACCCCTTTTCTATTATTATCTATTTCTTTATTTGTAGTTTATACAGTTAACCTACATGTGGTTGGACCCTGATCTTGCTGGGTTATTTATTACTTCGACACTCCTGCACTTCGGAGAAGACATCAACTCTTTGGTTGTGTCAAGTTTTTGGCACCGTTGCTAGGGAGATAAATTCTTGAATAAATTATAATACTTATTTTATTTTATTTTTCACTTTTTATTTTATCTAACTTTGTTTCTTTTGTTTTGTTTTGTTTCCTTTTCTTTCCTTTTCTTCCTTTTATTCTCTTCCTACACGTGCATGAGAGTGTGGTCACGTACATTAAGTGGTAGACTTTGTAGGGTATCCTCATTATTTTCAGAAAATATGACCGAAGAAGATAACCAGTCGCTTCATAATGAGAATAATCGTGTTAGAACACTTAGAACCCACATAAATCCCACAAGAACAAGTGCGCCCTCATGCATAGTTTCCCCCCTGATGCATCTCATTTTAATTTTAAGCCAGACATTATTCAACTTTTACCTTCTTTTCATGCCTTAGATCTAGAAAATCCATACTTGAATTTGAGAGAATTTGAGGAGGTCTGTAACACCTAAAATGACTTAAATTATAGCATGAACACCATCAAATTAAAGCTTTTTCTTTTTTCATTAAAAGATAAAGCTAAAACATGGCTACAAAATTTGAGACTAGGATCCATTCGTGCTTAGGATGAAATACAACAATAATTTTTAAAGATGTTTTTTCCGTCTCTTAGAACAAACTCTTTCAAAAGACAAATCACCACTTTCACTCAAAAACCAGGAGAAACATTTTCCCGATATTGGGATAGGTATCGAGACTTGCTTAATACTTGTCCTCATCATGGTTTTGAAACATGGAGATTGGTTTCATATTTTTATGAAGGGTTAACACCTAAAGATAGAGAAATGATGGAATTGATGTGCAATGGAACTTTTGAAGATAAAGACCATAATGAAGCAATGGAGTACCTAGACTTGCTAGCTGAAAATGCTCAAAATTGGGACACTACAGGCACTTATGAGGCACCAAGTAAAACTCAACCTCATACATCTAGTGGAGGAATGTACAACCTTAGGGAAGATCATGACCTCCAACCTAAATTTGCATCTTTAGCTGGAAAAGTAGAGGCACTAAAATTGAAAAAGAGTGATCAATTAAAATTTGTTCAAGAAATTGTATGTCAAATCTATGAAACCAATGAACACTCAACAAATGATTGTCCAAATTTGCCCTCTTTTAGGGAATGCCATCATGAACAAGCTCATGCTTTAAACAGTTTCCAAAGGCCTAATCATAAACCATGCTCACAAACGTATAACCCTGGTTGGAGAAATCATCCAAATTTCAGTTGGAAGAGTGATGCACAAACTTCACAACCACCATTTCAAGCACACCATAATTTCCAAAATTCTCATGGATATGCACTTCCTTATGCTCCACCTCCTAGAAAAAATCTTGAGGAAACATTGCATGCATTCATTGAAAAGCAGGAGACAATCAACACTCAAAATGTTCAAACCATGACAGATCTAAAAGATGCTCTTGCAAAATTCATATTTATTCTCAGTTTTCAAGAGAAAGGTAAGTTTCCATCTCAACCACAGTAAAATCCAAAGGGGCAATATAATACAAATGCAAGTAGTTCTGAAAGCCAACACATAGATCAAGTCAAATCAGTCATCACTCTTCGTAGTGGTAAGGTTATTGAAAAACCCATTCTTGAACCTTGTGAGAAAGATGATGAGTCAATCTTTGAGGGTAAGGAAGGGGTTGAATTTGAACATTGCAAAGAAAAGACTGATTCCCTGCCAGCACTTCCATTTCCTCATATCATGACCAAACAAAGGAAAGTCAATCATAACACTAAAATCTTTGAAACTTTCAAATAGGTAAGGATCAATATACCTTTGTTGGATGCTATTAAACAGGTACCTTCTTATGCTAAATTTTTGAAAGATTTAGGCACCGTGAAGAGAAAACTGAATGTGAAAAAGAAAGCCTTTTTAACCGAAAAAGTAAGTGCCATTCTTCAAACAATAATGCTTTGAAATATAAAGACCCTAGTTGTCCTACAATTTCATGCTTTATTGGAGAACATAAAATTGAAAAAGCTTTACTTGATCTTGGAGCTAGTGTGAATTTACTTCCATATTTAGTTTTTCAAAGTCTCAATCTGGGTAAGTTAAAACCAACTTCTGTAACTCTTTTACTTACTGATAGATTTGTAAAAGTGCCTAGAGGAATAGTTGAGGATGTGTTAGTACAAGTTGATAAATTCATTTATCATGTGGATTTTATTGTCTTGGATACACAACCTGTTGAAGCATGTAATTCATTTCTTGTTATTTTAGGACGTTTGTTTCTTGCAACTTCTAATGCATTGATTAATTGTAGGAATGGACTGATGAAGATATCATTTGGAAACATGACATTGGAGATAAATATTTTCAACATTTACAAGCAACCTGGACATGATAATGATTTACAAGAAGTAGATCTTATTGAAGAATTAGTTTATGATCAATTTGAATCTACCTTGAGTAAAATTGAGTTTGATGAATCTAAAGAATTGCAAATGATTTATTCTTAGGAAGAAATCAAGGACAAGAAAAGCACTGAAAATGTTAATATGGATCTTTTATCAAGAGTGATGTTGCGATATCGCAGTCGCACAAATTAATTACCCTAGCTTCAAACACAACACACAAGATAATATAGAGCAAGCAAGGGGTCGATCCCACGAGGAAGATCAAGTCAGATTTTTATGCTAGATGATATGCAATTTGGGGGGGTTTGGACGTTATCTAGGCTAAAGCAAAAGAAAACAGAAAACTATCAAACGAAATTTAATAAAATCAGAAAATTATCAAGAGAACAAACCTTGTTCACAAGCATACATCCACCTACAGAAATCAGAACTGATCATGGAAACGAAACAACAATTTATATTCTGAATATTTATCTCTTCTTAGCATTGGTTAGTTAACGGATCCGCCTTATAACTAACCCTAACCATCAAACAACCACAGTGTCCGCACTAGTAATTTAATTTAATGGCAGCCTTAGGAACTAGATAAGTTGATTAATCAAGAAAACATAACTGTCCGTAGTCTATGTTTGATTTGATTGCATGTTCTCCCTAAAATTAATAATGTAGATCAGCCATAATTATTAAACTCAGTTGCTTCACAAGTTCATATACCACAACTCCGGTTTTGATATCAAACTTAGCAATAGATTGTCTACAATAATAACTTAGAGTCCGCTTTAGCAATTAAAATAAACAATCATAGGAAAAATAAGCATAGGAGAACAAACACATTCATCATACAAACTGAAAAGAAAAGGTAAAATAAATCTCACAATTCTTGAAATCCGAAGGTTTCTGTGTCCTTGCAACCAAGAAAAAGTGTTTAGCCTTGCATGTTTGTTGAACAACTAATCAAAAAGAAGGAAGAATGCATAATTTAGGGTTTCTTGGAGGAAGGGGGCATTTTTCTCTTCTTGGCTGGCTGCCCCCCTTCTCTTCTCCCATTCTTTTTATATCCTAGGAAACCCTAGGTCTCTATTTTACAAAATAGTCCTCCATTAAGTAGACTGTTTACATTTAAGTACTTCAATAACTATTTTTCTAAAAAAGGAGAAATAGCTTTGCATGAAATCTTCAAGCTTTAACTTAGAAGAGCTAAATTGTTGAAATAAAAACTTGGATATCGGTTTAGATGCTTTGGAACGTAATTTGGACTCGTTTCTTCACGAAACCTGTTTGCTGGCAGAATTCAGATGTCATCTTTGAAAAATCATATCTCCCTCATATGACATCGGTTTTGGCTAAAATTTGGAGCGTTTATATAACTTTGAGTCATGAATCCAAAAAAATTGAGTTTGCATCAATTTGACTTCTGTAGCTCCAGATATTTAAGTTGGAATGGCCGAAGGTCAACACTGGCAGATTGAGAGATTTGACTTTAAAGGCTACGATTTTCATGCTCTTCCTTATTTTATTTTCTTTCCTTAGATGTCCAGAAAGGTATGGATGTTAGATTTTTAATGTCAATGGAATCACTTCATTTCAACCTCTAGAGCTCACGTTCTGCACAAAACATCGACTGAAGGTCAAATCTGCCAATTATCTTCAATTTACTCCTTTTTGCATCTTTCATCCAAAAGTGCCTTCAAAACATAAAACAAAGAATATCAAGTTATTTTATATATAAAACATAGGCAAAACACTAGTTAAATATGGGTGAAACTATCGAATATTATGGTTGCATCAAGTGACAATAGATTCGACATCCGACATCACACCAATCGATGATTACTTTCCTGATGAATCCTTACTTTCTCTTAGTTCAATGCCTTGGTATGCTAAAAATATCAATTTTCTTGCTTCAAGATTGTTGCCAACTCACTAGAGTACCAAAGATAAAGGAAAGTTTTTGAACGAAGTAAAGAACATTTATTGAGATGACCCTTACTTATTCAAATTTTGTCCTGATCAAATATTTCAAAGATGTATTTTGGAAAATAAGGTAAGTAGTGTCATTAAACTTTGTCATTCTGAGGCATGTGGGAGTCATTTCTCGTAAAAAAAGACGGCTGTAAAAATCTTACAATATGGATTCTATTGGCCCACCATGTTCAAAGACACACATATGTTCTGCAAAGCTTATGAAAATTGTCAAAAGTCAGGATTTATTTCGAAACATAAAGAATCTTTAGATAATCTTATATTGACTTTTGGGGCATATCCTAGTGGTAATGTGCATTGTGCATTTCATAACTTCTGACCCTATTTTCATAAAGAACATGCTCAGTATAGTCTTGGGAATCTGACTTTAAAAGACCCTATTTGTCAATTTTTAAGAAAACTGGATAGGAACCTTATCACCAACCCATAAAGGGCATTTAAGTCATTTTTGGACATAAAACCAAGGGAAGATGTGAGCCACAATCACAACTACAATTTAAGCCTTAATTTGTAAGAACGTGTGTTTTTTTTATTAATAGCATATTATTTTGTTTTGTTATTTTTTATATTTGTTTAAGTGTGTTTCATGATTGTCAGTGTTTGTTGTTTCAGGTGATGTCTTCTATACTCTATCTTTCTACCTTAGAACATTAAGGACAATGTCTTGTTTTGGTTGGGGGGGGAAGGGTAGTAGTTGACATTAACAAAAAAAAAACTAATCACCTAACTGTTTTTGTTTTTAATAAAACCATTTGGCAAAACTATTATTACTAGGATGGCAGAGTAAGGGGGAATTTTATTGACTCTTAAGACGCATCTTAGTAAACAATTTCTAATGGTTATTTGCAATATTCATAACAAGGTCTATCAGAATACTTCTTGAAATATTCAGGTTTATAAACTCTCGCAATATTATCACTTGATTCTGTTCATATACTCATTTAACAAGTATTCTTAAACCTTCATTTTCACACACACACTTTAACATATGATTGTGGGTTGCACATTGGATTATTATATTATTTATGTTCTTTTGTCAAAAGTAACAACTAAGGGAAAGGGATTGTATATAATTTACAAAAAAAAACCAAAAACAAAACAAATTGATAATGTTGATGATAATAAAAATATAGATAAGTTTGGTTTCGTGGCCTCCCTAACCTAAGCAATTAAGCCCGAATGGGTGTTTTAACACCTAATACCCTAAGGATAACTAACTTAGGAGCTATTGGCCCAAAGCTTGTTACATGGGTTAAGAAGAAAAGCTTAAGAAAATCAAACATTGCATTATCTACGTATCAATATCTGCAATCCGAGTTACTAAGTTCATAGGGGTATCTCAACACCTAATGCCCTAAGACCAACTAGTTTGTGAGTCATTAGCCTAAAGCTCGTTACATGGGTTAAAGATGCATTGTGTTTTAAGTTATATGTATATATATTAAAAAAATAAAAAATAAAAAGATAATAATCCCAACCCAAGGAAGTTAACCTTAAACATTAGAAAAAATTTTGTTTTCGTCCAAGTAAAGCCCCATAATTATGTGTTGATATATTGAGCACAAAAGAAAGGTTTATCAATATCTTGGTAAAGAGGTATTGAGCATATATATAAATGTAATGAGAGTTTGTTTATATGGATAGATTAATGAAAGTTGAATAATGAATGCCTTACTTTGTGGAACTTGCAAATTATTTTTCTATTTTAACGCTTTGATTACTAAGGACTAGTAATAAGTTGGTTGGGGGGTGTGATTAGTACTTAAAAGTGCATATTTATCAAGGTTTTATATCATCATTTTGCACTTGAAGTATCAATAACTCCTTAAATAGCGCATGTTTTATAATAACATGTCGAATAATATAAGATACCTTTAATTTATGGTAAATGTTCATCTTAAATGCAGGCCTATCACATAAATCAAAGGATTGATTGATGAGTTCAACTACTGAAATTGAGAAGACAAAGAGAGGGTTAAGTTTAGAAAAGAGATGTTGGTTTAGTCCAAATTGAAACACTGTTAAGTCATTGGGTCATATCTGGAGCTGTAGATATTGGATTTTAATTTCGTTTATATGGCTAGAAAGCTAAGATATAGGTCTAAAACATTCATGGGAGTCCAAGACTCAATTCTGCTGTTTGGAAGTCCAAATCTTAGCAACAACGGAGAAGTCAGAATCTGTCTTACAACCCAGACACTGTTCAGTGTTCACCCATATCTCGAGTTCTAGAAGTCCAAATGCACCGATTCTTTTTTTGTTGGAAAGCTGAGAAAATTTCCTAGAAATTTCACGTGGACAATATGTTCAAATTCGGAAGTTAGAAATGGTGTTTTGTTCAGACAAGAAGATAAGGATTGTCACCAAGTCAAGATATGGTCACCCACTCAACAATTAGTCATCAAATCAATAGTTCTGAATTTTGGCCTTTAAAAGGAGGCATTTGCCATGCATTTAGGCGTCTTGGTTTTCAAATCAAGATCATATTCTTGCTCTCTTTCTTTATATTTTTGTAATGCTTAAGTTTTGTTTATATTAATCTCTTATTTATGCTTTTCATTTCCTTTTCTTTACTTAGTTAACTTATATCTTATTTATGTTCTTATCTTGTTTATTTATGTTTCTCTTTTTTATTATGTTCAGCTAAGTTTATTATGTCAATGTGAAAGGTTACACTAATGGTGTAAGAATAAGTATAGTATAAACTCAACATGGACTTTAATGTTTGATACTAACATGTTTTGTATTTGTTATCTTGTTCACTTTTAATACTTTGCTTGTTAAATGGTTAATCTAGATTTATGTTGTATAACCCTTGGTATAACAAATACTTGGCACTTTTATAGCCCAACCGTATGGTATAACCGACACCTGTGTTATGAAAGGAACTTGATTTATTGTTAACATAAGTTATAATCATGAATATGTGACAACATTTACAAGTATTACCATTATTCAAATAAGATAAATAATGTAATCATGTTAACAATTTATAATTCGATTGGAACCTCCTTTGTGTGTGGTTTCCAGTTGAGTAATAAAAAGATTTTATAGTATACTTGTTTGAAATACCATTAGTGGATCCTCTAACCTTGACAATTATTTTACCCTTGTTAAATCTTTACATCAATATCACATCTCAAAACTCTCTTCAACCCCTTTTCTATTATTATCTATTTTTTTATTTGTAGTTTATACAATTAACCTACCCATGGTTCGACCCTGGTCTTGCCGGGTTATTTATTACTTCGACACTCCTGCACTTGGAAGAAGATATCAACTTTTTGGTCATGTCACTAGACATGCCACATATATTCAAGAAGTTTCCCTCTATAGCGTCCATCTTATTATATTAGACGAGTAGATTTCCTTTAACCCTACCATCTAATTAGACATCCATATATATTTAGATCAGTATATGCAGGCCATAACTGTATATTAGGAAAGGGTTGAAAATGAGGACTATATGTATTTTCATATGACAAGTTGGAGTTGAAATTATCAACAAATTACACATAGTCCACATTTTATAAAGAGCAACATACAATTAGGTGTGAACATGGTCGATGATATAGTTGTCATTTGCCACAAGTATAAGTTTCTTCAATGATGTTAATTATTCCCAGCAAGTCTCTTGTAACATCAACTGTTGAATGTGTCTCCGACTAAATACATCGGTACCAAGATCAATTAGAGATATCACGTGTGATCTAGAAGTTATCACATCAATAAGTAATCCAACTAGGACCTTTAGAGGCCACAATACATGACTACTCTTCAACT
>Ga0325414_1003480_pt1 | contig 16356 bp, 6 predicted proteins | sample PopdelMetagenome_8_FD_206183 | JGI IMG/M metagenome (GOLD analysis project Ga0325414, IMG submission 206183) | Populus deltoides microbial communities from Bellville, Georgia, United States - Leaf-PdKOR-R3 | ecosystem: Host-associated > Plants > Phyllosphere > Phylloplane/Leaf | place: USA...
AAGTGAGTTTTGTAGTTAATGCTTTTAAAAGTAATTTTATAATTTTACTGTACTAGAATAAATTAAATGACTGAAAAGCTCCTAGAAGCCAATTTAATTTGATTTTTGGTTTAAAAGGTAATTCAATAATTTTATTATAATAAAAAAATAAAAAACTTATTTGTTTTTAATCAATTTGATAATGACCAAGGAAACTAGTAAAAATCAATTCAATAATTTTATGAAATTAAGATTAAATGATTATTTTATTGTTTCAATTTATAATGTATTATGTCTTGGGCTATAATAAAAGAATGATGTCTTTTATTTTATTTTTTTAATGCCATCATTCCCAACATTTTGAAAGTTTTTAAATAGTTGATTGTGAGACTAATAAAATTCAGGATGATAATAGATATGCCCAAGTTGAATTTGTGTTATATTTATTATTTATCAAATAAAAATTTTAAATATTTATATTTTAAACATTAGATTTTAAGTATCTATTACTATTTATTATTTAATAAAAATAAAAATAATTATATATATGGTAAAATTATAAATAATATATGTATATGATACAAATTTATACATCTAAAGTGTGGTTTATATCAATTTTAGATCAGATTTAACCTATTTACACACTATTTTATAACCTATTTGTATCGGTATCGTCCAAATTTGGCTAGCTTCTTTAATTTGGGCAGCCAACCGGAACTTTCCCAACGTTTTCGTTTGTTATGTGAATAATTAATATGTTTTTCATTGACTAATAATTAATTAGGCATATGTAAGTATCAGCACACCGAAGGAGATTTTAAGGCTGTCTAGAAATGGAGTTATGGTTATTTTTTAAAATAATTTTTATGTTGAAGTAAATTAAATTAATTTTTTTAATTTTTAAAAAATTATTTTTAAAATTAGCACATTAAAACAATTTAAAATATACAAAAAATTTATTTTTTTAAAATACAGGTGCCGCTGTTTTTCAAAACGCTCTCTTCCACCTAAACAAGTCAGCCCACAAAGGAGATTGCTGAGGTGTGATAGTGTGATATATTATATTTTAAAAGTGATTTTTTTATTAAAAATATATTAAAATAATATTATTTTTATATAAAAACTATAAAAATATATTTCAAATTATTAATTTAATATAAAGCAAATAAAAAATACTTTAAATACTTTGCCACTTGTTCCTTTGTGTCATGATTAGTATAATAGTTTTGGTTCACTTCTATCCTAGTTTTAAAAAAAAGAATATGTCACTTGATAGTTTTAAATTAATATTTTTTTAGTGTTATTAAAGTTTTGAAGTATTAATATAAAAAATAAAATAAAAAATTTATTTTAATATATTTTTAAATAAAAAATTATTTTTAAAAATATATTTCAAACAACTCCTCAAGTGGTTTGTAGCAGTCCATAGTTTTTTTTTTTTTTTTGCTTGCCTAAGCAATTTGCTAGAATAATTATCCATGGACTTGACGCCCCACTATGAACTGACCTCTAACTCCAAGACGCCTCTCTCTTTTCAATTTTATGTTACTTTTTAAATAATAGGATAGAATTGAACCAAAACCATCTCACACTAATCATGACACAAAGGAACAAGTGGCAAATAATTTAAAAATATATTAAAATAAATTTTTATTTTATTTTTTATATTAACACTTCAAAAATTTAATAATATTAAAAAAATATTAATTTAAAACTATCAAGTGACATTTTCTTTTTAAAAAAACTAGGATAGAATTGAACCAAAACCATTTTACACTGATCATGACACAGAGAAACAGGTGGCAAAATCATAATAGTCAGTCATGCTTGATAAAATAATCAATTTATAGTGAAAAAATTTAAATTGTTTAATGGGAAGAAACAAGGCAAAATCAAAGTCTTTGTTTACCATTACTTCAAACCTTGTACTATAATTAAAAAAAAAAAAAAAGTGAGTGTTAGGCTTTGATGTAAAGCTTAATTTATCTCTAATAAATATAAGCATTTAGTTTTGGTGAAATATTAATATAAATACATAAGTATTATTATTAAAATTAAATAACAATTTAGTTTATCTTAGAAATGATATTTTTTGGGGTGATTTTTATATTTGTTTTTAGCACAACGAGTTCTTACCTAAAAATATATGAAGATCATTTATGATTTCTAATTATTATAAAACTAGATGATGAATTTTTTTTAATTTATTCTTTTTACTAAATGAGATCGCTAAGAAATCCCATGCAACAATAATAATTATTAGCACAAGAGTAATATTTTAAAATGTAAAAGTTAGACTTTAAAAATATAATATTTTAATAATTTAAAAGAATATTTGTCAAAGAGAGTAATTAATTAAATCACTAGTAATGATTTCGAGAGAGAATTAAAGAATTATTAAGTAATAAGTTAAAAAGTGTGGGGGAATTCATGATTCACCTACACCTAGCAATATGGATTATAATAGTAATTTATAGTGTATTTTCTTTTTTTTCATGTTTTTGTTTTTTTTTTGTTTTTTTGTGCACTTTTTTATATTTTTCACTCACAGTGTATTACTTTTCTTTTTTTTTGTTTTTTCTACAGTACTTTCTCTTTTTTTATTTATTTTTTATTTTAAAAAAAACTATCTTTGTCAATTTAATTTTTTTAATATTGATCTGATTAAAAATTTCGCTTTTTAATTCTTTTCCTTTAAAATACTGTGGATTATTACGGTGTTTTTCCACATGGTTTTTCTATTTTAGTTTTTTTATTTTAAAAAATTATATTTGTTGATTTAACTTTTTTAATATTGAGCTAATTGAGAATTTAGTTTTGTAATTTTTTTCTTTAAAACATTGTAGATTGCTACAATGTTTCTCAACACAGTTTTTTTATGATTTTTTCCAAAATTATCTTTTTTATTTTATTTTTTAATATTGAGCTGGTTAAGAATTACAGTTACAATATGTGAGGAAAGCATTGTATCTTTCCTCGCAAATTACTATGAATTGCTACAATGTTTTTTTCCCACCTGGGTTTTTTTATGTTTTTTTTCTAAAATTATTTTTTTAATATTGAGCTGGTTAAAAATTACAATTATTAGTAAATACAAGTAAGGCTAAAACATGTGGGGAAAACATTGTACTTTTCCTCACAAAATACTATAGATTGATACAGTTTTTTCTCACAAGGTTTTTTTCCAGTTTTTTTTGTGTTTTCTTTTTTGTAATATTTTTTTTCAAAATTATCTTTGTCGATTTTATTTTTTTAATATTGAGCTGGTTAGAATTTAACTTTGTAATAAAGCTTAATCATGCTCGAAAAGCACTGTAGCTTTCCTTATAAAAAATTATGGATTGTTACAGTGTCTTTCCACATGGTTTTTTTTTTCTTATGATTTTTTCAAAATTGTCTTTGTTATTTTTTTTAATATTAAGCTGGTTGAAAATTACAATTACAAATAATTACAAAAAAAGCTAAATCATGTGGGGAAGCACTGTAGCTTTCATCACAAAACACCGTGAATGGCTACAGTGTTTCCAACATGTTTTTTTTCTCCTATTTTTTTGTGCTTTTTTTTGTTATTTTTTTTAATTGTCTCTGTTGATTTTATTTTTTAATATTGAGCTGATTGAGAATTTAGCTTTGTAATTTTTTTCTTTAAAACACCGTGAATTGCTGCAGTGTTTTCCCACATGATTTTTTTATGATTTTTTCCAAAATTATCTTTATCGATTTTTTTTTAATATTGAGTTGGTAAAGAATTATAATTACAATAAAACTAAATCATATGGGGAAAGCATTATAGTTTTCCTCACAAAACACTGTGTATTGCTACAATATTTCTCTAAATGGTTTTTTTTATGATTTTTTCTAAAATTGTCTTTGTCGATTTTATTGGCGAAAGCACTGTAGTTTTCTTCACAAAACATTGTCAATTGCTACTATGTTTTTCCTCATGGGTTTTTTTCCTTCCAAAATTATCTTTTTTGATTTTTTTTAATATTAAGTCGGTAGAGAATTTAACTTTGTAATTTTTTTTGCTTTTTTATTAACAGAAAAGCTAAATCATGTGGGGAAACATTGTATCTTTCCTCACAAAATACTGTGGATTGCTATAAATTATTTTGTTCAGCCTCTAATTTTTTTTTATCACCGACACAACTTTTTTTTTCCATCATGAAATATTAGCTCCATCATACGTTTAGTTTTTATTATTTATTTAGCGCTGGTTTACAATTATAACACTATCAAGTATATTTTTTTTATAAGTCCGTGGTAGCGGTCATGCCATCTCTTTTAGTATATATTTTGAGAAAAAAAAAAAAAGAAGAGCAAATAAATTATTTGAGGGTAAAACTTAACCTTTAAAGCTACCGACTTTGGATGTAATCACTATTTCCCTTCCCTGATACTTTTCTTAAGAAAAAAATTAACAAAATAAATTTAAATTTTACCATAATAAATTGTAACCCGTATTAACTTGTTACCATACATGACCTTGATGTTAATTGAAAAGGTAACTTATTGATTAAGTTTATGATCACAGCAGGCGAAAGATAATTTATTTATTTATTAATTTATAATTTTTAAAATTATAGGAGATAATTTAATGGGAAAATTAACCCTTTTTTATAGCATGTATAAGGCGTTGCGACAATCATTTTCCTGGGTTAGGATCTCTATGGTAATGGGAGGGAGAATAAGAAATTTTTTTTTCTTATTAGTAAAAAAGAGATGAAGTTATTTTAACTAGTTTCAGAGTCTGGATAAAAGAACTAATTGTGTATGAAGAGAACGTATCACCCTAATACATCTTATTTAAGATAAGCTGTATTGTTTGTTTATCTGATATAAACTAAAATATTCTTATGTTTTCTAACCATTAGTTTATTTAAGGTTTAAGAAAAGTTTTCATCAGTAAGGAGATCCTTATCTTATCATGTTAAAATCTAGCTATTCTAGAGTCAAAATATATTTTTGTATCTTTTTCTTTTTTAATACCAGGAATATGTTTTATATATAAGTTTGTAATCCTTGATATGCAGACAAATAAAATAATTTTTTTTGATATTTTTGAAATATAGATCAAGTTCTTATGTCTTTAATAAACTGATTACTAAATTCAGAAAATGCATGAAAAAAATAAAACCACTATTTTTGCGATTTTTTTAATATATTAAAATATCTAAATATAATTTATTTTTTAGAGACTGGGTTATATGCAACTTAAAATAAAATTGTATTTTTGAAAGAAATAATTTTTTTTGTTTTTATAGAAGGACCCTAATTTATTTAATACAAACAAGGTGTCTCTCGTGAAAATCACAATTCCAACTATTAAATATAAAAAGGTAAAAAAAAAAAAGAGGAATTCAAAATTAATTGCAAAGTAATCTTTCAAAACTTTAAAAATTTATTAAAATTAGACTAAGAATTTTTTTGGCAAAACACTACAAAAAGCAAAAATACTTGAAAATTTCTTTGAGACGTATTTGCCAAGCAAACCTTGAAACCCAAAAATTGCATTTTTCTTTGACAAATTTGTGTCAAGCCAAACATGGTCTTAAGCTCGGTCTTAAGCTCCTTGTAGGCTCAACCCAAACCTCACGGACAGGGTTCTTTAACACAAGCTTGGTCCAAATAGGCTACAAGAGCAAATGGCCCAACCTTCCCTTTTCTTTTAAAGAACAAAAACCCAAATCCATAAACAAAGAAACAAGAAAGCCCTTCATTTTAAAGATCAACCTAATATTTGTATGCAACACCTCTGTTATATTATTTCTTTACCAAACAAAAGCATTAAGCTATTATATGCAAATAAACTACCTGTGCTGGTAGTGGTATGCACCTTTTGCAGCAACTTCAACAAAACAAAAAAAGGATATACCTCACTACACCGGTTTTGGGAGAGTTCTACGCTGCTGCTGCTGCTGGAGCTGCTGGCGTGATTGAGGAGAACAACGTCTGCTGGCAGTGGAGTTGCCTAGAGAGATCTGATGGTCACGGCCCGAGGAGCACAACCTCTGCTAGCGAGACTGATGAGAGGTAGCTAGTCGGGAAGTTTCTGCTACTCACGTTGGAGTCTGTTGTTTGTAAATAAATAAATAAGGATATTTATTTCATAATAAAAAGAAATACTCTCTTCTAAGTATTTAAAAATGTGAGTTTTTATTATATAGTAAATTAAGTGAAAGTTATGGTGGAATGACTCTTCTAGTTGTCAAAGAAACATCTCAATCCAATAGTTTAAGTTATTAGATGAGGTCCTAGGATATGATTTATATTATTCTCTAACACACCCCTCAAATGAAAGCCCTTTAGACTTGAAACTTGCACAAACCCACATTACCTTTATGTTTAATTTTTATCAAATAAATGAGAATGGTGATATTTGAACTCGAGACCACTTGGTTATCAAGGCTATGATACCATGTCAAAGAACCATCTCAACCCAATAGCTTAAGCTGTTAGGTGAGGTCCCATGATATGATTTATATTATTCTCTAACACACCCCTCAAGTGAAAGCCCTTTAGACTTGAAACTTGCACAGACCCACATTACCTTTATGCTTAATTTTTATCAAATAAATAAGAATGATGAGATTTGAACTCGAGACCACTTGGTCATCAAGGCTATGATACCATGTCAAAGAACCATCTTAACCCAATAGCTTAAACTGTTAGGTGAGGTCCCATGATATGATTTATATTATTCTCTAACACACCCCCTCAAGTGAAAGCCTTTTGGGCTTGAAACTTGCACAGATCCACATTACCTTTGTGCTTAATTTTTATCAAATAAATGGGGATGATGAGATTCGAACTCATGACCGCTTGGTTATCAAAGACTCTGATACCATGTCAAAGAATCATCTCAACCCAATAGCTTAAACTATTAGATGAGGTCCCATGATATGATTTATATTATTCTCTAACACTAGTAGGCTTTCTAATGCTATCATATGGATATTTGTAATATCAAAAGATGTCATTCAACACTTAATAATATGTCAGTGAGATTAATTTATTTTTAAATTAATTTTTTTTATTTTTCATAATTAATTTTGATATTTGTAATTATTGAGATAAAATTAAATAACAACTATTCAATTTAATTTAGAATATAATTGTTTTATTAAGATATATAGTTTCATTAACAGTAATAATATTAAAAGATATAATGTTTCATTATAATATTTTCAATTCTAATAAAACTTGTTGCTACACAAAACACTATAGACAATAAAAAACAAATTTTCTTTTTTTTTTTTTGTCTTATTTTCTCATTATTTTAGAGATTTAGAGGATTTAGTTATATTCTAGAGATGTTATCTATATTTGGGACAAATAAACACCTTAATAATAATATTTTTATATCTATATAAGCCAACTCCTTATTTTTTCATCTTAAACTATTTCTCAAACAGTCAACTGTTGGACTGTCACTGATACTATTAGAGGATGAATCATCACCTCACCACGTCACTGAAGAGAAGGATGGCATGGTTACCTGAATTCTGTTACTCTGTTATTTATTATTTGTTGCTTCTGTAATGAGCTGTACATAAAGGGTAGTGTTGACATTACATGGGATAAGTTAGTTAGAATATTCTTTGCTTGTTGTATATAATTGGACGAGCCGCATCATTCAATACACAAGGAATTTCTCTCTGCAATTATGTTTTCATCTATTTCACATTCTTTTGTTTCATGGTATCAGAGCAGCCGATCAATGGCCAACGCTCATAAAGAAAATGATTCTCAGTCTTTCAACGATACAAACCCCAAAAACAAATGCCTCAATTTCTCTGACCCTTTCAATCCTTTCCGAATTGAGAATGGTGATAACCCAGCTGTTGCTCTCGTTTCTGAACTCTTGACTGCTGATAATTATGTTAGTTGGTCTCGTGCGATTTCTCGAGCTCTTCGCGCGAAGCGCAAACTTGCATTTGTTAATGGTACATTGTCTAAACCTACTGATATCTCAGATCCTCTTTTTGAAGCTTGGGAGAGATGCAATGACTTGGTTGTTTCGTGGCTACAAAATTCTGTAAGTCCTTATGTTAAATCAAGTCTTGCTTTAGTTGAGGATTCAAGAGTATTGTGGCTGGAACTCAGGGATCGTTTTACCCATCAAAATAGCCCTCGAATTTTTGAACTCAAACGTGATTTAGCTAGCTTATCTCAAAACCAAGATAATATCAACACCTATTTTGGTCACCTCAAAGCATTGTGGGATTAACATGCTATTTATGACCCTCTTCTCAATTGTGTATGTAGGAAATTAAAAATCTTTCATGATTGATATGATTGAGACTGTGTCATTCAATTCCTTATGGGTTTGTATGATTCATACTCAAACACTAGAGATCAGATAATGTTACTTGATCCTTTCACATCCCTTAACCGTGTATTTTCCATGATCCAACAACAAAAATGACAACATTTGATGATTCCTTTTATCAAATCCCCTGACCTTATGGCAATGATGGCCAAACCATTTTTTAACTCTAGCAAAAATTTCTCCAAGTCTACTTCCTAGAAAACTAATCGCCCATACTGCTCTTATTGCAAGCTTCTTGGTCATTCTCTTGAAAATTGTTTTAAAGTTGGAAATGCCGATCCACTACAATGCACTCATTGTAATAGGACTGGCCATATTGCTGAGAGATGTTATAAACTGTATGGCTACCCACCTGGTCACAAACTCTATGGGAAAACTAAAGGCATTGCAGCAACTATTACTCAATCCTGAGCACTCTCGGATGGTGATCATGAGGAGGATTCAACTGAATCAATGATGCTTACCAGGAGTCAATACCAACAATTACTTTCTTTTTTGCATTTCAAGGAGACTAATTCAACCATGGCTTCACTATCTGTTACATAACCATCTTCTTCCTCTCCCAATCCTCACGTCAGCAACTCTCGTGTTTCTGGCATGGCTGCTTGCTTCAGCACAAGCACACACTCATCTCATCCTACACACATCTCACCTTGGATTATTGACACTGGTGCGACGGATCATATGATCTGTTGTACCTCTCTTTTTACATCTATCACAGCCACCGTTTCCTATCAAGTTAAACTTCTAAATGGCAAAGATGTTCTTGTTACCCACATTGGTGTCGTAAGATTATCTGAGCACCTTGTATTAACTCATGTTTTGTGTGTTCCTTCTTTTAACTTCAATTCGCTTTCTGCCAAGCAACTTACTCAACATCATTCTTGTTGTCTCACATTTTTATCCAATGTTTATTTTTTTCAGGACTTAGCATCATGGACAACGATTGGGATGGGTTAAGTTAGAACCGGTCTGTACCACCTTCTCAGGTCTCGGGTGTCACCCTCTACTTTGGTTGATGCACTGCCTCATCTTCATTCCTCAACTTCATTTCCTTCTGCTTTCGCTACTCACACTACTTCATTGTGTGATTTATGGCATTATCATTCAGGACACATTTCCTTTTCCAGATTAGCTTTAATCACTGATCCCATTATCACACACAATTGAACATTTCCTAATCCAATACCATGTTTAATTTATCCTTTGGCTAAGCAGCGGCGTGTTTCTTTTCCAACTTTTGCACATTCTGCTTTAAATAATTTTGATCTTGTCCACTATGATATATGGGGTCCCAACTCAGTTATTGCAGTGGATGGATCACGTTTCTTTCTTACAATTATTGATGTCCACTCTCGGACAACATGGTTTTATATGCTTAGAAATAAATCTGATACCCGGTCTTGTTTTATGGCTTTTTACAGTTTAATTGAAATTCAATTTTAAACCAAAATCAAAATCATTAGAAGTGACAATGGAGCCGAGTTCCGCATGACAGATTTTTTTCAAGCTAAGGGCATTATCCACCAAAGGAGTTGTGTCGACACACCCCCAACAAAATGGAAGGGTCGAGAGAAAACATCAACACATAATGAATATTGGTCGAGCCTTAATGTTTCAATCCCACCTTCCACCCTAATATTGGACTGACTGTGTTCTCACAGCAACCTACCTTATTAACCGTACTCCTACCCCTCTTTTTCATAATAAAACACCCTATGAATCTCTCTTCCAAACCCCTCCCCAATACAAACACTTGAGAGTTTTTGGTGCCTTGCATATGCCGCTACCTTGTCCCATGGGCGTACGAAGTTTGATCCTAGAGGCAGAGCATGTGTGTTTTTAGGCTACCCTTTTGGAGTTAAAGCATATAAATTACTTGATCTACAAACTGGTCAAATTTTTTTATCCCGAGATGTTCATTTTCATGAATCTATTTTTCCCTTCCATTCTTTTTTTTTTCGCCTTCTATTCTACCTTCCAACTCTATTACACATCCTTTACCTTCTTCACTGCCTCTTTTTATCTCTATTCCTACTTCACCACCATCTCATCCTTCTCCCCCCTCCCTTACTCCCTCACCTACCCTTCCTGCTAACCAGTCTCCATCTCAAAAAATTTTAGCTCCAAGTTCTCCCCCTCCTACACCTCCCCACCACAGACTTTTATTTCTCCACCTCCATTATCTCCTGCTACCTTACCTTCTCCTCCTTTAATTTCCCCTTTTCACAGGTCAACTAGAACTAGACGTGCTTCTGAGTACCTGCAGGATTACCATTGTCATCAGACTACTCTAACTCCTCCTATACCGTTATCGAACTAGCTGCTATGTTCCCCTTCAGGTACAACTTTACCTCTTCATACTACTATTTCTTACCAGCATTTTTCTCCTACTTATAAAGCTTTTTCAACCACTATTTCCACTCATATTGAACCAAAAACATATAAACAACTCTTAAAGACCCCGGATGGTGTAAGGCCATGGACACTGAATTAGCAGCCTTAGAGGCAAATCAGACTTGGCAACTTACAGATGTACCTCCTAGCAAAGTTCCTATTGATTGCAAATATGTTTATAAAATTAAGTATAATTTTGATGGGAGTGTTGAACGACTTAAAGCAAGACTTGTGGCTCGCGGTTTCACCCAACTTGAGGGAGTGGACTATCACGAGAATTTTTCTCCTGTGGCTAAGTTAGTTACTGTAAGGTGTCTCTTGGCTACTTCATCGGTTAAAGGTTGGCATTTACATTAATTCGATGTAAATAATGCGTTCTTGCATGGGACTTGCATGAAGATATCTATATGAATAAACCTCCTGGCTACACAAAAGGATCACCTACTCAAGTCTATAAATTGCTCAAGAGCTTGTATGGTCTCAAACAAGCTTCAAGGCAATGGTATTCCAAATTTTCTAATGTTCTATTTGCTGCAGGTTTCTCTCAATCCAAGGCTGATTATAGCCTTTTCACCCATGACATTAATGGCATATTTGTTGTTATCCTTGTTTATGTCGACGATATATTGGTTGCAAGCAGTGACATTGCTACTATGCACGAATTGAAATCTATTTTTCACAGGCATTTTAAGATCAAGGACCTTGGCACCTTACACTACTTTCTCGGCATAGAGGTTGCAAGATCCTCAAAAGGCATTTATCTCTGCCAGAGGAAGTACACATTCGATATTCTTGCAGATTCTGGCACCTTAGGCAACACCCCTGCTAAGGTTCCAATGCAGCAAAACCTCAACCTTACTCAAATAACTGGCACTCCATTATCTGATCCCAGTGTTTATCGACGTCTTATTGGCAGGCTCCTTTATCTTACAGTCTCTCGGTCAGATATTTGCTATAGTGTCAACAATTTGAGCCAATTCATGGCTAATCCTACTGATGCTCATTTACATGCAGCCCATAAAGTCCTTTGCTACTTTAAGGGTGCACCAGGACAAGGACTTTTGTTCTCTAGTTCTTCCTCTTTGCATCTTGAGGCTTATTGCGATTCTGGTTGGGCTTCTTGCCCTAAAACCAGACATTCTATTAGTGGCTACTGTATTTTCCTTGGCTCTTCCATGATCTCTTAGAAATCCAAGAAACAATCCGTGGTATCTAAGTCCTCGACAAAGGCCAAATACTGTTCCATGGCTGTCACCTGCGCTAAATTAACCTGGCTGAAATACATTCTGTCTGCACTCCATGTCCAGCATTTTCAACCAGTTTCATTACACTATGACAACCAAGCTGCTATCTATATTGCGGCAGATCCAGTCTTCCATGAAAGGACTAAACACATTGAACTCAACTGCCATCTAATTCAAGACAAGATTCAGGCCGGCCATATATGCACTCGTTATGTCTCCAGCTCCAATCAACTTGCTGATATTGTGACAAGAGCTTTATCATCCTTAGTTCTTAATTTTCACTTATCTAGGAAGGGAGTCGTAAATCTTTACACTCCATCTTCCCGGGGGGGCGTATTAGAGGATGAATCATCACCACCACATCACTGAAAAGAAGGATGGCATGGTTACCTGAATTCTGTTACTCTGTTATTTATTATTTGTTGCTTCTGTAATGAGCTGTACATAAAGGGTAGTGTTGACATTGCATGGGATAAGTTAGTTAGAATATTCTTTGCTTGTTCTATATAATTAGACGAGCTGCATCATTCAATACACATGAGGAATTTCTCTCTGCAATTCTGTTTTCCTCTATTTCACATTCTTTTGTTTCAGATGCAGAAGAGGTGCTGCTGTATGGTGAGGATGGTGCTGAGGAGAGACTGATGCTGCTGGAATGAATGTCACAGTGCTAGTGCAGAGCTGGAACAGGAAAAGATGCAGCTGCGCTGGAAACTGTGCTGTTGTTTGCTGTGGAGAGGCTACGCTGGTGCAGCGGAGGTGCTGCTTGCTGAGGAAGCTGGACCGCGATGCTGCTGGAGCTGAAGCTGCTGCTGGAACTGAAGCTTCTGCTGGAACTGAAACTGTGATGTTGTTGGTTGTCGTGGTGCTAGCTTGCTGCAGTCTCCTACCAGTTGAAGGCTGAAACTAAAGTTCTGTTGCTGCTATGATACTTCCCTCAGTTCCATTCTCAAAAAGAAAGCCTCTATTGTTGTTTTTGTGGAATCTTTGTCTAAATAGATGCTGCGTCTAGACGTTGGCTTGCCGTAAATGATCTTTAAACTGTAATGAAAATGGCAAACATTTCCTATTCCTGATAATAACCAAAACCAATCTCCCTTGATGAGCTTGATAACTTGAGAGCAAGACCAATGACTTTTTTAAAAAAAAAAACATCATTGCTTTCGAACTAAACGAAAAGGATGGAGGGTAAGGAAGGCTTATGCTCCACAAGGTCCTTTACAAGGTTTAGACCTCGTTTGTTTGTTGAAAAGTGGTATCCTTTTGGAAAGTGAATTCTGGAAAAGTGAATTATTTTCCGATGTTTTGTAGTGTAATGAAAAATAAATTGGAAAACACTTTCTTGTGTTTGGTTATGTAATGGAAAATGAGCTGGAAAATAACTAATTAATGTTTTATTTTTTAAAAGTTTAATAAAATAATAAGGAATAAATCTTACAAATTTAAAAGTTGAATGGGAATGAAATTGAAAAAAAAATATAATTTTATAAATTATCTCAAATAAAATAAATAATAATCAAAATAATAGAAATCAAATCTAAAAAATTAAAAAAAAAATTGAAAGATGAAGAAATTAAAATAATAATAATTAATTGTTCATAAATTATTTAAATAAAATAAGTAACAATCAAAACAATGAGGATCAAATTTGATAGATAAAAAATTTCAATTAAAAAATGATAAGGAAAAAGCAAATAACAATTATAAATTGAAGACCAAAACTAATATAAAAATTGAATTCTAAGGGATAAAATTGAAAAACAAATATTCAAAACAAAATATATATAGCAATCAAAAGTTTGAGGACCAAATTTGATATAATCAACAAATAATACAACATTTCAAGGAAAAACACTTTCCTAAAAACCAAACCAAATTTTTCTTTGACTGGAAAGTGTTTCTGTTGACCGGAAAGTGTTTTCCGTTGACCAACTTTCCTAATGGCAAACAAACACCGGAAAGTTTGGAAAGTGGTTTCCCGGAAACTACTTTCCGGGAAACAAACATGGCCTAAATTTTTCTAAACTTCCGGAAAGTGTTTTCCGCCCAAAATAAAAGGAAAACACTTTCTTAGAAACGAAACCAAATTTTCCTTTGACTGGAAAGTTTTTTCCGTTGATCGGAAAGTGTTTTCCGTTGACCAACTTTCTTAATGGCAAACAAACATAGAAAAGTTTTAAAAGTGGTTACCCGGAAACTACTTTCTAGGAAACAAACATACCCTTAGTTATTTTGGCTTGTATTTTCAAAAGGTTTAAGTCTAAGTGGAGGCTCAAACTAAGGAAGATAAAGGTGTTTGCTGGTTGTAAGGAGGAAAAAAAAAAGAATGAGATGAAATGAGGGTGAAAAGAAAGTGGAAACAGTGGTGTGCTATGTCGTCTCTAAGTTGGTTTCAGACTGGGAAAATTAAGGAGAAGGTTGTTGTAGTCATGGCTTGGAGATGGTGTTTATGGCAATGCTCTTTCCCCCACTGCTTAGGTGGGTTTTGTATAATTTTTATGGGAGAAATGGAGAATTCTAGGGCTAATTGTGATACATCCACTATCACAAGAACGTGCACTACAACATTTAACAGTTTTACCGACGGAATTTTTTCATCAACGTAAGACACATATTCCATCGATAATTAATTTACCAACAAAATCACCGACAGAAATACTCCGTTGGTGAATCTTTCATCGGTAATTTTTTGTCCATCGGTAAATCCATTCGTAACAAAAAAATATTATTACCGACGGATTTACTGACAGAATAGACAAGTCGGTAATAATATTTTTTTACTACCAACAGATTTACCGAGGGATATACCGACGGAAATTTTATCGGTAATTATTTAAAAACATTTTTAAAAAATTCATTTTATAAAATTATAAAATAATTAAATTAACATAAATCAACACTCTATAATATATACTCAAAATGCTTGGAAAAAATGAATAAGAAAATCAACTCAAACAAATTTGCAACAAATAAATAAAATGAAAAAAATAAATTCACTAAAAAAATTCATATGAAAAAAATGAAGTTGCAATTGCTAAAAATTTAAAAATCCTATAAATAAATCAACTAAAAATTGATATCATATGAAAAACAAATCTCACAATAACATTTATACAATTATTAAGAACAAAAACAATTAAAAATAAAATAAAAAAACAAATATAGTTAATACAATCATGAAAAAAGAAGAAAAAAGAAAAATCTTACCTTAATGTAGTTGCAAGTGAAGCTAAGGAGAGAGAAAAATTTCGTAAAGCATATTAATTAAAAAAAAACTAAGAGGATAAAAGAAGAAAGAAGAAGAAGACATACCTGAGCATGAAGGAAAAGAAAAGGAGATTAGGAGAGAAAAGAAGAAAAAGAAATAGATATTGATGTTTTTTACATTTAGTGAAGAAGAAGAAGAAGAAGAAGGACTAGAAGAAGAAGAATAATAAGAAATGAGTTTGTCTCTTGTGAAATAAGAGGATTCAGGTTTTTTATTGGGGCACGTTAGCGACGGATTTACCGACGAATAATTAAATATTAATATATTTTAATTATTCCGTCGGTAATTCCATCGGTAATATTTAATTTAAATTTTCAATTTCATAAAAAGTTTTCAGAAATAGCCAACAATTACTGATGATTTTTCAATTCGTTGGTGATTCCATCTATAATATTTAAATGAAAATTTTAAATTAATTGAATTTTTTTAGAAAACCGCCAAATAACACCGACGACTTTTCAATCCGTCGGTGATTTTGTCCGTAAAGAACAACAATTAACAGTGCAATTAGAAAGTGAACACTTCTGGAGCTCTCTGGAAAATACCGATAGAGGATTCTGTTGGTGATTCCCTTTGTAATTGACATGATGAACAGGGTTCACAGTTTACCAACGAATTTCTGTTGGTAAAAATGACACGTCATAATTTTTTTTTGCTTTGTTTTAATTTTTTTTTTCCCAATGTAATTCCCTTAGTATATACCAAGGGAATATTTCCGTCGGTAAAATCCCTCAGAAATTTACTGACAAAAATATTCCCTCAGTATTTCCGTTTGTATTTACCGATTTTCTGGTAATAGTGCCCAAGAGATCATGTTGCAGGACTATTTTAGGGAGCTGCGGAACGTGGATCAGTTAGTTAATTGTTAGACGTGGAGAGTGTTGTAACTCTTTTCTATTTGTTCGTTAATTATGTTATGAAGTGTATGGCTGTAAATGCTAAAGTTATTTTTAATAGAAGAGTATTGAATTAACCCCAACCACATATTTCTTCTCTGCTATACTTCTTCTTCCTTAAATTAATTGTATCAAATTGCTTGATAGGTTCTCGACTTGAATAGATCCCAGCTATTCATTAAAGCTACGAACAAAAGCTTGTCATGTTCTGCAACTAACAAGGACACAAGTCAGTTTTTG
>Ga0325414_1003481_pt1 | contig 16355 bp, 10 predicted proteins | sample PopdelMetagenome_8_FD_206183 | JGI IMG/M metagenome (GOLD analysis project Ga0325414, IMG submission 206183) | Populus deltoides microbial communities from Bellville, Georgia, United States - Leaf-PdKOR-R3 | ecosystem: Host-associated > Plants > Phyllosphere > Phylloplane/Leaf | place: USA...
CAGGGGGTGGTGGGTCATCACAATGACGAACAATAATTTAGTTCTTACTGTAGAGAATTACAACGACGACACAAAAGGACAGCCATTAACTTTCACAGCCTTTGACAAATTCTTTGTTACTGTTTGGCACTTTGAAAAATTCTCTGTTTTTTTCGTGTGTTTTTGTTACGGAGATGAGAGGGGAGATGTGTGTGTATATATATACTGCTCCGGTGTATGGGAAAAAGGTTGTCCAACTATATTTTTTAAAATTTAAATTATTATTTTTTTGATATTTTTATTTTATTTTGACGTGAAGATATTGATAATAAATTTTATAAATTAAAAAATTATTTTAATATATTTTAAAATAATTTTTATCACACTTTAAAATAAATCATCTGTTTTCAGTCTTCAAGATCGTATAATAGCTTTTTTTATATATTATTATTAATCAAGAAATCGATAAAATTCTTCAATTTTAATTGACATAATAGATAGTCACTCACGTCGTAACATGTCATGGAACGTGTTAGATACATTAATTAGACTGGTTTGTTTGAGGTAATAGATTATTTAAATATAAAAAAATCTAATAATGGGCAGCTAATTGGAAGAATTTTTAACCATAAGCTTAACTGATTGTAAGCAAATTAAAGAAACACCGGAGGCCCAAAGACTGAGATGAAAGTCCAGCTGAATTCAATTATCGGGCCTCAAATTGCTGGATGCCTCGCTCTAGGCGTTGCACACCAGTAAGATCGAATTTATGGGTATTTATGATTTGCATGTAATAAATAGAGAATTATGAGCCCCAAATGCGAGCCAACCTATATTTTTAAAATTTTTATATTAAATAATAATTTTTAAAATTATTTTAATATAAAAAATATTTTAAAAAGTAATCACAATTATATTCCAAATAGATGCAATAAAGAGGTGACATGAAGTCATAAGCAGGAAAGAGGCGTCTTGAAATATGAAAAGCAGATTCCAAACAGCCAAGAAAAGCATCACTCACCCATTAAAAACTGGAAAGAAACAATGATATTTAAATTTATAATTAAATATCATCCTCCCCAGTGACACATGTAGTGGCTGTAGTTTAGTGGTAAGAATTCCACGTTGTGGCCGTGGAGACCTGGGCTCGAATCCCAGCAGCCACACTAAGCTTTTTTATCTTTTAAGGGGAAAAAAAAAAAAACTACCGCAACGACCATAATCCTGACACGAGTAGCGCTCCTTAGCTCGAACATGGCCGCATGTTTTGGCCCATTCCGAAGCCATCATTTTCATGCCTTCGCAGTTTTGCTTTCCTGAGCATCAACATGCGCAGCAGCGCTCCTTGTTATCCTTGTATTTTTTCTGCCAATCAATAGATGGGGGTTAAGGACTAATGAAGAAAATGACTCCCCTTTTCTCTTCTGACCTCTGTGGGAAGAATGGCAGTCATCTGCAAGAAAGGAATACATTCATTTATGCACACAATTAACACATATATAAAATTTTGAAAACACGAGAATGACTATTCTGAAACGAAATATTCCTTTCCTCCCTCCATTTCTTTTCTTTCTCTGCATATTCTCCTTTTTTCCTTTTATAATGTAGATGACGGGCAAGGTACGTAATGTGTCATGTCTCCAGCGAAAGGTATATTCCAATTTAAGCTTTCTGATGTTTTTCTAAATCTTCAGAAACATTATTAACCAGACCTGAATTGGAATTCATATATATAGAAAATTAATCTAAATAAGAAACAAGAAATCTAATCAAATATGCAGTTAAACTGTAAGTAATGGTGTGATGGCTTTGCTGCCAATCCAGGAAAAAGAAAAGGAAACGGAAAAACCAACAGCAAGCAACAAGATGAAAGCTTAGTTAGCAATTGCCAGGTCCACCATGTCCATCTGCCATTAGTCATTCATGGTAGTTAAATTCAGTGGGCCACCAAGCTTAGCCACACCACACCAGTACACGCCAGAGTTTTTGTTTTTTTGTCAACCAGAACAACAACTCTTGCACTATTCTTGGCCGATGAATATTCATAGACCTATTTTAACTGGCCATGAGAAGCTTTCTTTTACCATTCTTGAGTCTTACCTCATTCCTTGCATCATTTTATCTAAAAGATTCAGTTGAAAAGCTACAAACCTTTTGGTTTATTCAAATACTTTTCAAGACTTGCCCATGTGTACCTCTTACCTGTTTCAGGCATTTGCCTGATAAAACCATACTCAAAGAGACGGAATAAATAAAAAAATCTTGGCGTTGAATGGTTATTATCCAACATGACACAATAGCAATAAAAAAGGAGACACTAAACAATAAATTGCAAGCTTGTATTCACACCATACCTTACGCAGACAGCTAATCACAACCACTGGGAATATGAATTTAAGTGCCCACAATTCTTCATTATAAATGTCTCACATCTCTTCTTTTTAGGTCTCTCTTTGTATTGATTTCTTCTTGGTAAAAACTCAGATATTTTGGGATCTGGGTTTTATCTGTTTTTGTGATTCTTGTTAAGTTCATTCTAAAAAACCCAGATACATTTTTTTTGATCCGTGTAACTGGGTTTTGTTTTGTCTTTTGTTGACGGTGCAGTGATTCCGGATTTTTGTTACTTGGTTTTACTTGTGTTTGTGTTTGCTAATATTAATATCAAAAGACATGCTCTTTGTTGCGCTCGTGTCTGCTATTTAGTCACTTTAAGTGGCTGTTTGTCCTTTTTTTTTTCTCGCGTTTGTTCATCGACTCTTTGTCTCTCTCTAGATCATGTCCCTGTAGCGCTGTCTAGATAATTTCATTGCAGAGTCGGAAACTTTTGTTGACTTCTGTTTCTGGGTTTTGCTTGATTTGTATCATTTCTTTAGTTCATTGATTAATGGATCATTCTTTACTCTCTGTTCTTTCCCTTCTAGTCTCTCTTTTTGTCTATTCTTGTATATGCTCTCCTCTAGAAGATCAACAAAGAGACAAAATCACATCTTTACCAGGGCAGCCAGTGAATGTAGAGTTCAATCAGTACTCAGGTTATGTGACTGTGAACCAACAAGCTGGTAGGGCATTGTTTTACTGGCTGGTTGAGGCACCAACGAGTCGTAGTCCTGAGTCCAGACCACTTGTTTTGTGGCTAAATGGAGGCCCTGGTTGCTCCTCTGTTGCTTATGGAGCAGCTGAGGAGATTGGACCTTTTCGCATCAGGCCTGATGGCAAAACTCTTTACTTTAACCCGTACGCTTGGAATAAGTGTATGTCTGATAGATAATTGATGGAATGCACTTCCTATTCTGTGCTGCAACCTGTTCTCCTTGTAATTTACCTCATTTCTATTTTGTTGTTGGTGGTGGTGTTGGCAGTGGCAAATTTGCTGTTCCTTGAATCTCCAGCTGGTGTTGGTTTTTCATATTCAAATACATCATCGGATTTGTACACGGCTGGTGACCAGAGAACTGGTAATTTATTTCATTTGTTCAATTTTTGAGTACTTTCAGTCGTCATTCAGCAAAGCCTTTATTATTGTACTACGTAAATGGTACCTGATTCAATGTGATTATACGTCCCTTTAGCTTAAAGTTAATTGATTTTGACTTCTTTAAATGCTTTTGGAAACTGTGCATCGTGCAATTGTAGCCGAAGATGCGTACACATTTCTAGTCAATTGGTTTGAAAGGTTTCCACAATACAAATATAGAGATTTCTACATTGCTGGAGAAAGCTATGCAGGTTTTAAATTGGACACCTTTTCTTTTATTTCGTTGAACTTTCTATCTTGTTCATCTTAAAGATTGCACTCTGATTTACTTGTTTGAAATTCGGTTTCAGGTCACTATGTACCTCAGTTGTCTCAAGTTGTTTATCAAAAGAACAAGGGAATTAAGAATCCTGTAATTAACTTCAAGGGATTTTTGGTGAGAACACAGAACTCATTATTCATAAAGATTTGGAAATTCTATCAACTTCCACTGCTTAATGGCAAGTGTATAATTGGCTCAATGTCCTTTTCTCTCTTGTAGGTGGGAAATGCAGTCACTGATGATTATCATGATTATGTTGGTACCTTTGAGTACTGGTGGACCCATGGTTTAATTTCTGATTCCACCTATCAAACTTTACGCGTCACCTGTGATTTTGAATCCTCTACGCACCCATCAGTAGAATGCATCAAGGCTCTCATGCTTGCAGAGTTGGAGCAAGGGAACATTGATCCATACAGCATTTTCACACAGCCTTGCAATAACACTGCAGCATTGAGGCACAATCTAAGGGGTCATTACGTAAGATTTTATCATGTCTTTCTCTCTGTCAATATTATCAAGGAATTCCGCATAACTGTCAGCAGAAAGACACATGTAAGACAAGTCGGACTAGGAACCTGATGCATAGCTATCAAAAGTGGATTCTCTGCATCTAGCACAATATTTCTTACTTGAAAAAGGGCTATCATGGTTTCATTTACTAACAAGTCTTTTTCGACATTCCAAGTGGTTTTTGGCACCAGCCTCCAAGTCTTGGATTTGTATGGTAAAATATCCTGAACAAGTCTGGTCTTTTCTAATAATGTTTAAATTCTACCACCAATAGCTTGAATAGACATTGGAAGATAGCAACTTTTCTTAGACGGAAAGAGGTACATGCAAGTTTCCTGGATAATCTCGCAGTAACTACAAAAGAATTCGCATGCCAATTATCAAAATATTTGCATTTAAACAAAATTATCCACCTCGTTCCGATTTGCAAATATACTCTGTCTGTTGTTAAAAAACTTTCTTACAGTGATTTGCTTCCAAAATGGCTAATTAATTTGTGGGCTCATCGTGGTTACTGAAGGTTGCTGTTAAATGTTAATTTTAAGTTTCTGACGTACATCAAGTTTGTGGTTGTTGGACCATAAATTGTGGTTCTGGCATCATCCATTGCTGTTTCTGACCATGAATTCTTCCAACTTTGTGCCAAAATCTTCTTGTCTTTTCAAATCACAGTAATCTGGAGCAATTCCTTTTCTTCTGATCTTAGGTCCTAATCTGTAAGATTATGTTCTCTACAGTTTCTAAAAGATTCCACTACAGTGAGTGTCACATAAATGATGAAATGTGTTTCTTACTTGCACGTCTGATTTTCCTTCAGATTTTTGTTTGTTTTCCATTCTTGAATTACCTACGATAAATGTTAGGTAAAAAGTCTTTCACCAAATAATTCCTGAATGTAAATACTGTTCATTGCCTGATGAGTTAACTAGAAATGCTTTACAGAAGTGCATTCACTGTTTCCATATCACGGGTATGGACCAGTCATTAATATTTACACCAAACTCATTTCTATTACTTTGAAACTCAGCCGTGGATGTCCAGAGCATATGATCCCTGCACAGAAAGGTACTCTAAAGTGTACTTCAATCACCCTGAAGTCCAGAAGGCACTCCATGCAAATGTAACTGGGATTCCATACCCATGGAAAACATGCAGGTAAGATTTTTGCTCTGCAGCTTTTGAGAATTCTGTTTCAAATCTTCCAATAACACTGTTAACTAAATCACTACTTTACAGTGATATTGTTGGAGACTACTGGGCAGATTCTCCACTTTCCATGCTTCCTATATATAAAGAACTCATTGCTGCAGGTCTAAGGATATGGGTCTACAGGTAAGTTCCCATCTTTTCCTCTATTCCCTCTATTCCCTCGTTCTGGATTAAATTAGGGAAATCTGTTTAGTTCTTTGAAGAATTCACGCGATGGTGGTTCTAGTAGGAATATTGGCAGAATTGATTATGCATGAACCTTTTTTCAATGCTTGTTCTCAGTGAGGATGGGATCTGAGAAACAGCTGTTTGAAGGTTTCACTGCGTTATAGCCCTTTAATTAAGGAACAGTATGGAGTCATTTCTTGTAAAAGTCATGGTCAAAATGATCAGTTTTTACCATGACATGGTTTCACTTTGCCTAGAAATTTGCCACAGAAAATGCCTCAAAATGGGATTACGAAATAAAGCTGATTGACAGGACTCCTCATTGTCCTTTGTATGAACATTTGTCGGTACTGCAAATATGGACTATATGATCTTGGCTTAAAATCTTGTCCTTAAATTTGGTTTATCAGAGAAGAGACTACGTTGATGACCCATTTAGTGTTTGAAATTATTAAGAGGTTAAATCCTTGTCCTCTTCATTTGGGGTGCAGGAAATATTTACGATTCCCAACATCCCATGTCTGCTTTAATTACTTTTCTCCTTTTTGTAATTTGCTGGCTTTTACACGTGGATCCTCCTTTTGATATGGAGTTGTTTCCGAACATCCCAAAGAACAGTAGCCATAGACAGTGGAACGAAGAAAAGGATTTGTTTAGCTGATCCCAACTAGCCTGTGTTGATCTATTTTAAATTTATTTGGATCTAGTGGTCTGTTTTTATGGAATACTGAGTTTAACCTTTGTTTGCAACTAAATATACATGGGCTAAGTTGGTTGGCGAAGAGACTAGAGGTTTTGTTGAATGATATTTTCATCTGCATATGGTAGCTGGGAACTGGGAAGTTGGAACAAAACAATTTTCTATTGAACTGCTGATTTCTCGACCAGCTAATCTCCATGCGTGGACAGGGAAGCTTGTCTTCAGTAGGTAGTGTTGACTGTTGATAACGATTGATGACTTCGGATTTGTTAGAGTAGGTGAGACACATCATGTGGCCTAGCAACAATGATTGCACTGGGCCAAGGTGCTTCTTATGTTAGGAGGAAGTGTATGAACCATGTACTAAGAAGAGACACCAAAGCAACACGAACGTAGCATCTGAAAACTGAGCGTAAAAGGGATAGAAAAACAGCTGCTTAATGATGACAAAAAAACTATGGTTATATATAAATAACGGAATATATTTTCTTTTTGGTTTTTCAACTTGAAGAATTCACTTTGGTGATATAAAATATTCTCCTACTTTTTAGCAGTATGGCATGCATGCCTTGCAATGCCAAGATATGAAAAAAAGGTCAGACCTTATCGTTGTCAAGTAGGATTTGTCCGTTGTTTTTTTCTCTTTGGCACTGGTCAACATTAAAACCTTTTGCTTTCAATTGTTTTCAAGTCTTGTCATGCATTGCATCTAATTCTGTTTGATCTCTTTGACCAGTGGAGATACTGATGCAGTGGTTCCTGTGACTGCAACTCGATACTCCATTGATGCCTTAAAGCTACCAACTATTATCAATTGGTATCCTTGGTATGACAACGGAAAGGTAAGCATCTTTACCGACAACAAAATGTTAGAGGCAACTTATTTTGGTGAAACCGTTGGACTGAATGGTTGGGGATCTGGGTCCAATGACTTGTTGACAGCAACGTTTTTATGGTTGGGATTTAGCATATTTTCTTTTAATGTTGCCATACTCTTCTGTTTATGGAAATGATGATAACCAGTACTGAAAAAAAGGTCGTATGATAATACTCTTGCTGAAGCCCATGGGTGGAACAAGGCCATGGTAATTTGCTCATCTCCCAGCTTTTCGTGTTTCTGTAATAGGTTGGCGGGTGGAGCCAAGTATACAAAGGGCTGTCTTTCGTAACGGTAACCGGAGCAGGACACGAGGTTCCCCTCCATCGCCCTCGACAAGCATTTATTCTTTTTAGATCATTTTTGAAGAACAAATCCATGCCTGGCCAAAGCTTTTAGTCCTCCATTCATCAATCTCCGGTGAATAAACAAGTCAAAATAATAGAATTGTTCATATACAGGGACCGGCAAATGACAGAATAAGAGAAGCATTCCTCTCGAGTGCCCCTCCATTCTTCCTTCAAGTGCATCATTTCTATATTTGAAGTTGTAGCCTATTCATATGTAAGAAACTATTCTTTATAGTAACTCAATTATTTAAACTGTAAGTTTTGACCACAGAATTGTACTCATTTGTAAGAGATTTATAGGTAATGGAGTTAAAACGTTTGTGCCCTAAGTAGCGTTATTTTTTAAAACTTCACCTCCAAATCCAGTAAACAAATATCAGAATTAACAGATTAACGTCATGGGGGTGCAAAGGCTTCTTCAGTCTTCTCTCTGTTCCTCTTCAATGTACATTACCCTGCATTGAAGCCTGAACATCAAATATGCGCCAAGACAAACTCCGTGGACTGGTATGGACAGAGTGAAGGGGCAGTAACTCGTAATTATATGCACGAATCACACAATTCAAAATTTCTTGCATGAAAGAATTTTCTTGCGAACACATCATTTTGAATATCAACAGAAACATTAGAATCATAAAACATAGTAAAAAAGTCATCACTGTCAATTAGAAGGTATAATAATGGACTCGTGCCTCAAAAGCAACGAAATGCAGGGCGGATGTACTGCTAGTTTTGTGATCTATCAATCCAGGAAACAGTGTAACACCCAGAAGTCCAGAATTCCTGGAGGCAAAGAGGAACAGCGTGCTCTGGCAGGACCACATGCCCCATGTGGGTGTTGCTTATGGGAGAATGCACAGGCGCCATCAATGCCACCAACGCCATCAAAGGAAGTGGTCCGTGGTCTAATACTTGGGCGGCAGATCTTTATCCAGCTCACTGCAATATTATAATTCTCATGCTTGGCATCCACATAGTAGCTAAAACATGGCTAAAACTGTGGAACAACACGTTCGTTTTGAATCCCCTCTCTCTTGTTGCATAAACTCTCCCTCTCAAGGCTCTATTACGAAGGCATCCTGAATCTCAGTCTCATAATATCTCCTGTCGAAATTTAAGATAGTTTACCTGTCTTTTATTTTTAGTACTCGAAAGGAACTCACTCTAAAAGAACATTCGTTCAATGAATTTTTAAGGTGAACAAAATTGCCGACGGTTTTGGATTGAAAAAAAATATAGAAAACTTTTGATGATGAAGGGGGTGTTTAAGATTGAGTTTTAACATGTTTTTCTCAAAATCTGATAATTTTTGGTTTCAAATTAATTGTTTTTAGTTGTGTTCATATTAAAAATAAAAAAAAATATTTTAATAAATCTCCAAAAAAAAAAGAAACTAGTAAACTACTATTTTTCTACCCACCCCAAAATCCTGAGGAGTACAAACTACCAATTACCGACACAAAGAAAAAAAATAAAATTATTGACCACCGCGCCATTTGTGCATGCAATTCAACAAAAGGAAGTACAATATACAGTGCATGATGCATGGAAGAAGTCAAGAAATGATAACATATATAATAAACTGACTTGGCAGCCTATACAGTTTTTCAAAATAAATGCTTTGATTATACTCTTAGATAACCTAAAGCAGGGGCTGAAGTCAGAGGATCACAAACTAATAACAACTACATAAAACACTCTTTAAGGACTCCGAACCCACACATTCAAGACAAGCAAAGCCTGATTTTCCTTGTCACAATGCGCATCAAGAGCTCCTCTTGCTTTCTCTTCTCTGTCTTGAATTTTGCTATTCTCTTGCTTTCTACTCCTGCAGTCACCACTCATGATCACCTTGAAGAGCAGAGGAGGGATAGGATTATGAAGCTACCAGGGCAACCACCAAATGTGAGCTTCTCTCAATTCTCCGGCTACATCACTGTAGACCCAGTGGAAGGTAGGGCCCTCTTTTATTGGTTGATTGAGGCCCCCAAGATTGTCAAGCCCAGATCTAAGCCACTAGTTTTATGGCTCAATGGCGGGCCAGGTTGCTCATCTGTGGCCTATGGAGCTTCAGAGGAGGTCGGCCCATTTAGGGTCCGACCCGATGGCGAGACCCTCCATTTGAATCCATATGCTTGGAATAAAGGTAAACATGATTAAGACAATCATCTAATAATCTCTATGGTTAGTGAATTGATGGGTGATATTAACAGTTTATTGTTTTTCATTACAACCAGTGATCAAGGCCACGTTATATTTAGATGGGACCTGTAATAATGGTGGCGTCTGTATTAAATTGCATATAGTTTCATGTGCATTGGGGCAAGTACTGTGTCTGTGATATTTTGATCAGCATGATGTTGCTACCAAAAAAAACAAACAAATATATAAAATTACAGAGTTTTGGCTGTCGCAGTGGCAAATTTGCTGTTTCTTGATTCACCTGCTGGTGTGGGATTTTCTTATTCAAATACTTCATCAGATATATACACGGTTGGTGACGAGAGGACAGGTATATGTACAAGTATATATATAATTATGTTATAATTTGTCAAAAAGCTTGTTAGCCTATCCTAACTAGATTATTATTGCTGAAATATGAAAATGCAGCCGAAGATGCCTACACATTTCTGATTAACTGGCTTGAGAGGTTCCCTCGATACAAGCACGGGCCCTTTTACATTGCTGGAGAAAGCTATGCAGGTTAAATAATTAATTGCTCATTCACCACCTACTGTTTGACTAATTTGCTTGCATTAATTAATATTTTGTTAATCCACTTTCAGGCCATTACATTCCTGAGCTGTCACGGATTATAGCCCGGAGAAATAAGGGGGTCAAGAATCCTGTCATTAATTTTATAGGTTTCTTGGTATGTCAATCGGTGCCGTTAACAGCATTAAAAAATTAGTCCAAGAATATCTTGACATGCAATCTTAATTTTTTATTTTGCAGTTAGGCAATCCGCTCTTGGATGATTATCATGATAACACTGGCACACACGAGTTCTGGTGGAACCATGGATTGATATCCGATTCCACTTATGAAGATTTAAAGAAGTTCTGCCCAAATAATTCGTTCTTGTTCCCTCGGAATGAATGTTACGGTGCTTTAGAGAGGGCATATTCAGAGTTTGGAGATATCAATCCTTATAGCATTTACAGCCGTCCTTGCAATGTAATCAGTACTCTTAGACACAATCTAAAGCATTCACTGGTATATTCTTGGATCACTCAAAAAATCCCTTTTCACATTTTCCAATTATTGGCGCAACGTGTGAATTTGTTTGTCTAATGAGTTGCTAGCTTTTGTTTGTTGGGATTTAGCCATGGAAATTCAGAGGAAATGACGAGTGTGTGGTGATGTACACAAAAAGATACATGAACCGTCCAGAGGTGCAAAAGGCTCTTCATGCCAACATCACTAGGGTTCCTCATCCTTGGGTCACTTGCAGTTCTATTGTTAGGAGCAAGTGGAGTGATTCTCCTAAATCCATGTTGCCAATCTTCAAAGAACTTATAGCAGCTGGTATTAGAATATGGGTTTTCAGGTAAGATCATGTTCAAAAAAGAAAATCACAAGTCGTTCATTTTGAAAATTTGCATTCAGGCTTGTCATAATTAGTTAAAAAAAAGAGCCCATATTTCCCAAATTGATATTTGTTCCACCGACAGTGGTGATGCAGATGCAATTTTGCCACTTACTGCGACCAGATACTCCATTAATGCTCTACAGCTTGAGACCAACACAAGCTGGTATGCTTGGTATGATGACCATCAACAGGTTAGCCATATCCCATATGCATATGCAAGATAAAGTCATGGTTTCTGTACATATAAATTTCATATATTCTGTAAGATCTAAGAATTTTCTGGTGATATCTATGGTTCTTTTTCATGGATTGTTTGTTTAGGTTGGTGGCTGGAGCCAAGTTTACAAGGGCTTGACCTATGTGACAGTAAGGGGAGCAGGGCATGAAGTGCCTTTGACTCAGCCTCGACTTGCTTTATTGCTAGTTAGGCAATTTCTGAAAAATGAACCCATGCCAGCACTTTAGTCTTCGAGGACTTTCCTCGACTCAGCCTCGACTCTAGGTTACTAGCAAATTATAGAGTGTTCTTATTCTTTCTGTCCAAATCATCATTTGTATTTCTATTGCAATAAGGTCAAATTGCCCTCTGCATATGAATCAGTACACGTTTGTGCTGTGTATGACAATTCTAAAGGTGCAGTGAGGCAATTTGATTAAACAAACTAAAAGGAGAATTGACAGGGTAGCCTCATTTATCTTTCCACTGCTTTCTTTCAATGCAGCTAAGAATAAAATATGAACACTAAAAGTTTTCAGGTCTTTTGATGCAACCATTTCCTAGTTATTTTTTGTCATTGCTGAGCAATGGATAAGAAACATGGTGGAAATTCTTTGCCATTAAGAAATGAGATTGTCTAGTGGAGCCGTAAACAGAATCAAACAAGGCACTAAAACAAAAGATTTGTGGAGATAAGGAAGCAGCTTCAATATATTCTATCATCCACCACCCGTAGATAATTCTGGTTCTGATCATGACTTCAAAAGAAAGCTAAAGAAGGGCTCCATGCCCTAAAAGCAACTCACTGCACTACAAGCTTGTAATTACCTAAATACCTTCTATTCTTTGCTTGCCTTGGTCAATTACGTTATGGATTGATGCCATTACCATATTTTCAGAGAATATTTGGTAACATAAAAGAGATCACTCGAGTCATTTCTTACCGTGAACAAACTTCCCATCTCATTGGTACATGAAAAAGTAAAGGAGAGCAACCATGCATTTTTATCAAGAAAAAAAAAAGAGGGATGTTTTCCGTAATTGGTTGAAAGATAATTTGACATGTTTTGAAAATTGCAATTAAATTTTGATAGTTTTTAAGAAATATAATAACGATTGTTTTTTAAAATGTTTTTCAATTAGAAATATATTAAAATAATATTTTTTAAAAATTATTTTTAATATTAACACATCAAAATAATTTTAAAATATAAAATAATAATTTTAAAAATTTAGTGAAATACTGTTTGTAACCAGTTTAATACTTAGATTAGGAATCCCAACACAGTGTGCTTGCGGGGCAGATTAGTCGATCTAAATGCTTAACAAAGTTACTTGCCGGCTAAGAGGTATAATTAAGTCATTCTACATACATCAGATAAAGATTTTTTGAATACATTAATACAAGAAAAGCAGATAGAGCAAAGTTTACAAGCATTTTGAATTCTTGAATCTTGCAGGAACATAAATTAAAGAAAAGCAACGCCACCATTAAAAAAGTGAAAAAAAAAAGCTGAAGAAGACACCATATAACAAGAAAAGAAGCATCACAATAAAGAGAGAGGGAGAATACTAGTAGAAACAGAGCAAAAGAGGGAGAGAGTAACGGATGTTTGGGTTTAGTACTGTGTTCTAACGTATAGAGATTTCAATTCCGAAGACAGAGATGTATAGGTTTAGCAACACAGTAATTGGTTTCTTGAATCTTTTCACTCTCTTAGCATCTATACCAATAATTGGTGGAGGTTTATGGATGGCAAGGAGGAGCACAACCTGTGAAAGTTTCCTTCAAACCCCACTTCTTGTCGTAGGTTTCGTTGTCCTTATAATCTCACTAGCTGGCTTCATTGGTGCATGCTTCCATGTAGCATGGGCACTCTGGGTTTACTTGGTAGTCATGCTATTCCTCATTGCAGCCTTAATGGGTTTGACCATATTTGGCTTTGTTGTCACCAGCCAAGGTGGTGGTGTGGAGGTGCCTGGTAGGGTTTATAAGGAGTATAGGATTGAAGATTATTCTCCATGGTTGAGGAATAAAATTAAAGATCCTGATTACTGGAGAACCATTAGGAGTTGCATACTGGGTTCCAAGACCTGTGCTAAACTTGCCTCTTGGACTCCTCTTGATTATCTTGAGAAAGACATGTCTCCCATACAGGTACAGTATAATTAATCAATCGTGTTCTCTCTTGAACTCTGGCCTTGTGGCTAGTTTTTACTGATCATATTTATGATTCTTGGTGCAGTCTGGATGTTGCAAGCCACCAACTTCATGTAACTACAACACGGCAACAGCGGTAGCCCAAGACCCAGATTGCTACAGGTGGAATAACGCCCCAACTTTACTGTGCTATGAGTGTGATTCATGTAAAGCTGGAGTTCTTGAAGATGTTAGAAGGGACTGGCACAAGCTTTCAGTTCTTAACGTTGTGATGCTGGTGTTTCTGATTGGGATTTACTCGATAGGATGCTGCGCTTTCCAAAATACGAGAAGGGCTGAGACTGATTACCCGTATGGGGAAAACCGGATGACCAAAGTCCGACCCAGATGGGATTATTACTGGTAAGAAAACAACAAACCACCTTTTTTTTTTAATTATTATTAGGAGGTTCATTGAATGGCTACACGACGAGGATAGAACTCCTTTATTTATAATAATAATAATAATAATAATAATAATAATAAATTGTCGGTGATCATTAAGATTTGAATTTGTTTTATTAAAAAAAAAACCATCAGGTGTGTTTATATTCACTAACCCATGCCTTAGTTTTTTTCGTTTTATTTAAAGGTAATATTCATGTAAAGAGATTCTGATCAAGGGTTTGAGATTTCTCACAAAATCATGGAGATTTTGGCAAACCCCGTACAACACCCACTCATCAACAAGGTTGAAATTTCAAAAATTAAATATTATATACAGAAGGGAAAAAAATAAAATAGAAAAACGTCTTTGTGAATAAAATAAAAGAACTTAGGAGATTTGATAAACTTGAGTGTTTGATTTAATCACCCAGAGTTTACATTGAAATTTCTATTTTCATTCACCAAATTTTCTATTTTTTGTTTTAATTAAGCACCAAATTTTCATTTTGCAAAAGTCTAGCTGTACTTCATTCTTTTTCTCAAGCTACAATTAGGCCCGCATTCATGGGCCCAGGGTAAGATGGCTAGTGAAGATCCCTCTGCTAAGTCGTGCTTTTGGTGTCCTTTACAGGTGGAGATGGTGGCAGGACAAGAGAGAACAACTTTACTAGCTGAAGCTCCATGATCTTTCAAAAATCTTCAGCATATGTTATCTGGTGTTCTAAAGTTGGGACAATTCAGTTGTATGGGACATCTTGGAAGTTTCAAGTTCACCTTTCACAGTCCTTTTACAGACTCTTCTTGTTTGTTGTTTCTTTTTTTATGTACAAAGATGTATTTGCCTTTATTTTCAAAGATCACAGCAGTATCTTCCTTTTACTTTTCAACCCCTTTGCATCATGCAGGTTCAGATTCGTTAAGGGTTCAATTACACCTACTAAGCTATAATTATATTCATAAATCTTCTTGATCTTGAAATTAAACTGGCCATATATGATAATCTCCTGATTTTCAAGTTACCAAGAACTCTCAACGCTAGAAGGTCATTTTCCAATGATAAATATAAACCAGGAATAGCAAACGCGGTTTCTAAAATAATCAACAAGTTGTTGCAATGTGTAAATCCGCAGAGGTGGTTGTACACAGAACTGCTAACGAGACATTAGTCAATGATAGAATGAAGGGGAAAAATAAGAGACCTTCATCAAGGCTCAAGTACAAATCTTCTGTGCATAACCAAAATTGTTGAAATGAAGAGCAGCCGAAGCATTATCAATCTCCGGTTTGGTCCCAAGAATTCCAACTTCTCCAACACCATTCACTGCCAAAAAGGGCAAAGAACTGGTGGACTGGATCAAAATATTGTTCACTTGTTTTGCTACGGTCTTCTTTAGCTCCTCCAAAGCACCTCTCAACTGTTCAAGCTTGTGCAATTCAAGCTCTTCAATAGGAGCTTCCCAGCAACATTGGCTTCTATTGACTTTCCTCATTTGGTCAAGTACTTCTCCATTCTTCTTTTCGGCCTCTAGTTGATTAAGAATCTGAGTTAACTGCATATTTTGCTCATGGACATTAGCATCTCGACGCGTTTCAATGAGCTGGTGCAGGCCAGAACTTGGAGGAGGAGGAGGAGGGCTTCCGTTGAGAAACCGATGCATCATGGAATCAACACTGGGGTGGCCAAAGGAAAAGGCCTTTTGAGCTGGGGAGAAAACTATCATTGCTATGTCAACTCCACAAAGCGTGCTAAGTTCACTAGCCTTCTTGAAAAGACCGGCTCGTCGCTTAGAGAAGGTGACTTGCAGATGACTTTTCTTGGCTATTTTTTCAATCTTAATCTTTTGTCGACCCATGGTAGGCTTTTTGTTCACCATTGCAAGAACCTGTTGATATATCAGAGAAGAACAAATATACGTACAAATACCAAATGCTTGGTGGGAAAATTATGCCTGGGGTATTTATACGGTGAAACATCGCCTCCAAGCTCTTCTTTATCATCTGGACGTCTCACTCTCTATTTTTGTCTCTGATTAATCAAGATTCGGAGGTTACGTAATCTTATGCTTTAATTCTAAATTTATCACCAAGGAACGAAGCACAGCTATTAGTTGGCAATGAAGAAACCATTTGGCTTTCGTTGGTTACAAACTTTCAGTGATAATTACATGATTAATATTCTTTAGTTTTGTTATATATCCAGTGTTAATTAATAATGGTAATGACAATAATTAATACTATATATATATATGTTGTATTTGTTATGTACAGCTCTAATATTTTTCTTCATCGAGATAATTTTACCAGACCTACTCTATTTATCCATCTATCTCCGTCCAAACTAAAATGTTTATGAAATCTCAAAT
>Ga0325414_1003485_pt1 | contig 16344 bp, 13 predicted proteins | sample PopdelMetagenome_8_FD_206183 | JGI IMG/M metagenome (GOLD analysis project Ga0325414, IMG submission 206183) | Populus deltoides microbial communities from Bellville, Georgia, United States - Leaf-PdKOR-R3 | ecosystem: Host-associated > Plants > Phyllosphere > Phylloplane/Leaf | place: USA...
CAAGGAGTTCTAATTCATTCCCAATTAGGATAATATTCTCCATGGCCTAAATGTTCACAAAAAGAGAAGGCTATGAAAGGCAATATGATGCTATAGCTTTGAAAGCAACTCATGCGGACTTGCTCAGGTAAACTAAAAAGAAAAGCCAGCAAAAATGACCACCTCATAAATTACAACCCTCAGCAGAGATTGTAAAGAAAGGGGGCATGTATTTTGAAAATCATGCATTATTGATATGGTTCAGCCTTGTGATACGACCTAAACGTGGTCAGATTCGGATTTTAGTGTAAAAGTTTCTACCATCTAGTTTTATGTTATTGATCATAACCCCAAATCCAACCGTTTGATCAAGCTCAAACTTTACCAGAAGATTCCAGAGATATTTGTCTATGTTGGGATAAAGTTTCAGGTGAATCAGAATTCAGAAAGCACTTTTGATATAGGTCAGAATAGGCTGTATGAATTTAGTTAATTCCTTTTGACCTATGGACTTTCTATTTGGCAAAGATCCTTTTCTAAAAGGATTTTACAGCTTGTTTTGAGAATTTTCTAGTTCCACAAGAATCTTTAATGAGTTGAAACATAATTTTTAAAAGTGACAACGATTCATTAATGTTTCAAAATCCTTTTCTTATAAAGATTCCTTATTTATCCTAGCTATACACAAGAAAAGAAGGGCTGGTGCTATTTAATGAAATAACAAAACTTTTTTTATGTGCCGCAAATTTAAGGAGAAGAAGAAATTAGATACTAAGGAATTTTTGTGGAATCAAGAAGAAATGAAAATTTCATAAGGATATAACCTAATTAATGGAACCAAGCTCTGATACCAAATGATGCAAACCTCGTGATCACATGGTCACGCAAAGACACCAATTCCAGGAAAGCCATGTTTGGTTATGCCTTTATTTATACTAACTCCAAACTTAAAGAAACTATAATGAACCCCCCTTAGGTCGACTTATATGAAGCCAATTTATAATTGACCCAAATAAGTAATAATAATCCAAAGATTAAGAAGAAAATAATAAAAACCCAAAAATTACCATTCTAAATATGCTAGAATTAGATTTGTCACCCTTAAAAAGTCCCAAATAAACTAGGAGAAATCTAATTTGGAAAATTTATGTTGCTGCGTCCTTTGATGTCCTTGATTAGCTTAGATATCCTTGTTTAGCTTGGGTAAATAAGAAAATAAATTTCCTTTTTTACTTTTCCTTCCTAATTTAGGAAAAGCATTAAATAATCCTCCTATCTTTAGGAATAAAATCTGGCCAACTTCCTTACTTAATTAGGAGAATATATGGCTCACTTTCTATCCTTGTAGCATTAGAAAAAAAAAACAAGCCTAACAAGGCTGGTTTTGGGCCGAACACATCAGCCCCTTGTTCCACATGAATTAAGCTCTTCTTGGACATGAATTAGATGAATTATAGGTTGTCCTTCATGCTCCTTAAATGTCCCAAGCCCCGTTATGTCCTCCATATGTTCTTAACAAGCCCATTCAATACTTCTTTAAGCTTTTGATACAATCCACGCAAGGTAAAATTCGGATTTTGATGTAAAACATGCAACTATGTAGTTTTATGGCAACATTCATAATTATCAAGCTAAAATTTTACATGGCGTCTCCTGACATATTGTTCTACCTTGGTTAAAATTTCAGGTCAACAGAAGCTGTACGAATTTTGTTTTTTGCTTCCTTTTGAATTGTGGACTTCCTATTTGGTTAGGATTATTTTCCTACAATGATGTGGCAGCTTGTTTTGGGAATCTCTTACTTCTACAAAGATCTTTAATGGGTTGCACCATAGTTTTCAAGTGTGGTAAGGATTCATAAATTTTTCAGAATCCTTTTCTTACGAGGATTCCTTATCCATCCAAGCTATAACAAGGAAAGGAGATTTCAGAATTAATTATACCTTTAGATTTGATTCTCCTAACTTATATGGGACTTCTAAAGGGAAACAAATATGATCCTATCATATTTAGGATATTAATTTCAGATTTATTATTGTTATTGTTATTTTCTTCTTAGTTTTGGAGTCACTATAAATAAGAGCATAACCAAACATGTAAGGTTAGAAAATTTATATTAATAAAACTTCTTGTTTGCCACACTTTTTGTGTGTGTGTGTTGGTGAGATAATTGTCCTTCCATAGTTCTCTAAAGAACTGAAAACGACTTATCAAAGAACAACTGGCTTCATGGTGTCATCCTTATATTTCTTGTTCGTGAATCAATATTCGTTAGGTAGGGGTTTCTGTTTCCAATAGTGCATCCTAGGTACAAGTTATCTTTGTATCACACTCCTATCAAACCTGATTTACTTGGCTTTCAGCGAATTGGTGTCTTTACGTGTGGGTTGCGTGGCCATGTAATCGCGAGATTCCCATCATCTTCTTTGCCCTAGCTCTTGTAATTGGCCCAATTGGCACCTCCAATGGGTCATTGACATGATTATGCTTGGTGTTGGGCTAATCCTCATCATCAATAGAGGCTGTATAAATTTTGTTATTTACTTTCTTTTGAATTGTGGACTTTCTATTTGGTTAGGATTCTTTTCCTACAAGGATGTGGTAGTGGTTTTGGAAATTTCCTTATTCCATAAGGATCTTTAAAGAGCTGCAATATAATCTTCAAGTGTGGCAATGATTCATTAATGTTTCAGAATCCTTTCTTATAAGGATTCCTTATTCATCCTAGCTACACAAGGAAATAAGGGCTAGTGATATTTAATGACAAATTAGTTATTTTTATTATTTTCTTTCATGTTTGGTCTTAATTAAAATTTTTTTTTTAGCTAGGATCCAAAACTTGTTTGGATCAGGTTAGAGCTTTCAGTTTAGGGTTTTTGGATCAGTTTTGTATGTGGGTTAGTTTAGCCCACAATGGTAGATCCATTAGGGTTACTTTTAACAACTATTTAATATATGTAAAAGTTGGGCTTATTTTTATATAGTTGTGGATCTTGAATTTCAGTTTGGTTTATATGGCTAGAAAGCTATGAAATAAGCCTACAACGTTCATGAAGAGTCCAAGACACAATTCTGCCATTTTGAAGTCCAAATCTTAGCATCAAAAGAGAAGTTTGAATCTGTCCTGCAGCCCAGACACTATTCAGTGTTCAGTCCATATTACGGGTTCTAGAAGTCCAAATAAGCTCATTCTTTTTTTGGTGGAAAGCTGATACAGATTCCAACAACTTTCATGCGGACCACCTGCTCAAGTTCTGATGTTAGCAATGACATTTTATCAAGACAAGAGCTTGAGGACTATCTACCATGTCCACCAGAAGCACTACTCGAAATTTTAGCCATATCTCGAGCTGTAGTGATCCAAATGCTCTAAAATGTTGTGGGTGGAAAGAGGAGATGATTTCCAACAACTTTCATGAAGAACAATTTACCAAATTCTGATTGCATCAATGTCATTTCATCCAGCTAAAATACTTGAGTGCTGTTGTCCACCAAGTCCACTAAATCAATAGTTGGCCACTACATCAATAATCAATTACCAAATGAATAGTTCCGAATTTTAGCCTACAAAAGGAGGCATTTGCCATTCATTTAGGCATCTTGTTTTTCAGATTAAGATCATTTCTTGCTTGCTCTCTCTTTGTAATATCTTGTTTATGCTTTCATTTCCTTTACTACTCTTAGTTAACTTATATCATAATTATATTCATATCTTATTTATCTATGTTCTTCTTCTTCATTATGTCTAGCTAAGTTAAGGTGAAAAGGTTTCACTAATGATGTTAGAATATGTATAATATAAACTCAATATGCACTTCAATGTTTATATCCAAGAAAGTTTGTTATTAACATATCTTATCTTTTTATCTTAGTAATTCTTAATACCTTACTTGTTAAATGATTAATCTAGATTTGTGTAGCATAACACTTGGTACAATAAATGCATGATCCTTCATAGTCTTCGACTGACATCATTGTTATGAGAGGAACTTGATTTGTTGTTAATATAAGTTAGCATCATGAATTCCTGACAATATTTAAAAGTATGGTGTTACTAAAATAAGATAACTAATATGATCTTGTTAAAAATTTATAATGAACTATTAAGGATAAATCATCCGATTGGAACCTCTATTGTGTGTGGTTTCCAGTTGAGTAACAAAAAGAGTTTATACTATACTTATTTTTATTAGTGGATCCTCTAACCTTGACAACAATTTCTATCATTGTTTAATCCTCACATTAATCTCACAAGTCATAGATCTCTTTAACTCTTTGTTACCTCATATATATTATTTATAATTTATATAATTGACCTCCACGTGGATTGACCTCGGTCTTGCCTTGTTATTTATTACTTTGACACTTCTACACTTAGGACAAAACATCATCAACTATTTGATCATGTCACTAGAGTGCTATAGGGATCCCTCTTCACACCGACCTCATAACCCTAATGTGTAAAAGGCTGAATTACACAAGAGTAGGTGTTGAGATTGTTTGAAGATGCTGGTTAGGGAATTTTATTTTCTCTGTCTAAATGGTATGCTAATTCCTATTTTAGTCGAGTATGAGTGGCTTCCATTCAAGTGTAATGGTTGCAATATTTTTGGCCATACTCTAGCAACCTGTCCCAATAATAATGAGAAACATCCCAAAGAAGAAGAGACTAAAGGGATGCATAGTGTTGTGGGTACTAGTTCAACATATGGCGAGCAAAATCAGTTTAAATGGCAAAAAGTTGTGAAACAGGAGAAAGACTTTAAAGAGAACGGTGAGGGTATAGTGTTACGGTCCTCATTGCTGACCTTTGATATGAATATTCTTAGTGGTGATCGAGTGAAGGGCACGAGACTTTAGGTGATGAATTGTATAATAATTCCTTTGACATGGCCATTTGTGAAACCATTCACAATATTCCTTTTTAGACTCCCTTGACCATACATGATGTAAATAGAGTCTAGGAGGAGCAAGGTGTTGCACCTATAACAATTAATTCTAGTGAAGTGATCAGGAGTTTTTAGAGGCGATGAGTCCATCGTTTCAAACTCCATCGAATTTGATCATTAATGAAAAGGTTAATCACTTAGTAGTTAAGGCTTTACTCTATGGAGAAAATGAATAGGAGTTCTCCAGGTTCAAAGCGAAAGAAAAGGAAGTGAAGCCCCTCGCAAGGGGGTAAGTCGAGGTGATTATGTTTGTTTTCAACTTCCTATTTTTTTTCCCATGAATATTGGATGTTGGAATATAAGGATTGAAATATCCCTTAAAGCATTCAGAACTGTGTGGACTTATCCAACATCATAGGGTGATCTTTTTGGATTGATTGAAACTCGGGTTAGCGAATCAAATAAAGATAATGTTTCTAGACTTCTTTTTAATAATTGGTATTACTTGTATAATTATGAATTTGCTAGTGGTGGTCGAATCTGGATTTGTTGGGATCCATATGAGGTGAAGGTTTATATTTGGGTAGTTCGGATTAGATTGTTCATTTTGGTGTTTTTATAGTGGGTACCAATTCAATCTTCAATGCTTCCATTGTTTACGAAGATAACATGCCTTCTAAACAAGAGGCTTTATGGTATGATATTGTTAGGCAAAGCGAGGTTTGGGGGGTCAATTCCTTGGATTCTTATGGATGATTTTAGTGCTATCCACTTGCTTGATGAGAAGATGGGTGGTGATATGTTGTGGCCGGTATAGCAGAATAATCTGAAGTCGCCTTGCTCAATCAGATTTGAATAACCTTAGATTTACGAGTTTCAAATTCACATGGAGTAATCGACAATTTAACAATCCTATACTGAAAAGCTTGACCAAGTACTTGTCAATGTGGAGTGGGAATGTGAGTTTGGAGGTTCAGACGTTACCTATCGTTTGGTGTTTCAGATCACTCTCCAATGTCAATAAAAGTTGTGAGAATGCCAAAAAGGAAGGTTCCTTTCAAATTTTATTTTTATTTTTGAGCTGACTATCCTCGGTTTCTTTAGGCAATGCAACAGCTTGGGAGGTTGAAGTCACGAGCACTCCGATGTTTATTTTGAGTAAGAAGTTGAAGCATATTAAGAATGCATTGAAAGTTTTCAACAATAAGTTTTTTGATAAGATTTCGGAGAGGGTGTTGATGATTAAGAGGGCTATAAAAGATGCTCAATACAAGCTGCAGGAGAATGTTTTAGACTTAGATACTCATAGGTCTGAACCTATATGTTGTTTCAAGAATATTTGAGACTTGCTCAGAGTTTCCTGAGGCAAAAATCTCTTATTCAATGGCTGAATTTGGGGGATAAAAATTCAAAGTTTTTCTTCAACTTGGTTAAGAGTCACCGATGCCATAACAAAATACTCTCAATCCATGATGATAATGGCACCTGTATTTTTTATGCAATGGAGATTCAACATATTATTGTAAGCTATTTTGAGAAGCTTTTAGGTAGAACACGGTCAAACGCTTGCATTGACATTCTTAGGAGGGCTTTGCCTCGCCGATTATCCACGCTTTAAATCAAAGGTCTGGATGCTCTGGTTACTGATGATGAAATTCAAACGGTCCTATTTTCTCTTAAGGACAACAAAGCTCCTGGTCCTAATGGTTTTAACGTGGGTTTCTTCAAGAGAGCTTGGAGCATCATTGGTCCGGACACCATCAACGTTGTTCGTTCATTCTTCATTTCAGGTCAGCTTCTCAAAGAAGTAAATGCAACCAGTAAATACTTAATTCCTAAAGTTTCTAACCCGTCACATGTTCAGGACTTTAGGCCTATTTCTTGTTGTACCTCCATATACAAATGCATTGCCAAGATTTTTGCCAACAGAATAAGAGTGCTTCCAGATCTGATTGGTCTGTTTCAATCGGCTTTCATTGAGAATCGAAACATCAGTGACAACATCCTTTATCTCAAGAGCTTCTTCACAATTACCATCATCAAGGGGGCCCTCCTAGGTGCTGTTTGAAAGTTGATATAATGAAGGCTTATGATCTAGTAAGGTGTCCTTCTTATTGGCAATCCTTAGGACGATTGGTTTTCCTTCAAGTATGCTAAATTGGATTCATGAATGTATTTCCACTACTAGATTTTCAGTATCTATCAACGGAGAGCTTTATGATTTCTTTGCTGGTACTAGAGGGTTAAGGTAAGGAGATCCAATGTCTCCTTAATTGTTTATTCTTGTCATGGAAGTTTTTTTGGGTCTGATGCGCAATCTGTTTCAAAATAATGACTTCAAGCTTTATTGGCGTTGTGAAAGGATGCATCTCACTCATTTGTGCTTCACGGATGATTTAATGATCTTCTATCAAGTTGAGGTGGGTACGGTTTGAGTCATTAAATCGTGTCTTGATCAATTTCAAATGCTCTCTAGACTAATGCCGAATCAAGATAAGAGTTGCATGTTCATTTGCTGTATAAAGTCTGGAAATAAAGAATTGCTTCCTGATGTTCTCGGTTATAAGGAAGGCAAACTTCCAGTCAAATACCTGGGCGTTCCTATCGTTACTACAAAGCTTACATCTTTGTACCGTGTTCTCCTTATAGACCGTGTATAGCAAAGGTTAGGAGTTGGATGCATCGCTCTCTTTCTTATATGGGTAGACTTCAGCTTATGAAGTCCAACGTTTTCTCTATTCAAGTGTATTGGTCGTCTCTTTTCATCCTTCCTAAAGCTGTTGTTAGGACTTATAGGCTCTATATTTATTTTTGTACTTGCTTATTTTCTAATTATTTCTTTAATTAATATTTAATTTATTTCTTTAAATTAATATTCTTTAATTAATATTTAATCAATAATTAAAAAATTAAAAAAGGAAAAGAGAGTATTAGAATAATAAATAAGAGCAGAAATTCTCGTATCTCGTCCGAAGGATATCATCACATAATTATCTATGACTGTTCATGTCTCTAGTAGGACCACTTGATTAAATGTGGAGGGAAGTGGGATAAATGGCCGATACTACTGAAAGGATTCCTTTTTGGATAATAGGTACTGTAACTGGTATTCTTGTGATCAGTTTAATAGGTATTTTCTTTTATGGCTCCTATTCCGGCTTGGGTTCATCCCTGTAGTAATAGGATGAACTAAGTTGTAGACATGAAAGTAAGAACTCAATGGCATCCCCATCAAATCAGACAGAAAAAAGGGAGCGCGACTGAGTTCTTAAAAATCATAATACTTTATTCGCATAAATGACAAAATGAATTCCATTTTATGAATTACATTATTCTGATATTTTAAATATTTCAAAAAATTCCATTACACTTTTTTCTGAGTGGTGCTTGTAAAAAAGTAACTTTATTGATTAATTCAGAATATTTTAAACAAAGCTCAAGGCATGTTTGGGTTTAATTAATACTTTGTTTTAAAATACGATCCACGGCTTGTTTGGATCAAGTTATGGGCCTTTTAATTTAGGATTTTTGGGTTAGTTTTGTATGTGGTTCAGTTCAGCTCACAAGGAAAAATCCATTAGGATTAATTTTTCAAAACTAATTAAACACATGTAACCTATATTTCAGCAGCCATTGATGAATATTACTTCTAGATTTTTCTGTTTTAACGTGTGTGAGTGATTTTTTCATTTTTTCAGTTCTTGAATGAGCAAAATCTGACTTATCAAAGATTAAATAGCTTTGTGGCGTCGTTCTACTTCAATCCAAATATTGTTGGTGCCTTGAGGCAGGTTTCCATTATGTCTCACTGCCATCATATCTATTTTGGCTTTTCGGGATCAGATCTCAATCTTGATTATGGTTTGCGTGACCACGTGATCAGGAGATTCGCATAAGTTGGTATCAGAGTTAGGCTTCGAATCAAGGTCATATCCTTCTGTTATTTTCATTGTTTTAGTGTTCCATTAAGCTTTTCAGTGTTTGCGTCGTTCATCTTCTTGTTCTTTGTGTTTGCGGCATCTAAGAAAAAAAAGTATTATGTTTTATCATATCACATGATTAGTACTTAAAAGTTCATTTTAATCAAGGTTTTATATCATCATTTTGCACTTCAAGTATCAATAACTCCTTAACTATATCATGTTTTATAATAACATGTCTAATAATATAAGATACCTTTAATTTATGGTAAATGTTCATCTTAAATGCAAGCCTATAAAATAAATCAAAGGATTGATTGATGAGTTTAACTACTGAAATTGAGAAGACAAAGAGCGAGTTAAGCTTACAAAAGAAATGTGGTTCAGTCCAAACTAGAACACCATGTGGTTATTAGATCATAACTGGAGCTATAGAACTTGGATTTAGGTCTGGTTTATATGTATGGAAAGCTAAGACATAGGCCTAAAACTTTCATCCAGAGTCCAAGATATGGTCATTTTTTAGTTCAAATCGTAGCAACAACGAAGAAGTCGGAATCTGTTCTACAGCCCAGACACTGTTCAGTGTTCAGCCTATATCTCGAGTTGTAAAAGTCCAAATGCACTGATTCTTATTTTGTTGGAAAAATGAGACAATTTCCCATAACTTTCATGAAGACTATTTGTTCAAATTCTAATGTTAGCAATGACGTTTTTTGCAGACAAGAAGATAAGGAGTGTTACCAAGTCAAGAGGTGGCCACCCATTCAACAATTAGTCATCAAATCAATAGTTTCGAATTTTAGCCTCTAAAAGGAGGTATTTTCCATGCATTTAGGCATCTTGGTTTTCAGATCAAGATCATGTTGGTGCTCTCTCTCTTTATATTTTTGTAATGCTTAAGTTTCGTTTATATTAATATCTTGTTTATGCTTTTCATTTCCTTTCCTTTACTTAGTTAACTTATATCTTATTTATGTTCTTATCTTGTTTATTTATATTTCTCTCTTTCATTATGTTTAGCTAAGTTTATTATGTCAAGGTGAAAAAGTTACACTAATGGTGTAAGAATAAGTATAGTATAAATTCAACATGGACTTTAATGTGTGATACTAACATGTTTTGTATTTGTTATCTTGTTCACTTTTAATACTTTGCTTGTTAAATGGTTAATCTAGATTTATGTTGTATAACTCTTGGTACAATAAATACTTGGCACTTTCATAGCCCAACCATATGGTATAACCGACACCTGTGCTATGAAAAGAACTTGATTTGTTGTTAACATAAGTTATAATCATGAATACCTGACAACATTTACAAGTACTAGCATTATTCGAATAAGATAACTAACGTAATCATGTTAACAGTTTATAATCCGATTGGAACCTCCTTTGTGTGTGGTTTCCAGTTGAGTATTATTTGAGTTTATATTATACTTGTTTGAAATACCATTAGTGGATCCTCTAACCTTGACAATTATTTTATCCTTGTTTAATCCTTATATAATATCACATCTCAAAACTATCTTCAACTCATTTTTTGTTATTATTTATTTCCTTATTTGTAGTTTATATAGTTAACCTCCATGTGGTTCGACCTCGGTCGTTGTTCCGGGTTATTTATTACTTCGACACTCCTACACTTGGAGAAGACATCAACTCTTTGGTCATGTCAAGTTTTTTGCGCCATTGTCGGGGAGGTAAATTCCTGTATAAATTATAATATTTATTTTATTTTCTCTTTTCACTTTTCTTGTATCTAACTTCTGTTTCTTTTGTTTTGTTTCTTTTTCTTTTGTTTTCTTCTTCCATTTTATTCTCTTCCTACACATGCATGAGAGTTTGGTCACGTACATTAAGTGGTAGACTTTGTAGGGTATCCTCATCATTTTCAAAAAATATGACCGAGAAAGATAATCAGTCGCTTCATAATTAGAAAAATAAAAATAATCGAGTTAGAACACTTAGAGACAACATGAATCCTACAAGAACAAGTGCACCCTCATGTATAGTTTTTCCACCCTGATGCATCTCATTTTAATTTTAAGCCAGACATTATTCAACTTTTACCTTCTTTTCATGGCTTAGATCTAGAAAATCCATACTTGCATTTGAGAGAATTTAAGAAGGTCTGTAACACCTATAATGACTTAAATTGTAGCACGAATGATGCGGATCAGCCCAACACCGAGCATAATCATGCCAACAATCCATTGGAGGTGCCAATTGGGCCAATCACAAGATCTAGGGCAAAGAAGCTTAAAGAAGCATTGAATGAGCTTGTTCAGAACATATGGAGCAAAATGGACCTAGAGGGGCTTGGGACATTTAAGAAGCATGAAGGGCAACCATTAATTCATCTAGTTCAGGTCCAAGAAGAGCCCAATTCATGTGGAAGAAGGGGTTGATGTGTCCGACCCAATACCAGCCTTGTTAGGTTTGTTTTCCTAAAGCTACAAGGATAAAAAAGTCAGCAATTTATTCTCCTAATTAAGTAAGGAAGTTGGCCATATCTTATTCCTAAAGAGAGGAGGACTATTTAATGCTTTTCTTAACTTAGGAAGGAAAGTAATTAAATCAGCAACAAAGGAAAAAATTTGTTTTCTTATATGTCCAAGTTAAACAAGGAAATCCAATCTAATCAAGGACATCAAGGGGGGCAGCAACACAAATTTTCCAAATCAGATTTCACCTAGTTTATTTGGGACTTCTTAAGGGTGACAAATCTGATTCTAGCATATTTAGCATGATAATTTTCGGAATTTTATTATTTTCTTTTTAGTTTTTGGGTTATTATTACTTATTTGGGTCAATTGTAAGTGGGTTTCATATAAGTCCACCTAAATGGGGTCCATTAGGGTTTTCTTAAGTCTAGAGTCAGTATAAATAAAGGCATAACCAAACATGTAAGGTTACGTAATTTTCAGATCAATAAACTTTTGTTGCACTTATTGTGTGTTGGTGGGATAATCTCCCTTCCTTGGTTCTCTAAAGAACTGAAAATGACTTATCGAAGAACAACTGTCTTCGTGGCGTCATCCTTATACTTCTCGTTCGTGAATCAATATTCGTTGGGTGGGGGTCTCCGTTTCCAATAATGCGGGTGCCTAGGTACAAGTTATCTTTGTATCACATTCCTATCAAACCTGATTTACTTGGCTTTCCGGGAATTGGTGTCTTTACGTGTGGGTTGCGTGACCACGTGATCATGAGGTTCGCATCAACGAACACCATCAGATTAAAGCTTTTTCCATTTTCATTAAAAGATAAAGCTAAAATATGGCTATAAATCTTAGGTTAGGATCCATTCGTGCTTGGGATGAAATTCAAAAATAATTTTTATAGAAGTTTTTCCCTCCCATAGAACAAACTCTTTCAAAAGACAAATTGCCACTTTCATTCAAAAACCAGGAGAAACATTTTACCAATATAGGGATAGGTATCGAGACTTACTTAATACTTGCCTTCATTATGGTTTTGAAACATGGAGATTGGTTTCACATTTTTATGAAAGGTTAACATCTAAAGATAACAGAAATGGCAGAATTGATGTACAATGGAACTTTTGAAGATAAAGATCCTAATGAAGCAATGGAGTACCTAGACTTGTTAGCTGAAAATACTCAAAATTGGAACACTACAGGCACTTATGAGGCATCAAGTAAAACTCAACCTCATACATCTAGTGGAGGAATGTACAACCTTAGGGAAGATCATGACCTCCAAGCCAAGTTTGCATCTTTATCTAGAAAAGTCGAGGCACTAGAATTGAAAAAAAATGATCAATTAAAATCTGTTCAAGACATTATGTGTCAAATCAGTGAAACCAATGAACATTTAACAAATGATTGTCCAACTTTGCCTTCTTTTAGGGAATGCCTCCATGAACAAGTCCATGCTTAAAACAGTTTCCAAAGGCCCAGTCATAACCCATACTAGCAAACATACAACCTTGGTTGGAGAAATCACCTAAATTTCAGTTGAAAGAGTGATGCACAAACTTTACAGCCACCGTTTCAACCACACCATAATTTCCAAAATTCTCATGGATATACACCTCTTTATGCTCCACCTCCTAGAAAAAATCTTGAGGAAACATTGCCTGCATTCATTGAAAAGCAAGAGATAATCAACACTCAACTTGCTCAAAGCATGACAAATTTTAAAGATATTCTTGCAAAATTCACATCTGCTCTCAGTTTTCAAGAGAAAGGTAAGTTTCCATCTCAACCACAACAAAATCCAAAGGGGCAATACAATGCAAATGCAAGTAGTTTCGGAAGCCAACACATGGATCAAGTCAAATCAGTCATCACTCTTCACAGTGGTAAGGTCATTGAAAAACTCATTCTTGAACCTTGTGAGAAAGATGATGAGTTAATCTCTGAGGGTAAGGAAGGGGTTGAATCTGAACATTGCAAAGAAAAGAATGATTCCCTGCCAACACTTCCATTTCCTCATGCTATGACCAAACAAAGAAAAGTCAATCACAACTCTGAAATCTTTGAAACTTTCAAGCAAGTAAGGATCAATATACCTTTGTTGGATGCTATTAAACAGGTACATTCTTATGCTAAATTCTTGAAAGATCTGTGCATTTTGAAGAGAAAACTGAATGTGAAAAAGAAAGCCTTCTATAGCCGAACAAGTAAGTGCCATTCTTCAGAACAATAATGCTTTGAAATATAAAGACCCTGGTTGTCCTATAATTTCTTGCTTTATTAAAGAACATAAAATTAAAAAAGCTTTACTTGATCTTAGAGCTATTGTGAATTTACTTCCATATTCAGTCTTTTAGAGTCTCAATCTAGGTGAGTTAAAACCAACTATGTAACTCTTTTACTTACTGATAGATCTGTAAAAGTGCCTAAAGAAATAGTTGAAGATGTGTTAGTATAAGTTGATAAATTCATTTATCCTGTAGATTTTATTGTCTTGGATACACAACCTGTTGAAGCATGTAATTTAATTCCTGTTATTTTAGGATGTCCATTTCTTGCAACTTCTAATGCATTGGAGATGAATATTTTAACTGTAGGAATGGAGTAATGAAGTTATCTTTTGGTAACATGACATTGAAGATGAATATTTTCAACATTTGCAAGCAACCTGGAGATGATAATGATTTACAGGGAGTGGATTTTATTGAAAAATTAGTTCACGATCAATTTCAAACCACTTCCAGTGAAACTAACATTGATGAATCTAATGATTTGCAAATTGTTTATTTTTAGGAAGAATCAAAAACAAGAAATTGGAGATCTAAAATTAAGGAATTGCCACCACGATCAATTGAGTCCGTACCTTCAAGTGTTCAACCACCAAAACCTGATTTGAAGTCGTTACCATTCAATCTCAAATACTCAATTTTGGGAGAAAATGAAATTTTCCGGTCATAATCTCTTCCAAACTTAATGCACATAAAGAAGGTAAGTTATTATAGACTCTAAAAATGAACAAAAATGCATTAGGATGGACCATATCTGACTAAAAGGAATTAGTCCTTTGATTTGCACATATAGAATTTATTTAGAGGAAAATGCTAAACCCACTAGAGAAATGCAACGAAGGCTTAATCCTAATATGAAAGAAGTAGTTAAAATGAAGTCATTAAGCTTCTAGATAATTGAATCATTTATCCTATTTATGACGACAAATGGGTAAGTCCTACCCAAGTTGTACCCAAAAAATCTAGAGTCACTGTGATAAGAAATGAGAAAAATGAGTTAATTGACTATAGAAAACTTAATTCAATGACTAGAAAATATCATTTTTATTTACCTTTCATGGATCAATTCCTAGAAAGAGTTACAGGTCATGAATTTTATTGTTTCCTAGATGGCTATTCAGGTTACAACCAAATTGAAATTGCATTGGAAGATCAAGAGAAGACTACTTTCACACGTCCATTTGGTACTTTTGCATATCGAAGGATGCCTTTTGGATTATGTAATGCACCAGCCACGTTTCAAAGATGCATGCTTAGCATATTCAGTGATATTGTTAAATGTTTTCTTGATATTTTTATGGATGATTTTTCTGTTTTTGGTGATTCATTTGATGATTGTTTAACTAAGTTGGAAAAAGTTTTGAACAGGTGTGAAGAGAAGAATCTTGTTTTGAATTGGAAAAAATGTCATTTTATGGTAACAAAGGCATTATACTTGGTCACATTGTTTCATCGAAAGGAATTGAGGTTGACAAATCTAAAATCGAGTTAATTGCTAACTTGCCAACACCAAAATCTATTAAAGATGTTAGATCATTCTTAGGATATGCTAGTTTTTATAGAAGGTTCATGAAAGATTTTAGTGTAATATTTAAGCCCTTGAGTAACCTTCTAATAAAGGATAATATTTTTGAATGGACTGAAAATTGTGAAAAAGCTTTTTTTTTGTGGTAAGTTGACATAAAATGATAGTTGCGTCTGCCGGGAGTTGTGAAGAAGCCTTTGTTAAACTTAAAAACTGACTTACTTCTGCTCCTATCATTCAACCTCCTAATTGGTCATTGCATTTTGAAATAATGTGTGACGCTAGTGATTTTGCCGTAGGTGCTGTCTTGAGACAAAGAAAAGATAAGAAACCTTATGTGATTTACTATGCAAGTAAAACTTTAAATAGTGCTCAAATGAATTACACCACCACTGAAAAAGGATTACTTGCAGTAGTATTTGCATATGAAAAATTCAGGTCTTATCTTGTTGGCTCATCTATTGTTGTTTTTAGTTATCATGCAACATTGAAATATCTTCTTTCTAAGAAAGATTCTAAAGCTAGATTGGTGCGATAAACTTTGTTACTTCAAGAATTTGATATCACAATAAAAGACAAGAAAGGCACCAAAAATGTTGTCACAGATCATTTGTCAAGATTAACAACAGATTCGAGATCTGACATCACACCAATCGATGACTACTTTCCTGATGAATCTTTACTTTCCCTCTCTAAAATGCCTTGGTTAGCTAATATTGTTAATTTTCTTGTTTCACGACATTTGCCAGCTCATTAGAGTACCCAAGACAAAACAAAGTTCTTGAACGAAGTGAAGAACTTTTTTTGGGATGACACTTATTTATTCAAATATTATCCTAATCAAATATTTCAAAGATGCATTCCTGACAATGAGGTAAGAAGTGTCATTAAATTTTGTCAATCTGAGGTATGTGTGGGTCATTTCTCATCAAGAAAGATGATGTGCCGTGAATGATTCGAAAATTGGCTACAATGAATCTGACGAAAATGGATGAAAGATGGGTCTGGTTGTGTTGTCTTTCTTTTGGTGTTTAGGCTGGATTATAGTGATTTTAAGGTAAATAAGATGGGGGATAGACTAGAATGATACTTTGATAAGTCAATCTGGACGCCACAAAGATCAATCTAGGATTTCGACGCCACACTCTTTGTGATTGAAGAGTGATAAGTCAGGTAGGGTTCTTCACAAAATCAATTTGGAAGAACAACTCGTAATTCTGCGAATTAAGTTTTAAATATTGGCCAAAAGTGCTTTATTACATATTCTGATACTATATTTATAACTGGAACATCCCTCCAA
>Ga0325414_1003486_pt1 | contig 16343 bp, 7 predicted proteins | sample PopdelMetagenome_8_FD_206183 | JGI IMG/M metagenome (GOLD analysis project Ga0325414, IMG submission 206183) | Populus deltoides microbial communities from Bellville, Georgia, United States - Leaf-PdKOR-R3 | ecosystem: Host-associated > Plants > Phyllosphere > Phylloplane/Leaf | place: USA...
ATAAAAACCGAACCGAACCGAAAATGATTACCCCTACTTTCAATTATACTTTCAATATTTCTAACACAAATAATAATATTTTTTAGATGAATATTTAGAATTATAATAAACATAATAATATTTATAACACAAATAATTATTTTAAGAATTTGAAAAATATTTATAACACATATAATAATATTTTTTATATTAAAACTTTGAATTATTATGAAAATAATAATATTACAACACAAATAATAATATTTTTTTATTAAATAAAGAATATAGAACAAAAAAGATATATATATATATATATATATATATATATATATATAAAAAGTATTAAAAGAAAAGGAAAAAAATTGTTTCAATAGAATTAAAATTATTACTCTCATAAGAGCATTGTTGACATATAATTAAATAAAAAAAACATTTATTGACTCTCCCACGACATGAGTTAAAATCTTTTAATTTGCATTTATCTCTTAGTTTTGTTATTTAGTCTTTGATTATTGCTAACAACTTTTTTAATATTTATTGGTGTGTATAATTATCAATTATTTTATTAGACATACATGTCAAATTTTAAGTTCATAATTAAAAAATATTATGTTAAAAAAACTAAAAAAAATTAATAGTGTGATTTTTATGTTAGAAATTTTTTTTATTATTATTTACAATGAAGCTTGGCTAAGTTCACTAATCATTTCATTGTTCATCATTTACTATGCATTGTCTCACTTTCTTGTGTATCAGAACAATTCACTTTCTCTATCATTTTCAGCCTCGAACCTTTTTTCCCTTAAATGTATCATTTTGAGCTCAAATTAAACCTAATTAATTTTTATTTTTAAAAAATAATGAAATTGAAAGATAAAGAACCAACATGAAAAAGATAGGGAATATAGATGGTGACTTCAAACTTTGAACAAAAGGTTTCGGTTTCATCACCCCTACTTTTTAGTTCATAAAAATTTAGTTTCTTTAGTTATTGAAAATTCAATTTTCATATATATTTTTTATTCTTTTTATTTTTCAGTTCTTGGTTTGTGAGAAGAGAGAAAAAGTCGCTAGATTTCAATGTAGAGAGAGAAAGTAGTTGTTTATACCCATCCCAACAACAAAAATGGTTGATCTTGGTGCCAATGACTTTCATTTGAAAAGAGAAATTTGATTGTGGTTGTTTAGAACCTCAATATTTCCTAAAAAATCAAATCGAAGTCGAAGAATTATTTTTACCCGGTTTTATTGTGTTATTAGACATCTTTCAGGTTTTCTAGGTTGATAAATTGATTTTTAGATGTTTTAAGGATGTTTACAAGATAGTTTTAGGTTAAAATGGGTTGAAATATGAGTTTTTAGGTAAAAAAATACCTTACCCTAATTTCTCAGCTACCACTATGGTGGCTGAAATTTGAGCATCATTTAATTATTATTTTCTTAAAAAAAAGGTTGGATGACAAGTGATTTGCCCCTTAAAAAGATATATACAAAAATAAAATTAGGTCTTGGTGCACGCGCCTAAGCTTGAAGGCCCACATGTTAGAGGTTTTTTTTGGCATTTTTGTTTTATTTTTTAAAAACTTTATTATTTTATCTTTAGGTAAAAAATAAATTTTAGAAAAAAAATATTAAACCTGGCTAAGTCCATGACCTGGGTTATAAGTTTGACAGGTTAATCCATGACATCTGGGTCAATTTAATATATTGTCATTTCAATATTAAAAAAAAAACAAATATGCCACATTGAAAAAAAAAAGCATTTATTTTATTTTGAAATTGTCTTTGCGATGTGTTTTGTTTTTCTTTTTCTTATGGAGTTAATTTATTCAAAATTGCTTTTTGTATGATTATCACGGTTTCATGTTTCTAATCATGGATATAACAAGTTAATTTTGGTTGACCCGGACTCCTTCAATGTGTCACAATGTTAATGTTTTTTTATAGGAAAAAAGTCATCTTGCAAATTTGTTTTCCTTTACTTTTTTATCTTTCATTTTCAACTTTTAGTTTTTTTATTTAATAGTATTTATCCTATACTCACGTAAAAATTTAAATTATTAAACCTAATGAATTCCATGACCCAAATCATGGGCTTGAAAGGTTAGGTCGGCTGCGTAGCTCGTGCTGATCAAAATTATTTTTAAGCATTTGATTTATTTTGAATTGATCATTATGGTATGTTTTATTTTGATTTCTGTATGATTAATTGATGTTGATTTTTTTTTACAGGTTTCTTGCTATCTTTATTTTTTTTGAAATCCAAAGTACATCATTATTGGTCATCTGGGTTACTGAGTTTACTGACACAACTTAAAAATTTCTTATAATTTTGATATTTTTTTTATAATTTAAAATTTTTTAGCTCAACCATGGTTTAAAATTTTTTAGCTCAACCACGATTAAACACAATTCAATGAACCAATGCATCCAAAAAAAAATTAGAAGGAACATGTTTTGAACAAATAATGTATTGGATAACTTTAACTAAGGTAGATAGCATGGAAAAATTTACTACAAATCATGTTAAGCATGATAACTTTCCCCGTAAAACACTACGAAGCTACAATGTTGAATTATTTTTTTTTTCCTCTGCAGTCTGCAGCTTCGAGAGTACCTTAGACAACTCCCATTTTGTTATCATCCGAACCCTCAAGTCCTCAAAATGCCCCAAGCAGAATTACGAAACAACAGCCCTGAAAACAAAGAGACTTCTCATAAAATCCCCAAGCTCCAACAAAATGGCGTCCACGAAGCCGCTCCAATTCCATCATCTCTCCTGAAAGTGAAAAGGCACTCTGAAAGCGCTGCTTTGCCCTCTAGATGCTCTCTGCTTGCCGCTGGCTGTGATCTCTCCAGGTATTAAGCAAAACCCTCTTCTAGTGTTTTCATTTTTTGAAGGATGCAGGATTATTAGCAAATTCATGGGTTTTTGTTTCTAATGTTGCACAGTGCCTTAGAGACAAAGGTTCCAGCTAGAGGAAAAGCCCTTGTCCCTACAGATTTGAGCATTGCTAAATCTCACTTCATACCTTTTAATTTATGTTCACAGATGGTTTGGTTTTGTTTCTAAAATTGAGTTTTGTTGTTTTAGAACCGAGATCGAGATTGACATGGAAACACTCGATTGATATGGGTGCTGGTGTCATAGATGCTGATTACAGAGGCCCTGTTGGGGTTATCACTCTAATATTGATTTCGAGGTAATGTTTCTGTTTCTTGGTGTTTAAATTTAGCGAACAGATGGTGGACTAAGCATTAAACGTTTTGGGTTCGGTGAAGATCTTTTTTTGGTTAATGAAGACATCAGTGTTTTATGGTAAATATATTTCTTTTTTTTTTTTTATCTTTTTATTAACCACCCGCAAAAAGGCTATATATATTTCATTGTTGTTTGCATGGATAAGAACTATAAAAGAAGCATCATAAGAAAATATTCACAATTCCACCAACAAAATTAGGGTTGAACATTTTCGATTTGGTTCGGTTTTTACTTAAAAAACCAACCAAATTGATTTTTTTAATTTAGAACCGAAATCAAACTAAAACCGGTTCAAACCGATCATTTTTGTTTTAGTTTGGTTCGGTTAATTGAGGAAAAAAATTGGAAAAACCGGTGCTATCAAATTATGTTTCATGTGAAGGGCAAGCTGATGCTAACAAACAGAGAAGATGGTTGATGAATTGATTGGTCTAAACGGCAAGGGTTTCAGCCGTATATAAAGTGCAAAATAATAATCTAAATGATAAGAGGATCAACTCATAAAAAGCCTATAACAACCCTGAAAAATCTATGAAACTGAGAAATCTATGAAACTGAGACTCTCTCTAATTAATTCAGATAGCAAAAATTAGGGCAAAATATCCCTAATTCACATCCTTTGGTGATGGTCGTATTACCATGCGCAAAAGCAAAAAACATTTTCTACTGTCTCTAAAAGGCTTTTATGCAAAAACATATAGCAAAAAACGTTTTCTATCTCTACATCTTTTGTTTATAAATAATAATGATGAAGTATACGATGAAGTATACAGTATGAAAGAGGAAAAGACAAAAAAATTAGGGTCAAACATTTTTTATTCCTTCATCTTCTGTTTATAAAGGCTTGAGTTTTGAATCTTTTGATCCAAAAAATCAAAGAATAATGAGAGAATTAGAGAAGGAGAGTGGTGAGAGAGGGACAATTTGAAAGACATTTGGGAGAGAGGGGGGTGATTGAGAGCTGAAGGATTGTGAAATTTAGTTTTAGGGTTTCTTTTTATAGTGGATTTAAATGTTGGTTGAACCAATTTGGTTCGGTTCGGTTCGGTTCAATCGGTTTAATATTTTAAAAACTGAAACCGAACCAAACCAATTTTTTTCTTAGGCTTTTTAATTGGTTTATTCGGTTTTTTTTCTTAATTTGGTTTTTTCTGTTAAATTCTTTCCGGTTTTTTCAGTTTAATCAGTTTTTCGGTTTTTTTCTCACCCCTAAACGAAATCTACCAAAATTGGAAGTTTTGAACCATGAGGGGTGTAGCTCAACTGATTAGGCTTGGTTTGCTTCCTAGAGACCACTAGTTCAAGTTCCACAAACCTCAGGGCCACTGGAGACTTACACGGTCGTTAACTTCAGGACCTGTGAGATTAGTTGAAGTGTGCGCAAGCTGACCCAGACACCCACGGTAATCTAAACAAAATTGGGATTTCTAATACTCATAAGTATCAAATTTCTACTAAATGAGCCAGTTGGTCCAGATATAAAATATATTAAGAAGTCACAATATCGAATATGCAACACCTTTCCTCGTCCCATTATATCTAAAAAAAATTAATAATAATACTTAACCAACAAATATCTTTTGAACTGATTTTCCAATTATTTTTTCAATTTATTCCTAAAAAATAGAATCGACAAAAAAAACTTATAAAATAGAGAGAGAAACCCTAACTTGTCTTTATCATCTCTTTACAACTTCATATTCTAAGTTTGCAAGTCATAAACGAAAAGGCAAATCAAAGAAAGTTTCATAAACTCATACAACAAATCTAAATTGAAAATCCTAATTAAATATACCTCTCCAAACTCCAACTCTAAAAAATTTCAATTCTAAAAAAACTAACCAAAAAACACTCCATCTTTTGCTGCTCGTGCTTATGCTGCTGCTGCTGCTCGTGCTTCTGTTGCTGCTCGTTCTTGTGCTGCTATTATTGTTGGTGATGGTGTTCGTGGGTGGTGACGGCGGCAGTTGTGGTGCTGCTACTGGTGGCTGAGTTTGTTTCAATAAATTAAATAGTTTTTACAGGTGTAATTTGCCAAAATATTTTGGATTTATTTTTCTAAAAATGATATTCTATGTATTTCAAATATTGTTGATAATGATATTATATTAAAAAGTTAAATATTTCTTTCTACATTTATTTTTATTATTATTAATAAAGACATAAAAAGCGATTAAAAAGATATTATGTGTCTGGATTTTTTTTTTTGTTAATTTCCTAACAGCACAAGCCAATTCCAAAAATCATAATTTTTAGGATAGAAAATCAGGATTTTTTTTGTTCAGAAGTTAAGTTCAAGGTTTTTTTTTAGTACAATTTGGCCCTTTTCTTTCTTGAAAAGGAACTGTCCATTCTATTAACAAACAAAATGCGTGGTGATGTTTTAAAACCCATCTTCCCAACCAAACACAGAAATTCTAATGCCAAATCAAAGGAAAGCTCGAAATACCAATGAAATGCACATAAATTTTGTTCTTACCTGGCTACTTGTAGAGAGTCCAACATCATAAACCATGGTGAGATCAGTCTTGAAAAGTCCAAATGATCGCTCAGAACCAGGTCCAGGTTTCAAGTCTTCGTCATAAAGAGCAAAGAGGTATGTATCCACTGATTTTCCTGGCATGAGTGGAGTGCCCACCATCGATCGAAGGTGTGCGATCAAATTGCCATTGTAAGCCTTGGCATTCTCAATGCTTGGCCCTACTTCATTGTCATCTCCTTTATATGGCCATCCAGTCTCAGCCACCATTATCTCAACATTCTTAAATCCCATAGAATTCAGTGCAGAATAAACTGCATCCACCTGCAATTGATTAAACCACTTGTCAGTAGCATTTTTATTATATCATCTATTGATACAAAATTTTCGCACTTGCAATTTGATTTACTCTCACCTGAGCATCGAACATGTTCATGTACTTGATCTTAGTGTTTCCATCCATTCGTCCTGCATTCGGTTGGAAAAGGCAAAAAGCAAGAGTCTCAGGCCTTGTATCGCTTCTGTAGGCAAAGTAAGGGTAGGGATTGATTGCGAAAGGCGAAGCATTCGCACTATTAAACTCCAACAAGCCCTTCATCAGATCCCCATAACTTGGATCAAAGCTTCCAGAAGAAGGTGGCTCAGACTGCTTGAGCACTCCCATCGGATGAACAGTAGAGACCTTAATTTTACCCCCGAGCGATGCATCATTTAGAGCATTCTGTACATTTTGCATTGCTGGTAAGAGCTTGTTCATGAGATTCTGGTCATTGGAAGTCATGACCTCGTTGCCAACAGTGATGAGGATGATATTGCTAGCTGGATAGAAGGGAAGCACGTTTGTGTTGATCCAGCTCTTGGCAAAATTGGGATCAGAGGCTAGTCCTGGAATGTCACCATTTGCAGTGCCGATAACAATTCCAATTCCGGTGTTGGCTAAGGCTTTGATTATGGCGGGGTCCGATCCATATAATCGGACCTTTTGGATTGAAGTGGATTGAAGAAGCTTTGCGGTGGATGATGGTGATGGAAGGTTGTCCGCAACTTGGCCATAGTTTATACCGATGAATGATTGCGAGTCTGCACAAAAAGCAGCAAAATTTAAAGCAGATGATCAAACATCAATTTTTAAGCGACAAAACAGAACACCAACATTTTTTGTTTTCATAGACTGAAATGAAGACAGCTCAGTTAAGGTAAATTCTTTAGAAATGAAAGGAGATAATTAAAATAGAAAGAGACGCAAACTTACTTGCGATTTTTACAGTCTGTAAGAAGGAAAGGAGTAGGAAAGCAACAGTATAAGGAAGCACCACCATGGCTTAGGAGGAGCTGTTTCTACTCTGCATTTTTTGAAACTGGAGTGGGCATTAAATATAGAATACGCTACAAGTCAAGGGCAGAAGCGTAAAGATGACTTCGGGTGGTGAAACCTCTAATAAGGGTACTTCATATTTGTAACCAATACGTAGGTGTCAGATTATCCAGAATATTCTTAAAAATCAATTTAAAATTAATTTAAAAAATCAAAACGAAAAAACAATTAGAAGATTTTAAAAAAAATTGGCCGTTGGATTTTTGTTTTACATTTTAGAAACCAACAAAATTGAACCAAGAAATCAAACTTAAAAAACCAAAACTATATATAACGAAACTGAACAAATTATTTTTTATCTCAAGAAAATCAAACCCTTGATAAAAAAAAAGTCTAAGTTTTTTTTATTATTAATCTATTTAAATAAGATTGAATAAATCAGTTTTTTTTATTTAGTTTAATTTAAAAATTATTTTAGTTAATTTTTTTTTATCCAAATCAAACTGTATCAACCCATACTTACGTTAAGAAAAAAATTGGATGTTAGATATTCGCATGTAAAGAAGCTACTTGATTATACTTAATTATCTAGGTACCACCCTGTTAAATTCCAATCTTTATATATATATATATATATATATATAGAACTAATTCTTTAAAGGTGTTTTACTAGGGCGCCTGACACAATGTTTCTCCTCACAAAGCACACAAATTTCAATAATGCTTTTTTAGTCATTAAATTTTTTATTTATTTCATGTGATCTTTTTTAGTTGATGATCTCTTATATTTATATATATTCTTGGCAATTAAAAGTTTTGATAAGGTTTCTAAACTTATTCAATGTTGAGTTGATGGGAAAAAAATTTAAATTTATAGCATAAAGACACAATTAAAAGAAAAAAACCAATCATAAAAACAAAATAGCATGGCTTTTCCAGAATTCATGCGAAAATTATACTTTTGTCCACATATCCTCCATAGACTTATCTTTTGGTCCTTTTAGTTTTAGCATTTTATAATTTGGTTCAAAACTTTATTTTATTTATGTTTTATTCCTAGTCTGAAAGGAGAGATAAAATTATTGAAAAATAAGGAATGAAAGAGAAAGTGGTAAGTTGATTATATTCTAGCAATAATGATATTGATGAGAGAATTTTCATCAAGATGTTTCTTACTCGTCCTTTCGTTGAAAAAAAAAAATAGATCGAGACTTGCGATCTATTTTAAATTTGGTGATTTTTTTATTAAAAGTTGATTTGAAGTTATATATGAGTTTATTGATATTTATGAGTTATTTTTTATGTGTTTTCAAGTGGAAAAAATAATTAAAAATAGTTTTTTTCCTGGTCCAAATGGGTCAGGCTTGGATTTGTTTTGAACTGAGGTGATTTGTCGGTTATTTTGGGCAATTAAGAGTTGGTTTGAGGATAGATATGAGTTTAATAAGATTTATGGAGTGTTTTGTAAGTTTTTTAGGTAAAAAAATGATTAACAAGTTATTTTGATCTAAATGAGTTAAGGTCGATTTTTTAGCCACCTAATATTGCCAAAGTAACATTAATAGATGCGTCGTCCTCCACTTTGCCTTTTTTTTTCTTTATTTTTTTATATTTTTCCTTCAGTTTAAATTGAATTTTATTAAAATCAATTAATTAAAAATATATCTGAAATATTATTTTTATTAAATACCATTCAACTTTTACTTTATTTTCCAATAAGATTGCAACATTTTTTTATAATATTAGCAAATGCTATTTTGTACAACCCTTTTGTAATGTTTTATTTGTGTTTTTTTAAACAAACTTTATTCTATTTCTTTTATGTGCTTCTCTGTTTTTATTATCAAATAATTAAATAAATAATAAATTTCACAAAATAAAATTATTATACCTAATCAAGCTCATGGCCTAGGTGATAGGTTTGGTGGGTTGACCCAGGTCGATTCAAAATATTGTTGTCTCTATATTTTTTTTAAAAAAAAAAGTTTAAACGACATTCTCTTAATTTGTTTTAAGTCAATTCAAGTCGACCAGATCAAATGGGAAGTCATCTTCAACCTAATTTGAAACCGGGTCAGTTAATGGCTTTGCACAATGAGTCTTTGATGTCAATTAAAATTTATTAAAATAAATTAATTCAATATATATTTGGGATATTATTTTATAAAATCCCATTTATTCTTTTTTTGTTTTTGAATGATATTATAACATTTGTTTTATAATATAGTAAGCACTCTTTTTGTACAACCCTTCATGAATTGTTTTTTTTATATATACTTAAATTTTATTCGGTTGTTTTCATATGCATCTCTATTTTTATTATTTCATAATTAAATAAAAAATAGATTAAATTTTTTTTATTAAACCTAACTGGATCTGTGACACGGATCGCGATTAACTTAGGTTAACATAGTTAACTTAGTTTAACGCAGGTTGATTCAAAACATCTTATAAATGTTTTTTTTTCAAAAAAAATAAAAAAAGTTGTCTTGAGTTTTTTAAATCAAATCGTGTTTTTAACCGGGTTGTGTTTGAACCTACCATGTCAACCAGGTTATTTTATTTCAACTTCAACCTGATTTAATTTGAAATTCAGATCAAGCAAGGAATCAAATATAAGAGTCTCTAGATTGGCCTGCTGAGCTACACTAGATTTGATAAATTAACCAAAATGTTTGTTCCCTAAATCAACGCATAATTTGTGTATGATGAATGCATTTACATTTAAATTATCAAAACTTTAGTATTTTTTTTAATTTAAACTTGCTTTTATGATTACGATGAGGTGCTGTAAAAAAATATTATTGTAATAAAATGCTAAAATAAAAAGAAAGTGTTGATAAGATAAAGATATTTTAATTACAGAGATGTTTTTTATCCTTCTTTCAAATCTTTCATTTTTTATACTTATTCTATTTTTTTATTAAATAAAGAATATAGAACAATATATATATATATATATTAAATGTTAAAAGAAATGGAAAAAAATTGTTTCAATAGAATTAAAATTATTACTCTCTTAAGAGTAATGTTGACATATAATTAAATAAAAAAAATTTAATGGCTCTTCACAACACGAGCTCATATCTTTAAATTTATATCTATCTCTTAGTTTTTTGATTTAGTCTTTGATTATTGTTAACAACATTTTTAATATTTATTGGTGTATATAATTATCAATTATTTTATTAGACATACATATCAAATTTTAAGTTCACAATTAAAAAAGATTATGTTAAAAAAACTAAAAAACTTTAATAGTGTGATTTTTATGTTTTAAATTATTTTTATTTTTATTTACAATGAAGCTTGGCTAAGTTCACTAGTTATTACAAAATAAACTAAAAGGTATCGATATTTCATTGTTTATAATTTACCATGCATTGTCTCTCCTTCCTGTGAACTAGAACAATTCACCTTCTCTATATTTTCATTTTGATCCTCAAACCTTTTTTTCTTGAATTATATCATTTTGAGCTCAAATTGAAACCTAATTAATTCTTATATTTAAGAAATAATGAAATTGAAAGATAGAAGACGAACTTGAAAAAGACAGGGAATACAGATGGTGACTTCAAAGTTTCAAACTTTGGACAAAAAGTTTTAGTTTGGTCACCCCTACTTTTCAGTTCATAAAAATTCAGTTCCTTTAATTATCAAAAATTCAATTTTCATATATTTTTTTATTCTTTTTTATTTTTCAGTCCTTGGTTTGTGAGAAGAGAGAAAGAGTCGCTAGATTTTAGAGTAGAGAGAGAAAGTTGTTTTTTACACTGTTCCCAACAACAAAAATGATTGATTTTGGTGTCAATGACTTTTATTTGATGAGAGAAGTTTGATTGTGATTGTTTAGGACCTCAATATTTTCTAAAAAATAAGATAGAATTCAAAGAATTGTTTTTTACCCAGTTCTATTGTTTTTTAAAACCTTTTTTAGGTTTCTAGGTTGATAAATTGATTTCTACATGTTTTAAGGGCGTTTACAAGATAGTTTTTAGGTTAAAATGGGTTGAAATATGAGTTTTTAGATCAAAAAATACTTTACCCTAATTTCTCAACTAGTATAGTGGCCGAAATTTGAGGGTTATTTAATTATTATTTTTTTAAAAAGGAGTTGAAAGACAAGTCATTTGCCCCTTAAAAAGATATATATAAAAATAAAATTAGGTCTAGGTGTGCGCACCTAGGCTTGTAGGCCTATGTGTTAGGGTTTTTTTTATATTTTATTTTATTTTATTAAAACTTTATTATTTTATCTTTAGGTAAATAATAAATTTTATAAAAAAATTTATTAAACTTAGCTGAGTATATGACCCGGATCATAGGTTTGATAGGTTAATCCATAACATCCAAGTCAATTTAATATTGTCATTTCAATATATATTTTTTTTAAAAAACAAATATGCCATATTGAAAACAAAATTAAGCATTTATTTTATTTTGAATTTGTCTTCGCGATGTGTTTTGTTTTTCTTTTTCATGTGGAGTTAATTTTTTCAAAATTTATTTTTTTATGATTATCATGATCGCGGATATAACAAGTTAACTTTGGATGAATCGAGCTGCTTCAATATGTCACCATATTAATGTTTTTTTAGAAAAAAGTCTTCTTGCAAATTTGTTTTCCTTTATTTTTTTTTCTTTCATTTTCAAATTTTAGTTATTTATTTATTATTATTATTATTATTATTTATCCTATACTCATGTAAAAAATTAAATTACTAAACATAGTTGATTCCAGGACCCAGATTGTGGACTTGAAAGGTGAGGTCGGTTGCGTAGCTGGTGCTGATCAAATTTATTGTTAAACATTTAATTTATTTCAATTGATCATTATATATGATATGTTTTATTTTAGCTTTGATTTTGATTTGTTTTTATATAGGGTTTCTTGTTATTTTTATTTTTTTAAAATCCAAACTACATTATTATTGTTCATTCAAGCTATTGAGTTTGAAGACACTGCTTAAAAATTTTCTACAATTTTGATATTTTTTTCATGTTTTTAAAAAAATTATCTCAAGGTAAAACACGATTCAGTGAACCAATACATTCTAATTTTTTTTTTTGAAAGAAAAATATTTTGAACAGGTAGTGTATTCTAGATAACTTTAACTAAGGTAGATAAAACGAAACAATTTACTACAAATCATAATCCAATTGCACCTGCTTAAAAAAAATGACATATCTATATTTCATTAACTTTATTCGTAAAAGTATCTAAGTTTTGATTTATATATAGATACCTTTAGATCTTTCTAAACATGCATGGATGTGAAAGACATAATGTTTTTTTTTTTTTTAATTAGCTAGATAAGTGTGTAATAAATCTGTATATATATAAAAAGAATACTTTGGTCTACACTTGATTCTTGCATAATAGTATGATACATGTAGTTAAGTTGAGATTGCTGGAAACCCTGATAACGCAAATATTCCAATGTCTGCTAATCTCCTAAATGGATGAAATCTTAGCTATTAAGAAAAAAAAACATTCCCTTTTTTCATAACGGGTCAGCATATTTCCAACTGCACTAAAGAGCTCCCAATGAAGAAAAGTAAAGCATATTCAAATTAAAGAAGGGGCGTGCTATATAATTATAGCATATAGATACTTCAGAAAAAGAACACCAAAGGTAGGCTTTACCAAATGTGGGTATAATTGGTGCACAAGAAACCTTAGAATAATGTAAAGATAAAACTTTTGAAAACCATAGATCTGAAGCTTTCTAATGGCTTCGTTTCTTACTAATCAATTGACAAGCCCGTTTGTTTTCGTGGGCTTTAGAGTCCTTGTGAAATGATGTTTCAAAATTTAAACTACTTTGAAATATAATTATTTGATCATTAGATAATAGGATTATCAAGTGTTCATGATGATAGATGCATTCTCCAATAACAAAGAAAGATTATATCTTGATATAAAAATTTTAACATCTTCAAAACAATATTTTTTTTGAATGGATTTGAGAACTCTCGAATATTTAAGTCCATATCTCTGTAAAGAAAAAATATAATAAATATATAAAAAAACATTAAATTTTAAAATAAGGTTATTTGTTCTTGTTTTGGTATAAAATGAATACCCTTAAAAACTAGTGTGTACATGTTGAGAATAAAAATTATAAATTATTTATATATATGTGGTTCAAGGAGTATTTGCACTTCCTAAACCTTGTTTTTTTACTTAAATAAAAGAAATAAAAAATATAATAGGCTATGAGAGACTCTTGTGCAACTAAAGATGCAAATTGAGTAGGATCTATGCTAAAGAGCTTAGATCAGATAAGAAACCCTATAGAATTAGGTACTTGGTCCACGATACAAGGCAAGACCCATGAGATATTAGGACATGAATTGGGCCATGTGCGTGGCCTTGACCCAAAAGGTTCTAGGTATTGTTATTAAAATCATGAATTGGCTTGTCAACATGTATTTAACATGGAAACTTATACTAAAAACTTGAAAATCAGTAAAATTATACTTGACTTGTGCAAAATTGATAGACTCGATCAAAATCGTGATTTTGCAACCAAGTTTATGAGTTCATAGGAAGTATAAATACCATTGTTGATTCTGAAATTCTCCAGCTGTATTCCCAATTTCACCCCTATTCTTCTCCAAAAACTCTAACTTCGCACTCTCACTAGACTGTAAGCTCCAGAAATCACATTACAGAAGAACCTTTGACAAGGCAAACCTGAAAGTTGCGACAGATGGTGGAGCTTTGAAGGTATGACATGGGGTTTCATTATTTTTTTGAGGATACCATAAAGTTTACTAGGGTTTGATTTGAGGTAAGAGGATAGCAATCAGAGAGTTGACCCCAGGGTTACCTGGAGCGAAGTAGTTGGTCCTAACACAAAAATAGCCATACAGGTCTTATTTTTTTTCTAATTAAGTGAACATAATCGTATTAGCCACTAAGGTATTTCAAATAAACTGAGTACGACTTTTGATATTATTCCATGGAATCCCCTGCAAAATAGATAGTATCTATATTCATACAAAAGCCTTAATACCCCTTCTCATAACCCAATTTTGGGTTCTCCAAGATTCTTTTACAAAAAAAAAATATATTCTCCTATTTTATTTTATTGTTATTCAAAAATCTAAGAAATCATAAATTCAAAATATAAAAAATATTTTCAGGTCACAAATAAATGAGCGTTTGAGTTATAAACAAGAAAAAAAACACCAAATGAACATTCAGATTGAAATATTGATGACAAAATAGTTTGAAGAAAGACTTAATTAAAATAAAAATTAAGTTTAAAAGTTAATTTGATCACAATCAGAAGAATTAATTAAGTTCAAGGATTTAATTAAATGTCTAATGGGTTTTGATGACTCAATCAATGATTTAATGGAAAGAAGTTTAAGGTTGAAGTCCAACTTGATCAAAATTAGAAGAATTAATTAAGTTTAATGACTTAATTAAACTTCTAATGGGTTTAATTGACTTAATTAAGGATTTAATTGAAGAAAAAATAAATTTTAAACTTCAAATTAGCCAAAATTGAAAGAATTAATTAAGCTTAGGGACTTAATTAAACTTCTAACGGGTTTTGTTGATTCAATTAAAGGAAAATTGAGTTTTGAGGCCTAATTCAGATCAATTCACAAAAATTGTAAGACCAGGGACAAAATTGAACTTTTGAAAGCCTAAAGTGGTGTTATTATGGGCTTAATTGAAAGAAATTTGAAGTTTAAATGTTAATTGAGGGCTAAATTGAAGAATCCTAAAACAAAGGACCAAGATGAAAAAGGTGTGCTGATTTAGGGACAAAAAATGATCAAATCAGGGGTCAATTTGAGACAAATTAAAAGTTTGATAATTAACACTACAAGATTTCACAGTTTTACCAACGGAAAAATTTCGTCGGTGTATGATTAGAAGTTCGTCGGTGATTGTTTTACCGATGTCATCACCGACGGAATATGTCCGTCGACTTTACCTTCGTCGGTGATTCCCCATTCCGTCGGTATATCAGTCGGAAAAACAAAAAAACCATTTACCAACGGTTTTACAGACGGAACGTGCACGCCAAAAAAAAAAAGATTCCCGCTTGAAATATACCGACGGATTTTCATTCCGTCGGTGACATTGTCATTACCGACGAAAAATATCCGTTGGTACCTCGGTCGGTGAATTTATGAAATACCGACCGAATATGTCCGCCTGTAAATTCGTTGGTACTGGTGGAAGCTACTGTTAAATGTCGATGGATTAATTCCGTCGGTAAGTCTGTCGGTGAACGTTTAAAATACCGACCGAATTAATCCGTCGGTAAAATCATTGGTAATAGTTTTTTTTCTTAATTTGTTTTGAAAAAACTATTTAGGATATTTAATGTAAAACTATATAAATTAATTGTTATACAAACCAATTATGCAAATAAAATTTTTATTAAACATAAAAAAAAAAAAAGTTAAATAATATTCATTACAAACTAAATATGTTTCAAGAAAAATATTAAATAAAGTTTTAAAGGTAAATAATGTTGATTACAAATTAATATAAAGGTGGAGCTGGAGGAGGAGGAGGAGATCCTGGAGGAGACTGGTGGTTATACAGCCAAAAAATATTAGGCGTACATGTTCCACTATTTGACATGTTTATGATCATTTCTCGAAGTTGTTCATAAGCCGCTTTTTGTTGTTCATGAGCCGCTTCATACTCCGCTTTTTGTTGTGCTTGAGACGCTTTGAGCTGCTCAGACTCCGCTCTTTATTCCGCTCTGAATTGTGCGTACTCCGCTTGGAGGTTATCGTATTTCTCGGTGAGCTGAGCAGTGTGTTGCTGCAAGACCACAGACTCCTTAAATTGGGAGCTCGATATTGATTGGGAGCTCCCAACGGTTGAAACACTACGGGTCGACCGCAAGTTGTCGGCCGTAGTGTTGGACAGCCCGTAAACCCGATTTTTATCGGGTCCACCTGATGAGCCAACCTCCATTCACAAATCCGGATCGAATTCCGGATGGGTCAAAGTATCGTCCCCATATCTCTCCCTCAACCGATTATTATACGTCTCCTGAAAATAAAATAAAAAAGTAATCATCATATTCAATACAATAAACATAATAACTTACATAATAACTTACAAAATAAAATGGTTGAACAAACATACCACGAAATGCTGAGCACGGTTATCAACGAATTGTTGCGCCCCCTTCTAGCGGTCTTGACTCCGCACATGCGTCTCCACAAACAGCTCCATCGGGCTCGGCTCACGTCCAAGAGACGCAGCCTATAATGAAAAAAGATATATTAATAACAACTGAATTTAACGATATATTTCATTT
>Ga0325414_1003490_pt1 | contig 16340 bp, 9 predicted proteins | sample PopdelMetagenome_8_FD_206183 | JGI IMG/M metagenome (GOLD analysis project Ga0325414, IMG submission 206183) | Populus deltoides microbial communities from Bellville, Georgia, United States - Leaf-PdKOR-R3 | ecosystem: Host-associated > Plants > Phyllosphere > Phylloplane/Leaf | place: USA...
AGGAAGGGAAAAAAAACACAACACACAAACAAAAATGGCAAAGAAATCCATCACCATGAAACCAATCTTTCAAGAGCAAGATGCTGTTTTCTTAGATGAAGCTAATGATTTCTCTAACTGGGAACTCATTAACGAATCTGATGCTGAAGACTCAGATACTGATTCTTTACAAAGTCTGGAAAATGGCTTTGTTTCTTGGTCTTCACCAAGATCACCGAAGACAAGCCAAGAAATAGTAGCCCAGGACACTCAACAAGACCGAGATGTTGTCTTTCATTTCAACTCTCATGATCATGAAGTTGACGATGACGATGATGACGATGGTGATGTTTATCGTGGGAGGCCTATATTGTTTCCTGCTGCTAGGATTCAGTATGTTGATTTTGATGATGAAGAGGATGATGATGATGGGTATGGGTTAAATGATGAGCTAGTGCCATGGAATGTGAGTGGGAAGTTAGGGAGGCAAAGGATTAGGAAGTTAGGCAAAAGGGTATTTCCTAAGATGAGTAATTCGAAGAGGAGTCCTTTTCTTCATGTGAAGCCAGGGTGTGTTCATGGAAAGCATGGGTTGGGCTTGAAGGCTTAGCAGAGGAAGAGATTGAAGGTAAAATAGTGGCGGGGGTGGAAAACGATGGGAACTTCGAATTTGGTACTGTGTAAAGAATTGAACTTTGGAGGTGGCTGGTTAGATGTAATTAGTGGAATTTGAGGCTTATTGCCTTTTATTTTTTAACCTAGGTTATGCTGATTGGAAATGACTTGTGTGGATGTTATTATCATTTTAATCCTCATTGATATTAATTTATCTTACAGTGTTGATGAGTTTTATGGCTTATATCTGTGTATGTGTGCGGGTTGAATTGGTTGAGTGCGAGTGGGAGAATTGGGGGAATGGGTGTGGGATAGTAAAGTGCAGATTTCAAAGGAACCCATCTAATTGTTTTTATCAAGTTCTCTTTGTATGAATTGTAGTTGTCTTGATGACAATTTTGGTTTTGGGATTAAAATACTAGTGGTGGAGGTTTAATTAAAGAATTGTATGAAAAATTGGATCTTAAAATGGGTTCATGTTGGATCATGATTTGGTTAGATGTTTATTACTGCAGTTGAACTGTGGGCGTTGGTGATTTGTTTCTAGACTAATCTATTTTGAAGTTTCTCATTTTTTCTTTTAAAAAATAAATTTACTTGCTTATATTTGTCTATTGCTTGTTAACTAATTGTCTAAAGTGGTGTGTGCTGTGCTGTGGTTTCGTGTGATTGATTAATTTTGGGTGTCGGTTGGATGTTTTGGGGGGAATTTTTTTTTTTTTTTTCATGTGAGACTTTGAAGTTCAGGCACAAATGAATAGTGATAAGTCCTAAGGTGGGATCTGTGAAATCGATCTGAGTTTATCAGGTTCTGCTGATTGGATGTGGATGTTATTATCATCTTAATGTTGTTTGATATTATTCTTAGTGTTCATGATTTTCATGTAGTTTATCCGGACTGTTACAGTGTTATTGCAAAGTGGAGCACTTGAGAGAGACCCTCTTAATCATTTTTTGTGTGTGTGGATCGTGGGTGTCGGCAAACCTTTTTTTGATATTCAAACACATCGTTGTAGGTTAAACTGGATAAGGGATCTGCTCATGAAATGGATGCTCGGTAGATCTTAATTTGACAGTAGTCAAACGGAGGATGCTTTATCATTTATTTTTAGGTTGTTCTACATGGACTCACATTTTGCAGTTAGCACTTTTATTATGATATTTATATTGATTTTCAAGGTGATTTCTATATCTACTTCGCTGTAAGGTGGATGTTATTTATCACTTTTGGGGAAAACTGTGGTGAAATGACAGTGAGATATTTTGAAGCTGAGGTTTAGATGAACAGTTGCTCGTCTTATGGACTGAATTTGGATTTCTTTGAGATGATTGCTGTTCTGCTGCATAAAATTGTTGTTTTTATTGCTTGATTTCGGGCATGGTTGCTTGAACTTCTCTCGGAAGCAGGCACTTTTGCACTCACCTCTTTTCAACTGCAATACATGAACCAAAGACGCATTAGGAGTATATTTGTGGTTTGTATTGGCTTTAGATAAATCACTATCTTGTGCAGGATTTGGTTTGCTTACCCTGTTTCTTCGGAGTCTTGAGTTCTAGAGACTAGTCTTGTTCCTTTCATTATCGTCTGTCCTGTTTTCTTCCAGCTTGTTTGACTTGTTCTCACTCACACTGTCCACTCTTCCGCAACCTTGACACATTTTTTTTTACGCGGCCCCTCATCCATGATGAACCATTGCTATCTTTGTCATTATTCTAATGAAAACCACCAAATCTTTTTCTTTGCCATGAACCACTACCATATCTATCATAATCGGGACAAAATGTATCATCTGGCACCGAGTGCCATATCATTTCTATTTCAGCCCCCATTCCACCAATGTTCCATTTTGTCCCTCTTGGCTGTCTGCTTCATTGAGAGAGAGCACTGCTTTTTTTAAATGCCGAATTTAACGAGTAGGGGCCTTTTCAAGTGCTCCAAAAAGGGTTGCTTTCCCTTTCTTTTTGTGTGCTGAATGGGTAGCTTTCATTGGCGAACCTCCACGTCCTTGCTTTCTAGCAATGGAGAGGGCGAAGAAAACTTTCTTTTTGTGAATTATTTGAAGTGCACCCATTTTTTGTGTGCTGAATGGGTAGCTTTCATTGGCAAACCTCCACGTCCTTGCTTTCTAGCAATGGAGAGGGCGAAGGAAACTTTCTTTTTGTGAATTATTTGAAGTGCACCCATTTTTTTCCTTCTGTGCTTTTATCTCTGCTCCAAGGGACCATGTATATGAGCAATAAATCAAGAGAAAGGAAAATACAGTAAACACCGTATTTTTTCTTGACCCCCTGTTCTTTGTTTATTATCCCAGTTTGGCGTTCGCTACTGTGGAGTGCGGCGCTTTGTCTTGTTTAAACAGTCCATGAACAGTATTGGACAACTGGTCAACAGTTCACTCAGTAAGGCTATCATAGCTCAGGCATTTGGAACGCGGCCTAGGTGCCCTTCTTTTTAACAGTGAATGTTTCTGCTGACTTGAGCAAAATCAAGTCCCCCCAACTAGTTTGATCTATTGAAGTGAACACTTCAATTCTATTTGGAAGCAATGGCTTGAGAGCAATCCTCTTTGAGCTTTTAGCCCACTAGCTTGTCGCCCAGCAAGTTGAATAGGCTCGGCTTAGCTCAAACTGTATCTAGTCTGGAAACGTCAAGGTTCAAGAGTCATTTCGGCATGCAATTATCTATGCTTTTGATCCTCGAACTATAGGGCGAAAAGAAAAACCCTTTGCCCTGATCTAGAGTCTAGAGGATACTGGTGCCCGTCTCACTGAAACATGGCTTTTAGACTCGTGGTTTTTCTTCTACTGTGAGCAAATTTGTCATTAAAAGTTTAGACGGGGAAAGTACTTGTGATGTTTGGCAACGGTGAATGGAATAGAGAGAACGAGAGCGAAAGTATTATTAATATTGTTATGGTAATAAATTATTGTATCGTTCGTTAGTCTTCAATTATCTCCCAACTTTTCTTCCACCATCACCATCAAAGCTTTCCGTAGCATGGCATTAATTTATTTTTTAAATACATTATTATTATTATTATTATTATTATTATTATCCCACCATTTATTCCCCCTTTCTACTCCGACATCGTATTATTTTTATAGATATCACTATTGATTAAATTATGTTTTAATTATTATATATTTTCATTTTAAGAATAAGGTATTAAAAAACTTAAATTTTATTTTGATTTCTTGATATTAGTATTTCAAATATAGTATTGGAATTACAATATCAAACCTTTAATTAATTCATAATTAAAATAAACAAGAGGGCAAAAAAAAACCATTAATTATAACTAAAAGGAATCAGTGTTTTATTGTAGCGCAGGCTACTGTTCACTATGAGTGAATTCACCGTGGATTGCACTATGCTGCACTATGGATGTATTGTGAGTGCTTTCACTGTGAAGTGTGGGAGCTTTCACTGTTGGTGAATTCCCTCATAAGGGCGGATAGCAAAAGCGTCACGCGGCGCTTGGACTGTTTCCTCTTGGCTGTAGTCCAAACACCAGGTGGCGCTTTGGCTTGGACACTCACAGGCATGGCCAAAGGCTAGCCTTGAGCTTGGAAGGACAGGACCCAAAATAGAATTGGGTCTTGGCCGCGAGCAGACTAAGCATCACATGGTGCTTAGGCAGCACCACCTGATGCTTGGTGTGCTTCCTCTTGGGTGCAGCCCAAGCGTCACGTTGCGTTTAAGCTGCCTCCACTTTTAGTATAATTACAAGTAATGGTATTAAAAATATTATCATTAGTTTTTCTTATTATTATTTTTTTAGTATATTAATTTTTAGGGTATTAATAGTAAAAATATTATTGTTTGTTTTGTTGATATTTTTTTGTATAATTAATATCAAAATAATTGTTATATTTTTTCTTAATATAAAAAAATATTATTATTTTTTTATTGTAATTAATACTGTTTATCTCAAAATTATTATTATTATTTGTCCTCTTAATATTATTTTTTAGTATCATTAATAGTATTAATCTCTAAAATATTATTATTCTGGTGTTATAAATAATATAATTTTTATAACAATTCATATTATTGCTACTAAAAATATTATCATTTGTATTATAAAAATTTTAGTTTTTTCATTAAAATTTATAAGAATATAAATATTATTATCATCATTAATAAATTTTAAAAACTGCTATTACTTTGAAAAAAACCATGTTGGGACACGTGGCACTTAGGTTCCCTCTTGAGAGCAGACAACCTAAGCACCACGTGGCGCCTTGGCTGCTTCCTATTGGCTGCAGTCTAAGCGCCAGGTGACGCTTTGGTTTGGGCACTCACAGGTATGGCCCAAGGCTGGCCTTGGGTTGGCAGGGCAAGATCTAAAATAGAATTGGGTCCTAGCCGCGGGCAGACCAAGGACCACATGATGCTTGGACAGCACCACCCCAAGCCCTCAGCATAACGTCATCGGGCGCTTGGTCTGCTTCCTCCTGGGTGCAACTTGAGTTGCCTATATTTTTAGTATAATTACAAATAATGGTATTAAAAATATTATTATTACTTTTCTTATTATTCTTTTTAGTATATTTAATTTTCAGGGTATTAATAGTAAAAATATTATTGTTTGTTTTGTTGAATTTTTTTTGTATAATTAATATCAAAAGAATTATTATATTTTTTCTTAATATAAAAAAAATATTATTATTATTGTAGTGTAATTAATAGTGTTGATCTTAAAACTATTATTATTTGTTCTCTTAATATTATTTTTTAGTATCATTAATAGTATTAATCTCTAAAATATTATTATATTTGATATTATAAATAATATGATTTTTGTAATAATTCATATTATTGCTACTAAAAATATTATTATTTGTATTATAAAAATTTTAGTATTTTCATTAAAATTTATAAGAACATAAATATTATTATCATCATTAATAAATTTTAAAAAGCTGTTATTATTATAAAAAAAAAACCACGTTGAGACATGTAGCACTCGGGTTCCCTCCTAAGGGCGGACATCCCAAGCGCCATGTGGCGCTTGGCTGCTTCCTATTGGTTGTAGTCCAAGCGCCATGTGACACTTTGGCTTGGGCACTCACAGGCATGGCCTAAGGCTATCCTTGGGCCTGACAGGGCAGAACCTAAAATAAAATGGGGTCCTGGCCGCGGGCAGATAAAGCTCCACGTGGCGCTTGGTCTGTTTCCTCTTGGGTGCAACCCAAGCGCCACGTGGTGCTTGGGCTGCCTACACTTTTAGTATAATTACAAGTAATGGTATTAAAAATATTATTATTACTTTTCTTATTATTGTTTTTTAGTATAATTAATTTTTAGGGTATTAATAGTAAAAATATTATTGTTTGTTTTGTTGATATTGTTTTTTGTATTAATAAATTTGAAAAAAAATTCATATTATTAATAAATTTGAAAAACAAATATTATTAATATTAAATTTTTTTATTTGTGTTATAATTTTTTTATGATTAAAAGTATTAATATTAAAAATTGCATTATTTTTTTTTATTTTTCTTACGATTAAGAGTATTAATATTACAAAGAGTATTATTTGTGTTATAATTGTTTTCTTATTTTTATTATGATTAAAAGTATTATTATTAAAAATAATATTATTTGTGTTGTAATTATTTTTATTTTTATTATCATTAAAAGTTTAGACGCGTTCATATCCAACCCGAAATTGGACCTAGACGCGTCCATGCCCAAACCCAAGTTGGCCTGGACGCGTCCACACACAACCTTAAGTTGGGTGTGGACACATCCTCTCCCACACCCAAAGTGGGCGTGGAAGCGTCCACGCTCAACTTGGGACACCCAACTACGTCGACACCCAAGTTGGGTTTGGCCGTGTCCACTCCTAACCCCAAGTTGGGGTTGGGCGCGTCAACGCCCAACTTGGGGCACCCAACCACGCATACATCCAAGTTGGGTCTGGACTCGTCCACTCCCACACCCAAGTTGGGGCTGAACGCGTGCACACCCACACTCGAGTTGGGTGCGGACTTGTCCACGCCCAACCCCAAGATGGGCGATGAGGCGTCCACGCCGATCCTCAAGTTGGGCCTGGATGCGTCCATGCCGAACTGGGGGTTAGGGTTGGACGCGTCGGCGCCCACCCACATGTGTTAATATAATTGTGTTATAAATATTTTTTTCTCTTATAATTCAAAGTGTTCAGATAAAAAATAGTATTATTTGTGTTATAAATATTATTATGTGTTGTAATCATCCTTGAAATTCTTAATATAATTATTTATGTTATAACTATTATTATTTTTATTATAATTCTAAATATTCATATAAAAAATAGTATTATTTATGTTATACTTATTATAATTAATATTATTAATAAAATAATTAATAAAATTTAAAAAATAATTATTATTAATATTTAAAATAATTATTATAATAATTTTATAAAAATAAAAAATAAACCCTCCACGTAGCGCGGAATCCAGCTAGTTACTGTACTACTTTCACCCGCGTGTCATCATATCAACTTTAATAGAGTTTTCTTATTTGAGAAACAATAAATTTTGATTTTGGTGAAATTCACGAGAGAAATGGCGCTGTGAAATAAGGACCGAATTCCAATAAAAATAAATTCTAGAGATTTATCGAAGCTTTATACGGACATGAAACTTTTTGAAAAACTGAATTGGGTTTGATGCAAGGAAAAGAATTATATATAATGAATGAGTTTTTGATAGGTGTCCCACCCTCCAAGAGTCAACACAAAATGTTGACTCTAAGAACATTCTCAACATGTATTCTCGAGGTGATGATAATTCATTGCGATTCAAGGAGATATATAGGGAAATAAACGTGACACATTCTAGAAATCAATTGATGTTTTTCAAATCATATGGTTTAAATTGACAAATCCCGCATGAAACCATGAGGATATCCGCTGCCATTAAACACAACCTTTGCTAGCGAGGACCCATCACGGAAACGCAAGATTGTGAATCATAAAATGTTCTTGGCTTCTTGCAAGCTTAATTAACAGAGGTCGTTTTTCTTCTCTTTTGATATAATTGATAAGGCAGCCATCCTCTGACGGGGCGAGTGTGACGCAGGCTCTGAAAGTGATTAGCTTAGGGTAAATACCATAAAGGGAGCCTCTTGACTGGCAATAATTAAACAAAAGCCGTACAGAAAGTACACAAGATAGAGGAGGAGGAGGAGGAGGAAAGACCGTCGCGGTTTAACCTGGTGTGTGCGTGTGTTTGGCTTTGTCACGGCAGCTTGGTCCCTTTTAAGTGCTAGGACGAGTAAGTGATAGCGCTGTCAGTCTGGAGGCACACTTTTTTAAACATCATAGATATTGTTGGGGATACTCAAATATTGAATCATCAAATCCTTACTGTTTTTGCATAATGATATATATGTCTGTAGCCAAGTGCCAAACAAGCTCTAATCCATTACAAAAACCATCCCTATCATGGCCACAAAGAGCCAAACTGATCAAGTCATGTGAGACGCTGGAGGGTAAAAAACATTTTCTCATAGCCCTTCAAACGAATACCCCACAATCTGGCAGTACTCATTTGTATTCAAAGCATGCATTAGCCAGCCCAGTACTCCAATCAAATCAGGTATAGTTAGCTCAATTGTTAAAATGATGAGACAAGTCCCTTCTTTTCTTAATCTGTCTCTTTAATTTATTATTATTATTTGGCTACATGTTTCTTTATTTATTAATCAGTAGCGGTACTATGCCTATTCTTTATTTGCTTTTTTTACTAGTGCTAGCTCACTGGGTAACGGCTGGGAGAATGAATGGGTTTTGAATACTTGAAGCACCGATGATCGATGGTTTTATGGCGGCTACCATTCATCCTATTTGGTAACTTTTTCATTTATGAGCACTTAATTTACCAAAACAATGATTCTTAAGCATTACTAGTTCGAGTAGTATCTGCAAAAGCTGAAGAATCCTACAATTCTCACGAACTAAGCATGGTCATGAACAAAAAATAAGAAACCAAATGATTTGACCCCACCAACCCAAAACTACAAACAACACATCCATTACCGCCATCAAAACAAGATCACCTTCCCAAAGAAAATCCCTGTTGAATCAGTCTGGTACTGTTGAAAGGTTGAACAAGGATAAGTAGGAGCTGAAAAGAAGGGAATTCAACAGTGAGGAATGGTGGGGCTTTTCTTTTGTGATGAATAGTGGTGGTGATGATGATGATGATGAGACAAGGAAGTAATTTGGGGGGCTCAAGGTGTCAAGAATGTGGAAACCAAGCTAAGAAAGACTGTGTTTACATGAGATGCAGAACATGCTGTAACAGTAAAGGATTTCAGTGTCAAACACATGTTAAGAGCACTTGGGTTCCCGCTTGTAGACGGCGACAGAGGGCTCAAAATCTTTTGCCTTGTCAACAACAGCAGGTTCAGGGAAATAACCCTAAAAGGCCCAGAGAAAATCCCTCAACAGGTACTGTTACAGTTCCTTTAGATCTATTCTGTACTATTTAGATATTGTCAAGAAAAAACTCAAGAAAACCATATCACTTGCTTGATATGTATGTGATGAACATAGTAATCCTAGTAGGTATGTAGTCCTACTCTTTATTCTATCCTACTGTCAAGGGTGTAGCTATGACAAAGAGCATATTGCATATCCATATACATGATTCTCCTTATCTTTCATCACGAAGTTTATCTTTGTTTTAACGATATGCTTATTTTTAAGAGTTTTTATGTGGTGTATATTGGGTCTTTTTTAGGTTTAGAAATCGATAATTTTCCCGCTGAAGTGAACTCAACAGTCACATTTCGTTGCTTTAGAGTGAGCTCCATTGATGAATCAGTTGATCAATTTGCATATCAAACGAGTGTTAATATAGGAGGCCGTGTTTTCAAGGGAATTCTCTACGATCAAGGTCCTCATGAAAGTCGTTATTACTTTGGTGAAAGCTCTTCCAGACAACTTCAAGAGCCTAATCTCCCAAGTGCAGATGCCCTAACTCCTGGCGCTTTAGCTTCAACTTCAGGTGCTGCAGAATCTCTTGCACGCCCTTCATATCCATTTCCCCTTACTGCTTCCATGTCCGGTACGCAACTTTTCCTGCACCCAAAATCTTAGGGCTCATCAGTCTTAATTTTTGTAGTTATCAAAAAGAAGGGGATTAAAATGTTAAAAGGATCGATCCCCAACTTTTTTTGTCAATCATAAATTGGATTTTCCTCTCTTCTATATTACCATAAATCGCCACATATTCGTGGTTGTGGTTCTTCCTATGAGTATCCATTGAACTAGAAATGAATAACTGGAGATTTTGTTCTTTGTTCAAATCTTAATATATTTATAAATATAATTTAATGTTCAATTAGTCTCAAATATTTTAAATGTGGCATGCTCCTGCAGACTGATTTTTCAGTTTGTCTTCTTATTGATTTCCTTGTTGCTTTTTATCTTCTGAGCCCAGGTTTAATGTTTCTTCGATCTCCCTAAATTGTTGTTTATGAACTTCGAAACTACCTTTTCCAGTTTATCCGTTTCTTTGCCGGCCTTAAGCTGGACTGTATCTGCTTCTTTGTGTGTTTAGAGAGAAGCTACGAAGATTTTAGTAATTAAGATAGCTTTTACAGGTTTATATATTATAGTTGTTTCACCAATGCATGTGCATCAAAGCCAAAATATTCAGCTTGTCATCAGCTTGGAACGTCTGCAAGAAAAAGGAAACACAGTAATGCATTTCATCAGCTTTTATTGATTTAATTTGTTTTCTTGAATAGGAATTAGAATTACTAACCGCAGAAAGAAGGAAAATGCTTAATATTACGTTGACATGCATAGTCATCATGTCTTGTCGTTGATTCATGTGCCTGATCTTAACAGGATATTGTCTTTATATGTCACGGTAATATAGATCTTGAGTGAAAAATGCACTTCTTGTTTAGTCATTGCATTCTTTTGTTCTCTGGGAGGGGGGGGAGGGAATCAGAATCATCCACACTCTCACTATAAAGCAGAAGCTAAACCCTAAAGTTGGATACTTAATGGTTTAAACCAGGAAAAAAAAAAGGAGAGAGAGATTTGGTAGGCATCTTTGTGAGATTTTGGAGATGATGACTTTATCTGAAAGCGCTACATAAACCTCTTGCTGAGGTAGGTTTAATTTCTAATGTTAGCTGAAGAGACAAACATACTAATTAATATACTATGGGGAAAGATTGATACTCTCAGAGACACAGCTACTCGAATATATCCCTTGTACTTGGAGATGGAACCATGGTACAAGAGTCGTTGTGGAATGGCTAGGCATTGAGTGAAGATGCTGCGCCTAACTCAGAAATTTTTAAGTGGATTCTCATTCAGAAAGGTAGAAAAGAAAGTTTTAAAGATCCTTTGCTTGTAAAGATCAAATGACTTCTCGTGGAAGATAGACAACAATTTGAATGGGACAAAAGATACAAGATTGGTTCAACCAATGATGTTTTTATGTGAATAGATTATTAGTGCGTTTATTAGTTTTATAATGGTTATTTTTTAGATTGTTTTTTTCTTAAAAATCTATTAAAATAATATTTATTTAATTTTTAAATTTTATTTTTTACATTAACATATCAAAACGATTTAAAAATATTAAAAAAATTAATTAAATTTTAATAAAAAAACATATTAAAATTCACTCCCATGCATCATACATCAACCTTTACCCACAGCATGACCTGCATGCCTTGAGAAACCTCACGAGCATCCCCTATGAGAATGTTGTTCTTTAGCCTTTTCTTCTTCTCAACTAAGAAAAATCCTATTCATGATGTTCACCTAGAAGATTTATGCACCGATCCTTTACTTTATTTAATTAAATAGAAGATGGGACTTTGTATTTTATTATTAGTTTGGTAGTGCAAAGATGTAAAGTACTTCTTTTGTTTTGTTAGGCATCATTTGTGATGGTAATGTATCTCTGGGGGCAGGAGGCTGTTTCCTGCTGTCTCAAACTGCTCTGAAATTATTTTCTTTTTCTTAGAGGCAAATCAAATCTCATCAAAAAACGAGACCCTGTGCATGACAAGAGCTCAGAACTAGAACACCATCATCTATATTCTAGTAGAGACAAAGCTAGGGAGCCTAATTTATGAGTTAGCTAGCTAGCTAGACTGTTAGGAGTTTCGATGCTTGAACTTGCATCATTCTGGTAATTGTTAATTTTCCCTTCAGACAGTACTAAACTCAAATTATTGGCGAAGATCGCCATTGGAAGCAAGGAGAGCAAGCATGATTGTCTTCTATAGCTATGATTAATTAACAGCAAATCAACTAGTGCTTTGGCTTAAATGCTATACAATCTTTCTGATGATAAGCATGAATGCATGCGCGCGGTTGATGAGCATGAATTACCAAGATCATGCATGATTGTCTTCTATAGCTATGATTAATTAACAGCAAATCAACTAGTGCTAGAAGCATAAAATTAATCAAAACAAAATTAAATACTGTTTTATTTATATTCTCAAGCATCATAGGAAACCCCTCTTATGTTTTTTTTTTTTTTAGATATATGAATCCAACTATCTGTGATTATTTATTTGGATAAAAGTCTAGATGCTCATTCCGGGCTATTATATGCCTATATGTTCCTAAGCTGCATAAATTAACGGGTGCTATTCGATGCCTATGCTTATCAAATTCAATATATATATTATTTTAGAACTCAATCCTTCACTCAATGTCAGTATTTTATTACCCTATACAGCAACTTTCAGTACTATATATATATAATACTTTTAGTACTATACCGGAGCAGTTAGCTGGTGTGCGTGTATATTAAATTGAGAGCCAAAATGTCTCCTGCATGAAAAGATGGCGTTTTCCTATTATTTCTACGTAACTACATGTATTATTGCAGCCATGGCATTATAGACAAGAAAGGTAAGCGGTAGATTTCAATCTTTTCTTTGCGGATGAAGTTGCAGGATCACTGAATAACTAGAATGCTTGCAAAACTTGTAAAAAAAAACACGATTGAAATTAACAGATTAAACTGTGTTGCTATTTATATATTATTATTTTTCTGGTTCTTGTATTTCGAAGATCATTCAGGTTCTTACTGGCCATGGTAAAGATGGCTTACATCTGGCTGTAAATTTGAATGTAACGTATAGCACTGTACATTTCATGGCAGGCAATCTTCAGTTCTGTATCGTGTGTTTAATCTAGTATGGAGATGAATTAATCTGCTAATTAGTTTATGTACCAACGACATCATCTAGGCATCTATAATTTCTTGTCCTAGTTTACTCCTTTCTTGGGTGCAGATTAATACTCTAATTGTCTCTTGATTATATCCAATTATGTGACCAATTCCTCCTGCAAATTAAGCTTATGTGATCCATGTATATTAGAACCAGAAAATCATTGCTAAATATGGCTCTTTCATTGATGAAATTAATCAATCATTCTGAGTTTTGGTTTGTTTTCTCATTTCACACACACACGTCTGATGAGCAGCTTCGGCCATGCTGTGGGTCTTGTGGTTATAAAAGCAAGAGCCTGGGATTCAGAAGTCATAGCCTATCCATTGGGCCTCTCATTTTAAGATTTTATTAAGGTCCTGTTATTTTTGTCTTCTAAAAGTATTTTTAAAAAAATTTAATTTTTTTTAATTTTTTTTATTTTAAATTAATATATTTTTTGATATTTTTATATTATTTTAATGCGCTGATATTAAAAATAATTATTTTAAAAAAAAGTTATTTTAATACATTTCCGAATAAAAAATATTTTAAAAAATAATCATAATCACACTGCCAAACGCGCTCTACAAGTAGAAACAAACTCATCAAGACCAAGATAATTTGGCGTGAAAATCACCTCCATTCCCCGTGAAATCAACCCAGAAGAAATTCTTGTATCTTCCCTCCATGCCTAAACAGTCTCTAGCTCTGCATCAGTGGCTTCTGACTACTCTCCAGGCGGCCATCATCACCTGATGAACCCACGTCCAGCCCAATCAGCAACACATACTGTTCTTCGGCCACTCAAAGCCGGTACATACACCATACCACTCCCTTACAATTACTCCTTCAATCAACCAATCATGCTTTGCCACCTCAGAATCAATCCCAACCACAACCTTTACAGCATGCGCCACCACATTTATAAAAACCAAAGTTTATAAATATATATAGAGTAGTGTATAAATATGTTTAGTTTATGTAATAATATTGTAATTTTAAAATAATTAGTATGGATTGATAGTTTATCATTATAAATGTATGTTAAATAAAATAAAAAGATTATACATGTTTAAATCTATAAACCCAAGACAAATATGTTTAAATTAAAACAAAAAAAGTATTTACTTTTTGAAATACTTTAAAATAATAAATCTTAATTGTGTTGTTGTTCATGATGAATTATTTGTCCTTAAAGCTTTATTGCTTTTAACTTATGCAATTAGAATGTTTGCAATATGTCTCTCAAGATTTCAACATCCACCTTGGTTTAGAAGCAATTCTAAACAAGGTCTTTACACTAGAAATTATGTAACTCAAATATCTCTAAACAAAATGAATATAAGCTCTAGATTTAAGAGAAAAATCTAGGCTTAAAAAGGAATAAAAACATTAAAAATAAGGTCAGAAAGAGTGGGAAAATCTATAAAATTCTCAAATTAAACTTTTCATTCACCTCTCTCTTTTATAGTAAATTTTGAAAGCTAAAATGTTGAAGAATTAATCCCACTATCATCAACCTTTAATTAGCCATCATAAATCAAGAATTAAATTTAGAAAAAACAAGGTTCTTGCTGTAAAAAAACTAAGGGTTTTCGGATATTAGTTTCTTATTCACCCATAATTTATTTAATTAAAACAAATTTCCAACAATCCCTCGCATGAATGGAAATCATCTCACTAGTTTGAAAACGACTCAAAGATTTGTTGAGAGATACTGATTTGATAGATTACTACATCAGAATAGGTAGCTTTTGGCTTTGAACCTTTCTTAGTGAAATACTAATGGATTTACTCGATTAGATAGTGAATGCGATGTCTTAAATTATTTAATATTTTGTGTAAACTAAGACAATAGTACTCGTATAGTTCTCTCATAGATATTTCATTTGGTTCTCGCTGTTGTGCTCATTTTGACTCTGAAAAACTCTTGGATTCATGAGTGTATTTAGCCTTTATTGAATTTTTTAAAGAAATGACCATATTTCTCACTTATATAGGTGATCTTTCATTAAGAGTATTATGTTATACTCCACTTGATGTACCAAGATAAGAAAATAATTAAGAGTTCGGCTTACTTTTTATCATACTACAACTAGCACTTATTTTATTATAGGAATAAACATGGAATAATATTTTCTAGTGCTACCGAGAATGTTATATGACTTAGTTTTTCATTTGAATCTAGATCTTGGGATCTCTAATTAATTAGGTATGATTACCATCATTACACTCTTTCATCTTTCAAAAGCCTTAAGCTCATTCCCCTCGATAAATTATACACAAGCTCTCCTAACAAACTTTTAATTAGCGGATCCATAATATTTTCCTTTGACTTTACAAAGTCAATTAAAATAATTTCATTTGAGAGCAAGTACTTAATAGTATTGTGTGTGTGTGTGTGTGTGTGTGTGTGTGTGTATAAACTTAACATTATACATACTACTTTATGCTCTTCTAATTACTGACTTACTATAGTAATGGACATAAATAATTGGTATTGGTTTTTAGCCAACATGAAATATCCTCTAAGAAATTACAAATTCATTTGGCTTCCTTTACAGCTTTATCAAGAGTAATAAACTTTGATTTTATTATGGATATAGTGATAAATATTTATTTGAAGGATTTCTATGACGTATTTAATCCATCAAGTGTGAGACATATTCATTTATGGATTTTGAATTCTTAGTGTTGGATATCCAATTAACATCATTAAACCCTTATAGTACTGCCAGGTAACCTTTATAATGTATCTCATAGTCAACGATGTACCTTAAATATTTGAGTATCTTTCGTATTACTTTCTAATAATCTATAGTTGGATTACTTAAAAATCTACCTAGTTTGTTAACTGAGTAAGCAATGTCAGGTTTTGTGCAATTTATAATGTATATCAAGCTCTTAATTATCTAAGAATATTCTAATTGGCTTATTAATATGTTGTCTTTATTTTTGAACAGATAGACACTTATGTCCATTAGTATTTTTACAATGTTATTGTCACCCTTAAAATATTTTTCAAGAACTTTCTCAACATAATGAGATTGAGACAATACCAATCTATCAAATGTCCTGGTAATATTTATTCTTATTATGAAATATGCAACACCCAAGTCTTTCATGTTAAACTTGTTTAGTTAATATTTTCTTAGTAGACTTAATCATGTGATCATTATTGCATAAAATAAATATTTCCCACATTGAGATATCCAATGACATAACCTTTATCCATTTTTCTTACATAAACACATCAATCAACTTTGTTCATTTTAAATTTATTTAACAACATAACCTTGTTAAATTTTTCATGTCATTGTTTAGATGCTTGTTTCAAATCATATAATGATTTGATAAGTTTACAAACTTTTTCTTCTTGTCTATTGACAATAAACCCCTCAAGTTATTCCATGTATAAACCTACTTATAAATGTCATTATTTTAAAAAAGTTGTTTTTATATCTATTTGATATATTTCAAGCCTATTAATAATTGCAATGACTATTAATATTCGAATGAAAGTTATTTTTGACACGAGTGAATATAT
>Ga0325414_1003491_pt1 | contig 16338 bp, 8 predicted proteins | sample PopdelMetagenome_8_FD_206183 | JGI IMG/M metagenome (GOLD analysis project Ga0325414, IMG submission 206183) | Populus deltoides microbial communities from Bellville, Georgia, United States - Leaf-PdKOR-R3 | ecosystem: Host-associated > Plants > Phyllosphere > Phylloplane/Leaf | place: USA...
TCAACTCATGCATTAAAGCAGGGTTAAAGGTATGCTTTCCTTCCTTGCTAGACTCAAATTCTCACCTCGTCCAACTCGACACATAAAGCTAGCAATTCATATAAGATATTCAAGGTCATTAGCGCCAAGTATCTTCTTGGTCAAATTCTATGATAACCCTGTCAAACGAGTTTAGACAAGAAGGCTAGCTAGCACGAGCTTCTTCGATGAAAGCTAATTGCTGAGAAGGGAGAGGCTTCCAAGCACTTAACGCTAATTGCTGAGAAGGGAGAGGCTTCCAAGCACTTAACTTGTCCCAGGTTTTTTATGATAATGGTACTAAGCTTTATTTGTACTAACTTCTGGAGCAGCCTGCCATGTTGGTGACCTCTAGTTGTAAGACCGATCGTACACACACATTTTGTATATTAAAATACACTATTGATGGGAAAATAAAATTACAATATTTAATTTGGGTACGAAAATAATTGGAAAATCTTTAGTGTATGCTTCTTGTGCATGAATTCTTTTGTCGATGTAAGGTTTTTATTTGACTTGAGAAAGCATAGAAATTTGATCATTTCCATTCTTTGTGGACTTTATCTTCCCAATTAAAAGGATATGAATATTTGCTTTGGATGTAAAGATCTTCCACAAGCTTGAAAGTTTCGTTCATGTGAAGTCTTTATTTGACTTGAAAGTAAAGAAATTTGATCATTTCCATTCCTCGTGAACTTTGTCTTCCGACTTAAAAAGGAATTTCAAGTATTTATATTTTTGCCTAACTCAAGTTCTAGATTGTAAAATTAAGTGGGTTGATCTAAAATTAACTTAAGATTTAGTTATTCTTTAAAAAAAACCTTGAAACGACATCATTTTAATTTTAAAAAAACACTATTTTTTTTCACTAACCTGAACCGGGACCGGGCAAGGTTCCTGATCAATAGGTTTACCCACTGAGTAGTTTTAGGTCTAAGAAGAATAATGTAGAATATTAGGTTAAAACTTTCTATATCAAATACACTAATAAGAATATTTGTATATAAGCAAGAACATACGAATAAGAATCCAGTCAGGGACACAAATCTTGGAGAATATATAAGAAGATAGCACCTCTACTACTCATTGATAAAATCTCACCATAAACCATATGTTTTCCTCAAATTATTACTAGAAGAATTTTCCATGTGATTAAAGAAAAAAGGAAAGAAAAGGAATTGGAGGTCCATTCACATGAACATGGACATGGACTCTTACTAGTTGGGCCACCACGTTTGGAATTAAAAAATTAAAAAAAAAATCAAAATTTAATCCATATACGTTTGGAATGCAATACCAAATAAAAGCATAAAATGAGAAGGCAGATGTAACTCATGGCATCACGTGCTTAATGGAATCGGAGGCCAACCTTTGCCGAAAATAAAAACACAAAAAATCTATCTCGGATGGTTTTTACTACCCTTTATATATATATAATATGTAAATTCACGGGGCTACCAATAATATGATAATTAAGTTGTAACATATCATGGATTTAAGCCAAGTAATAAGATTAGTTAGTGCACCAAAGGATCCACAAAATGCATCAATACTTGAACATATTTTAAATCAAGTTATCAATTTTGTTCCTGTTCCTGTTCCTGTTTTTTAATTGGAATGATTAGTTTTGAAGTATTTTAGCATGCCATTTTAGTTGTAATATATATATATACATATATATATATATATACACACACACACACACACATATATATATATATATATATTCAAAATACATAATTTTAAATAAAATTTAAAGATAAATTAACTAGATCATTGGTATATGTTATGTTGTTAGTTGGATTAATTTTTTAACATTAAAAGAAACATTCAGGTGTAGCTAACATTTTTCTAGTAGAAAAAAAAATAAATCGTGTGAGAGTTAACCTGATATGGCCTGATCTACTTATTAGGTTCAAAGACAACTTGATTGAATGGTAAAAACATAATTTGATTAAAAAATTCAAGACGGTATTTAAAAAAATATATATTGAAATGACAACATGTTGGATCTACCATATTAACCTTCTCAATTCATGACTCAAGGGAAAAAAAACATTATTCTTGGAACGAAATGGACAGAACAAAACTGGAATGCCCTAAGATTTTGAACGAGATAAAATTTATTCTATGATGTTTTGTTTTTTAAACTAGTACGAGATGCACGAGTCATTTTGGACAACATAATGAAATTGACCGCCTTAATTTAAACAAATGGGGTATCCAATTTTACAAAAACTCAAAATTAGGGGGCTATATGGAAAGAGTCACCTTGTTGTAGTTGTTTTTTCTCAATCATTGATAAACAAATGGAAACATATATAAGAGTAAAATATTTATATTATCGAACCCAAAAAAAGAGGGGAAAAGAATAGTTTATTATTATTATTATTGTTGTTGTTATTTTAGGCCTTCAATTAATATATGATTAACCCTGAAATAACTCTTGTGCCAAACTTTCTACCTCTTTTTTGGCGCGAGTTGTTTGGTTGGATTCTCTGTTATAAAGAAAAGCAAGGGTGGTCGGCCTTCTCCGACAACAATTGAAATCTGAAGGGCCTTCATCAACTTCTCTGTCTTCATTCAATCCGGTTTAACTGTATCCTTGGATTTTTTATTTTATTTTTTTCAATAGAAATGAACAAAGGATCAATCTTTAAATATATCGCCTGATTTTGTTATCAAAAGGCTGCATTATTTTATCAGCAACTGCGGGATAGTTGGGCTGATCATTGTTGACATTATTAATTTGATATTCATTTCTTTAAGGTATTCAGTGTGAGTGTGAATCTCTTCATCATTATAGTTAAGAAAAGCTAAAAATTTAACCTAGGATTAACCTTGTATCTAAGAATCAAATATATTAAAAAAAAATTTAAACTCAAAGATAATCTTGTATCTAAGAACCCTAAGTATGCGAATGACATCATGAAGTCAGTTATTATTCGATATGTCAATGTACGATCTTTGTCCCTGTAAAAAAAAATTGTTTTGTCACAAATAAACAAAAAGAAAACTTATATTTATTCTCCAACTTGCTGTTACAATTTTCACTAAAAATATATATATTCTCCTTTAACTAATCCTAGTGGACCTCTTTTAGTTTGCAAGTTAATGAACTTAAACTAATAATCAATTAACATAAATCTAATAATAAAATAAACTAAAACAATGTCTAGTGGGCTAGAATAAACCTAAATTAAAAATAATTATTTAATATTAAATAAATAAAATAAGATAATAAAAATATAATCTTTATGCTAAAATTCCTTCATGTAGCCTGAATCTTCAATTTTCGCATATTCTTGATAAATTTTCAGTTCTAACTTCAAGCACATCATTATCTCTTGTCTGATTGAAATATTAAGTCTACCATATAAGGTTGGAAAGTTTAAAATGTCTAGTTTCTAGCCCAACTTGATCTAAACAAAAATACACTTGTAACTCCAGATATGTTCCAAACAATATACAAATATCTAATCTGACAGATTTAACAAGATTTGCCTAATAACTTAAACCCTCTGAAATAATATGTTCTCAAATTCTATTTGACCTGGAAATTTACCAAATTATATTTTCATTATCTCATTGTAAAATTTCAACTCATTCTAATATATAGTTTAAAAGATATACCCGATCTTAAAAAACTATTCAGTAAATATTTTAAAAAAATAAATTCAATTCAAACCTGACTTGGTTTTTTTCATATTTTCATCGTATATTCATCATGAGGCCTTGATATCCAGAGCTTCCAAAAAGAGTTAGCATAGAATATGCCTGTACTGAACAATCTAGGGGTGAGCTAAACATGGCAGTCTTCCCTGTATAGATGTAGTGCCAGTATAAACAAGTTGGATTTCCATTCCCAAATTTATTTTAGTACAAATGGGATTTATGATCCACAAACTCAATTCTGTGCTAAGCTCTCGGTCTCTCACTACTTCACATATAAATATGTACATTAACTTGGCAAACCATCTAACTGGACACAAAAAGCATCGTCCTGGACTGCATCCAACAAAAAGATAAATACTTCAGTGTCTACTTCTGCTAACTAGGATAGTTCTCTTCTCCTATGTTCTTTCCTCGTATAGATTCACTGCAAGATACTATTGACAAACGAGGCCAGTGACTGAACTGTGAACCTTCGGTTTATAAAGCTGTAAAGTGGAAACACCAGAATGTGTTTCCACCACTTGGAACATATATTAAGTTAAAAGCTACCCAAAATACGAGCTCTCCTGAAATTTGAGTGATCTAGACAATGCTGCAGGATTAGCTTGTAAGACTAGAGAGGTTTCGGTTTCTTGATTCTTTTCGACCTTTGATTCAAACGCCTTAAACAGTCCTCGCCCACCAATCAAGTCAGGCTTATCATTCTTAATCCCCAGAGCCGTCCATATAGAGCTTTTTGCAGCTTCACCTGGGTCAACAATCCTGAGCGTTTTTGGGATCCAAAGGCATCTTTCAGTGTTATTTTCTTTTGCCGACTCCCCTTCTTCAGAGTAGCTAGATTTGAGCATGTTTTCATCCCTTGAATGTTTCCCTAGGGTTGGAGAGTTTGGGCCAGAGCTCGAGGAGGTTTGCTTTGGAGAAGATGGCTGAGGAAGCCAAGGGATATTCCAAGCACCTGGTACAGTGCAACCCCAGTATGCTGCTGCAGGATAGAATGGCATAGGAAAACCGGGAGGGCAGAAGGCAGATGGGGGTAATGGGGAGCTCCATTGAGCTGAATTCCAAGGGTAAGGCCAGGGAACTCCAGGAAAACATGGTATCTCAGGGGGAAAGCCCTGACAATTCTGCATAGCTGATTCTTTCGACATGCTTTTGCCTGCCTCATCAATTGAATTTGACACTGTGGCTGAAGATCCATTAGAATGGTCATCACCGTTTTCTCCACTTCCATAAGAAACTGGAACCCTCACTGCATCAGGTTTATGAGACCCGTTTCTTGTGCAATTCCGCGTTGTTTTATCTGCAAGGTTCAATACAGAAGCCATTGATTCATGAAGAGGTGTGTCAGAGCCAAAGGTTAGCACTGTTCCATTAGTTTTCATTGAAGGATGGTAGACTCCATTTGGAACATCAGCTCGAACATTCTGAAGAGCTTCAGGAATGGTTACGTGACGATAATGAGAAGCTGAGTTCTTGTTTTTGCGACGACCAGCACCCACAGGCACATTCCTCATGGTTCCCCCAGCTGTCCAATATCTCTGACAATTCTTGCAGAAGTGTCGGGGTTGGTTCACGTTGTAATTGTTGTAGTAACAGAACTTGGTGTCCATGCTATTACAGCGGGGGCATGGAAGGATCTTATCAGGTTTTTTCAGGGTCTTTTCTTGCGAATTACTTGTATCACTATGTTCTTCTTCTGTCCTTGAAGTTTGCAATCCTTCACTCTCCTTCTCAATGGAAGGTGTTTTAGGGTTTTCACTTGTCCCTGAGGTTGCATCTGGATTTGAAGGCTCTTCAGTAGCCACGGGTGAAACTCCATCTTCCTGTTTCTCAGTCAGGCTTTTTTCCACCGAGTCCTGAATTGATCATAATACAATTAATAAATACAAGTAAAAACACTGGGTTCTTGAGAAACTGTGAAGAGGAATAAGAATGTGAAAGGAGAAACCAGATAAATTTACAACAAACAATCACATAACAACGACTGAATTTTCCTGGAAAATACATATTTTAATTGTATTAAAGTTGAACAAGAAGTGAGACAGAAGAAAGACATTAGGGCTATTAGAGTGTACTTCTGAGTTCAGTTTTCTTATAGGAAGTCAAAATGAGGTTTATCCTATCTCAATTCCTCCATTTAATAGCAGTTTGGGGTCAGTGACATTGTTTTCCTTGAACCGTTAACCCTAAACTAGATGCTGTTCCCATTGACAACTCGATAACTCACACGGACAACATGGATATGGCAAGAGAGGATATTTTTGTATGACAAGGTTGATGCATTTCTCATTCAAAATAACAAAACCAAGAAATGATGAGCATTTGTGTTTCGACACCCTTGATTGGTCAGAATGGTACCCAATCTATGTAAATCTGAATAGAGCAGAATTACAAAATGATAAACTAGAAGATGAAATAAGATTTTGCTGATCACTTTTATGAGAATCTACAGCCAGCAGTATATTGATCTAAGCTGCTCCTAAATTAAAAGTAAGCACCACTAATCATGTGTACTTTAAGTAATGGAAAATTGACAGAAACCTCTACAAGGAGGCTGGGCTAGGTTAGGTAGACAGTAGGCATGGATGGTGGTATGAAATTTCAACCACAAGCATCAAGGACACTCCTTTTTTCCACCCTTTATTTAGATGAATCAAGGAAATACTGTTAGATGAGCTATCAAGAAAAGTCAAACTGAAAATTAACTGCAAAAAATGATTGCAGAAAGCCTTTTAAGGAACAATTCAAAATACCAACCACTTTTTATACAAGAAAAAGGATTATTTTTTGGGGGAAAATGGGTTTTCAAAGATATACTTAAGGAAGAAATTATACCACTGAGATCTAACAATTCAGCACCCAAAATCCAGACGGTAAAATAGAATACAGAAGTTGGTTTGAGAGAGAGAGAACACAAAAAGGCAACAAATCAAAATTTCCCATTAAAACAAAATCCACAAATCAAATATAATAATTCTGCGAATCATCTAGGTAGTTAATTGAAACACACTTGTTATCTATAGACGTGCAATCTCCAAGCGAAAGAAAATTTACATAAGCCATCTGAACCAAATCAATAATAAGCACAACCAGTCAAACACTGGCGTTTAGAAACCAAAACAGCAAGCAAGTGAATTTCAAATTCGGCAAGAACTAAGAAGAACCCATTCATTCTTTTGGCTTTCTAAGAAATGGGTCACTCTCAAAATCTCATAAACTCTCATAAACCAATCAAATAATAATCATTTACCTTATCATCAGCTTCTATATCTTCTTCTCCATGATATCTCTTATTATTATCAGAATCGGCGTCACAAAGAGAAGAGCTTGCACAAGATGGACGGTCTTGATCTTGACTATCATCATTATCTGTAGTGGTAGTAGAAGAGATCTCTGTCACTTGAATAGTCTTCCCAAACAGCTTAATAGCCGGGTCTTTCGGCTCCAACATTTCTGCCTGCTGCTCTCTGCGTCTTTTTTCTTTCTTTTTTTCAACTAAAAAAACTGTAAGCTTCTAGAGAGAGTTGGTATTTTTAGAGAGAGAAAGCGTGTCAAGAGATCTGACACGAGTGTTAAGTTTTTGGTGTCAAAAGTTTTTGTTCTCCGTTTTTGATCCATTTGCAGGTGGGAGGTGCCACGTAAGCAAGAAGAGTAATTCTGAGCCAGGAGTTTTGTTTGTGGCCTTGAAGGAAAGATTTTTGTTTTCCTTTTTCTCTTCCTTCTCTTTTTTATTCTCCTCCTAGCACTCCTTTTCGTTTCAGTCCTACTCAGCCACCCCCTTTCCATTTCTTTCAAATGTCCGCTTTGTCCCTCCTTAATCCTCCTCCTCCTCCTTATTATTACTACTTTCAAATATTCGTTTTAAAAATACGGTTATTTTGTTTTTTAAAATATTTTTTTATTAAAAAATATATCAAAATAATATATATTTTTTATTTTTTAAAAATTATTTTTGATATTAGCATATCAAAAATAATTTAAAAACATCAAAAACATATTAATTTAAAGTAAAGAAAAAAATAAAAAAATTTATTTTTTTAAATATTTTTAAAATACAAAAAAAAAAATAAAACTACGAGGATATACAAGTAACTTTTGTATTACCTAACTAAATTAATGGATTAACTTATGACTGATGGCTCAAAGTTTTCTCTTTAAGCTAAAACACGTGCTAGAATCTTTTTCTTCTTTTTTTTTATATATAAAATTCTAGAAAAAAGCATAAAAATATTCTGATTGATGAAGAGGTTTCCTAAATCTAAAGTGTAGAATAATTAAAAGCAGCTTATCTGATAATAAAAATATTCTTGGATTAATTTGTGTTTTAATCAAGATTAAGTTCTTTGCAGAATAATGTTAAAATACACTCATTGCATCAATTTAATAGATTAAAAAAATTAAAAAAATAAAATAGCCCCTTGAAACTTATCTATATATATATATATATATATATATTAAAGAAAAAATAATAATAATAATGATTGAAAAAAGCTTCTTCTCAATCTTGCCCGCTCATGATATTTTGCTTGAGGGGACCAATTTTGTGGACGAAATGGTAGGTTGACCTATTATTCTTTTGAAGGTTTTTTTGTCTTTGATTACGAGGGGTGTATCTCTCTTATCTTATCATGAATAAATTAATGTGACCCCCCCATGTTTGCGATGTTTGTCGAGTTTGTTAAGAAAATATAGTTCGGGATTATTTTTTAAAATATTTTTTTATTTAAAAATATATTAAAATAATATTTTTTATTTTAAAAAAATTATTTTTAATATCAATATATTAAAATAATATAAAAATATTTAAAAAATATTAATTTAAAATTAGAAAAATAAAAAAATTTAATTTTTTTAAAAAATACTTGTAAAACAAAAAACAGGGATAATTTAAAATTTCACAATTGATTTTGGTGATAGCACAAGACATTCTTGGATTTATAAATTATTATTTATATGACATGTTTTTATCTAGTAATTATTAATTTTATTTTGAAATAACTTTCTGATATAGTAATATTACAATTAAAACAAAAAAGGAAATAACCCTACGCAGGCAAACATGTTAATTGCCCAAAGACCAAAATTCCATCAATAAGAAGTTGAAAACAATAAATATTCAAGAAACATTAAAAAAAAAAAAACAGACTTCCTTTATACGCGTGGTGCATGAAAACCTATGTTTTAATGGTTAGTTATTAAACCCGGCCTGATGGGTTGATCCAGGACCCGGTCAATCCGGTGGCTAGACCGGTTCAGGTTTAATAAAAGACCAGTCTAAACAATAACCCGACAAAATAAAGATCTTATATATTCACATAAAAATTATCAAGATTTATTTATATTTTATATTTTATTTAAACTTGCTTTTCATGATAAGTTTTTATTACACAAAGCATGTTATATACATAAAAAATATTCTTTTATCAGAATGAAATATATAAACAAAGTAGTGAGTTTTAACTAGAGATATTTTTGGCAAAAAAATTTTAAGAAAAAAACTGTGCACAACACAATTTTGTCTTAATAATTTCTTGAAAAATAAAAACTTTTTTGCTCCTATGTCCTCTTTGAATTTAGACTTAAAATTTTTCTTGAAGCTTTACTATTTGAAACCCATGAAAACAAAATTTAATCAATGAAAAAAACAAAAGGCGAGCCTCAAGATAGTTGAATTATGAACATAAACAATCGAAGAAGATAAAATTACAACCGAGAGAATGCAGTGTTAAAGTTGACGTTTTCTTTAAGTTGTTAGGATTTTCTTCAGTCTTTCTTGTTTATTGCTTCACTTGCATAACGGTTCCTGTTATGAAGGAAGTAACGTTGCACGTTCAAAATAATTAACTCCCACGATTGCAGGTGCTGTAAAATCGTGGTTATTTATTTCATTTCAGTTATCTTGTAAAGCCTTTAAAAAGGGCCATCGTGTTCTTTGAATATTAGTGGATTGACTGCAAAAACTATTGTGAACCAAACTCTCTTATACTCTGTTTCTCATTGTAGTCTTTTCTGTTTTTAACATTTGGTATCAGAGCCTCAACACGGGGTTTGATCAAAAGTTTTAAGAAACATAAGTCCAGTGAGTGAAGTTCATGGCGAGTGAAAGTAGTTTTGTGCAGCCAGCCATTCCTAAGTTTGATGGGCATTATGATCATTGGAGCATGCTCATGGAGAACTTCTTGCAATCCAAGGAATACTGGAGTTTGGTAGTGACTAGGATCCCTGCAGCAGCAGAAGGGATGGATCCTACAGAAGAACAAAGAAAGACAATCGAAGATCATAGGCTAAAGGATCTGAAGGTGAAGAACTACCTATTTCAAGCCATTGATCGATCGATATTGGAGACAATTTTGAAGAAAGACACTTCGAAAGACATTTGGGACTCCTTGAAACAGAAGTATCAAGGCACAGCCAGAGTCAAACGTGCCCAGCTGCAAGCTCTTCGCAAAGATTTTGAGGTATTTCACATGAAAATGGGAGAATCAGTGAATGATTATTTTGCACGAACTCTCACTATTATTAACAAGATGAGAATTCATGGAGAACAGATGAATGATGTGGTAGTTATTGAGAAGATCTTAAGATCCATGACTCCAAAATTTGATTATGTTGTGTGCTCAATTGAGGAATCAAATGATATTGATGTTTTGTCCATTGACGAGCTTCAAAGCAGTTTGCTCGTTCATGAACAACGGATGAGCAGGCATACGTTGGATGAACAAGCACTACAAGTTACAAATGCAGTTCAACCAGGAGGAAGACATTGGAGTCGTGGAAGAGGAAGAGGAAGAGGACGAGGCCGGTCTGTTTTTGACAAATCAATGATTGAGTGTTACAATTGTCATGGACTTAGCCATTTTCAATGGGAATGTACCAAAAAGGAGAAGCAGGCATATTTTGCTGAGACCAGTGAAGAAATGTTACTCATGGCGTACGTGGATGATAAACAAGTCAGAAGTGAATGCATATGGTTTCTGGATTCAGGGTGCAGCAACCATATGTGTGGTAAAAAGGAGTTGTTTGATGTTTTTAATGAAGAATTCAAAGACTCAGTTAAACTGGGAAATGATGCAAGCTTACAAGTACAAGGAAAGGGCAGTATTCGAATGGAGATAAATGGAATTATGCACGTGATTACTGAGGTGTTTTATGTGCCAGACCTGAAGAACAATCTACTGAGCATTGGGCAGCTACAAGAGAAAGGTCTTGCAGTTCTCATACAACATGGAACTTGTAAGATTTTTCATCCAAATAGGGGCTTAATCATCGAAACTGCCATGTCACATAACAGAATGTTCATTCTCATTGCTAAATATGAGTCCAAAGAACAAAAGTGTTTTGTCTCCCTTATCACAGACCAATCTCATCTTTGGCATTGTCGATATGGGCACCTAGGTTAGACTGGTCTCCAGGTTCTTTAACAGAAAAAGATGGTAGAGGGCATACCACAACAGTTTAGCATCCCTTCTAAAGTCTGTGAAGATTGCTTAGTGGGCAAACAACGAAGAAATCCATCTCCAAAGGTCAGCACATGGAGGGCATCAAGTATTCTTCAGCTAGTACATGCTGATATCTGCAGGCCAATCAATCAATGTCAACCAGCAAAAAGAGGTATCTTCTCACTTTCATAGATGATTTCAGTCGAAAAACTTGGGTGTATTTTTTGGTTGAAAAGAGTGAAGCCTTTGTTGTTTTTAAACACTATAAAGCTAAGGTTGAAAAAGAAGCAGAAGCATGCATCAAAGCACTACGTACCGATCGTGGAGGAGAATTCACATCACAAGACTTCACTAATTTTTGCGGTGTGAATGGGATTCGAAGACAGCTAACAGCTGCATACACACCCCAGCAGAACGGCGTTGCCGAGAGGAAGAATCAAACAATTATGAATATGGTACGTTGCATGCTTTCTGGGAAGCAGGTTCCAAACACCTTTTGGCCTGAAGCAGTTAACTGGACTGTGCATATTCTCAATAGAAGTCCCACATTTGCTGTGAGAAGTAAGACCCCAGAAGAGGCCTGGAGCGGCATCAAACCATCAGTAAGTCATTTCAGAGTCTTTGGATGTATATCTCACATTCATGTCCCTGATAACAAAAGAGTGAAACTTGACAACAAGAGCCGAAAATGTATATTCTTTGGGGTAAGTGACGAGTCAAAAGCTTACAGATTATTTGATCCTATTTCTCATAAAATAATTATAAGCAGAGATGTTGTTTTTGAAGAAGATCAACGTTGGGATTGGGAGGTTTGTTATAACAAAGAAATTGTATCTGATCTTGTGTGGGAACAAGATGAAGGAGAGGGCACAGGTGTTGGTGCCAATGAAGAGGAATCTGAAGCTAACAACACTGAAGAAAGTGAGGGCAGTGAAATAACTGATCATGGTATTGCAGCTTAAAATGAAGAAATGGATCATGTTGATCATGGTGCTGCTGCTGCTCAGGATGACTCATCTCATGAGGAAACTAATGAGAACTCACCTCATGATTTCAGACAACAAAGACCACCAGCATGGATGCAAGACTATGAAAGTGGATAAGGTCTCTCTGAGGAAGAAGTCTCCAACTTTGCTTATTTGGCATTGTCTGTTGACAGTGATCCAATTTTTTTTGAAGATGCAGTGAAGAATGTGAAATGGAGGCAGACCATGAACTCAGAAATTGAAGCCATAGAAAGAAATAATACTTGGGAACTGACAGAGTTACCAATTGGCAGCAGAGTTATCGGTGTCAAGTGGGTTTACAAGACAAAACTCAATGAGAAAGGAGAAGTAGATAAGTACAAGGTAAGACTCGTTGCAAAAGGTTACAACCAACAGTATGGAGTAGATTATGCTGAGGTATTTGCACCAGTTGCTAGGCTAGACACCATTCGAGTTGTGATTTCGCTTGCTGCTCAGAAAGGTTGGATAATCTATCAACTAGACGTCAAGTCTGCTTTTCTAAACGGAGAACTGAATGAAGAAGTGTTTGTCACCCAACCTCCTGGCTATGAGAAAACAGGCCATGAATACAAGGTGTACAAATTTAAGAAAGCCTTGTATGGTCTTAAACAAGCTCCTAGAGCTTGGTACAGCCGTATAGAGACTTATTTCTTAAGTGCAGGTTTCAAAAAATGCCCCTATGAACATACTTTGTTCATTAAAACAACGGATGGAGGTACAACATTATTTGTTTGTCTTTACGTTGATGACCTTATATTTACTGAAAATGATGTAGCTATGTTCAAAGATTTCAAACAATCCATGATGAATGAATTTGAGATAACTGATCTTGGAAAGATGAAGTATTTCCTTGGCATTGAGGTGTTGCAACGACCAGATGGTGTTTTCATTGGACAACGAAAATACGCACAGGAGGTGTTTGACAGGTTCAAAATGGATCAATGCAATCCAGTGAAAAATCCAGTTGTTCCTGGGCATAAACTCAGCAAGGATGAAGATGGAGTAAGGATTGACAGCACACTCTACAAACAAATAGTTGGCAGTCTTATGTATCTGATAGCCACACGTCCTGATATAACATTTGTTGTGAGTCTGATCAGTAGATACATGGAACATCCCACTGAAATGCATCTACAGGCAGCAAAGAGAGTCTTGCGATATGTAAAGGGAACCAGTAGCCTCGGGGTGTTCTACAAGAAAGAAGGAAATCAGGAGCTCTTGGGATACACTGATAGTGATTACGCAGGGGATCAAAATGACAGAAAGAGCACTTCGGGGTATGTATTTCTGATGAGCTCCGGTGCTGTGTCGTGGTCTTCGAAAAAACAGCTAGTGGTTACCCTTTCCACCACTGAGGCTGAGTTTATTTCTGCAGCATATAGTGCTTGTCAAGTTGTCTGGTTAAGGAGAATTCTAAAAGAACTATGTCATGATCAAAGCAAATCTACAGTGGTATATTGTGACAACATATCAGCCATTAAGCTCTCAAAAAATCCAGTTCTGCATGGTCGTAGCAAGCACATTGATATTCACTTTCACTTTCTCCGTGATCTTACAAGGGAAGGAATTGTGGAGTTGGTTCAGTGTTCAACTCATGAGCAAATTGCAGACATTCTTACAAAACCTTTGAAACTTGACGTTTTCTTAAAGCTGCGAGATATGTTGGGTGTTTGTTCTTATCCAGCAGTAGACTAAATGATAATGGTATTTAGTCTAAGGGAGGATGTTAAAGTTGACGTTTTCTTTAAGTTGTTAGGATTTTCTTCAGTCTTCCTTGTTTATTGCTTCACTTGCATAACGGTTCCTGTTATGAAGGAAGTAACGTTGCACGTTCAAAATAATTAACTCCCACGATTGCAGGTGCTGTAAAATCGTGGTTATTTATTTCATTTCAGTTATCTTGTAAAGCCTTTAAAAAGGGTCATCATGTTCTTTGAATATTAGTGGATTGACTGCAAAAACTAGTGTGAACCAAACTCTCTTATACTCTGTTTCTCATTGTAGTCTTTTTTGTTTTTAACATGCAGGAGTCCAACCATATAACAAATAAACGTCAAAACTGATGCACTCTCTCAAGTGGACTTCATGTTACTCTAAGATTTAGCAGAAAACATCGACATCCAGAAACGTGCATTTGCTCGAGCTATGGACATCATCTCCTTCTCTTTAAAATAAGTATTCAGCGTCAGAAGAGAAGGCCTGAGTTGGGAAGTGAAAAAGCCTTTGGGGTCGAAGAAATTCTGCCGGCAGGACTCAGATTTTGTCTTCTCGTAATTGTTCTTCTTAATCTTCCAATCCAAGCCAAATCTGTTTTTCCAATTTCCAAAGCTTTGGGATTCGGAGGCGTATCCAAACTCATCCACATACTTCTGCTTCCATATATCATTGTTTGAACACAAACTCTGCTGCTTTGAATTAATGCATGAAGTGTCGCGACATCCGTGGCAGGAAGAAACCCCAAATCTTGAGCTTTAAATCTGATGATAGGCTCATAAAGCAAGGTGGAAGTCTCACCAGTCCTCACGGAAAGTTATATGGACAACGACATAACATGCTGATCCTTCGAGGCTTTTCAAAACTCGTTAACTTCGCTCATCCTGTCGTTCTCAAGACAATTTGTCTACAACAAATCCAAAACTGGGGCAAATCTATTCTGATCGAAAGTCAGATACAACTTTGTCCTGCTCTCGGCTGAAGACCCTGAAACTACAGCACCATTATTGATCAACCTCCTTATATTCAAAACAATTGATTCAGAAACATCCTCCTTCTCCAAAAGTTCAGGAAGAGTGTAGGAAAACGACAGTGAGGTAGCTGATGAAGGCCACTCTTCTGGGAATTGAAGTCCATCAACAGGTGTTCTAGATACAGGATCGAATCCAACAAGACCAGACTCCAAGAAAGCTTCATGAACAGAAACAACCCAGAGGTTGAAAACTCACTCTTATCACCTAATACACTCCTCAATATACGAGCAGAGAACCTCTCACAGGCCATATCGATAATTTAAACTCTATTGAAAAACAATTTCTATTATAATTCCTCCTTCTCTTATTAACATGTTTTCTTGTTGTCTTGATTTTTTTTAAGTAAATCCATATTTTTACCCGATTATCAAGTTATTTTTAAATATGTTAAGTTATTTGAATTACATAAAAATAACTTCAACACAATTTAATTTAAACTATGAGTTAGATAAGGAGTCAAATCAGTGAATTTTAAGGCTAATTTGTTGAGCGATTGTAATAACAATACCAAAAAGTTTCTAATAATCTAAATAATCATTTTTATGTTCAAGAAATTTTTTACTATCAAATGTAATGTCAAGATTTTAACCTTTTGCTTCCTAGAGATCACCTGCTCGAGTCCCACAAACCTCAAGACTACTGGAAGCTTATATGGTCGTTAACTTCAGGGCCCATAAAATTAGTCGAGATGCGTGCAAGCTAACTGAACACCAACATTAATCTTAAAAAAAAAAAAAAACAACCAAGTAACTAAAACCAATTTGACCACCTCATTAAAGAAAATGTCATTGTGCTCTTTAAAGCCCCGTGACTAATCTAATTTTTCCAATTTGACCACCTCGTTAAAGAAAATGCTTCAATTTAGTCCCTGAAATCACATTATGTTAGATTCAACAACCAACTAACTAAAACCAGAAAGCCCGCCCTTTTAAAATTTCAGTCCTTCCCTTCAAATGATTCACATCAGCTCTTCTTCAAGAAACTCTCCATTTTTAATAATCTTTCAAGAATGGCCTCCACTACTTCATCGCCACTACCTCAGGATTCAGCTACACCACCATCGTTTACTGCACAAGGCCCCTGCAGAGGAAAAGCAGTGTAGCCTCTTAGGCAGTAGTCGTCCCTGCCTTCGCTCTTGAGGGCCAAACTCCGTCCGACCCGAGGAAACCCAAATTCAGCCATAAACTGGTCACCACCACCAACATCAAGACTAAGGCCACCATCATTGGGCTCACAGAGGTCACCATTACTTTCACCGCCGACGCAGTCATCCCTGAATTCAACCAGGGACTATCTCAGAAGTAAAGCCATGGAAATCCTGGAACCACCAGATACCTTACCTCTTACTTGTCTTATTGAAGAGCTTAACTTCCCTGAAACCTCCACTGATTTAATGTATGCCCAAAACCTCTTGAATTACCTTAAAAACAATTACCTTACGTCCTTCTGTTT
>Ga0325414_1003492_pt1 | contig 16338 bp, 11 predicted proteins | sample PopdelMetagenome_8_FD_206183 | JGI IMG/M metagenome (GOLD analysis project Ga0325414, IMG submission 206183) | Populus deltoides microbial communities from Bellville, Georgia, United States - Leaf-PdKOR-R3 | ecosystem: Host-associated > Plants > Phyllosphere > Phylloplane/Leaf | place: USA...
GAGTGACCTTCAAGGATCTTGTAGTGGAAGCTTAAGCAATTCAGTACTTTTTATATTAATGGTTGAAGATTGAAGACAGCTACCGTTAGTAACATCTGAGCCATCAAGGTGGTTAGCTTGGGCTTGACGATGAATCCGCACACATGGATCAGCTAGCCCGAGCCATGGAAGGAAGGTGCCTACCTGTGCAAGAAAAATAAAATGGAAAAGAAAATGCACACTCCCTACGCAGGCATTATCCTGTTCAGGTTCAAAGGGACTTTCTCAGCCTGGTAGCTGCCTCCTCTAGCCAGATGGCCAGTGTTAAAGCAGGGCACAGGCACCCCTGGTGCTTTCTTTCGTTAACAAAATTGCAAAAGATAAACTCTTATGGAAAATGTAGCGACTGCATTTTATTACTGCAACAGAGACATGGAGCACAACAAACATAAATGACTCCAGGCTACCAAACACACTGAACCATCAACTTACCCGCTTATAAAAGCTAAGACCAAATATTGCTGTTCTTGACAAGCAAGGATGCATCAGGACTGCAGGGATGTTTACAGAAACTCCCCATGCTCATGTTTCCTGCAAGAAAATCCCACAAACTTCCCAGTGAAAAAGGTTTGCATTTTCCATGTATTAGCAGTAATGAACAAAGGAACTGGCTAGGTTATTATTGACAGGATATGCATTAGCAGCACAAATATGAACAATATTCGAACACAATATATTTGGTGCAACCAAAGCCCTTCGATTAGTAGCATTCATGGCCATTTACTGCAAATGGAAAGTGCACTTAGATCATAGGTTGGCCGCCTATTCAGCATTCATTGCCAGCATTTGCCTCAGGGGTGTCATTTCTCCATGGATGGAGGGTTTGTTAAAGTATTAACAAGAAGCACTTCATTTACTTTGATGCTCTTTCTAGTATTTGCACAAAAGCTTACCTTCATCTCTCCGAGGAACTGATGTAATTTGCTGGCAGGTAAATTTCTCCACCAACTTCACCATGTTGCTCTCCACTTATAGTTTTCCTAGCAGCCAGGAACTCAGCACTCATGGCATCCATCCCATGTTGCACAGCTTCTTCCGCACTACCATAACCATGCTCCTCTGCATACTTTCGAACATCCTCTGTTATCTTCATAGAGCAGAATTTAGGTCCGCACATGGAGCAAAAATGTGCCACTTTTGCACCTTCTGATGGGAGGGTTTCATCATGGAAGGACATGGCCGTCATGGGATCCAATGACAGAGCAAACTGGTCCATCCATCGGAACTCAAATCTTGCCTTGCTTAAAGCATCATCCCAGGTTTGCGCATGAGGGTGACCTTTTGCCAAATCAGCAGCATGAGCAGATATCTTGTACGCTATAACTCCAGCCTTCACATCATCTCTGTTTGGCAGTCCAAGGTGCTCCTTTGGTGTGACATAACAGAGAAGTGCAGTACCAAGAGCCCCAATATTGGCAGCGCCAATAGCAGAGGTGATGTGGTCATATCCAGGAGCAATGTCAGTTGTTAGAGGTCCAAGAGTATAGAAAGGAGCTTCATTGCACCACTCTAGCTGTTTTTGCATGTTCTCAGGAATCTTGTGCATTGGAACATGTCCAGGCCCTTCATTCATAACCTAGAAAAGTACATGAACATGTAGGTCACAGATTAAAACCAAAAAGAAAGCAGTTAATCTTTCAGAAAGTAGCATGGCTGGAAAAAAGTTAAATGCTCTGCTAATTAAAACATAATCTAGGGCATCCATCTGTGTCATCTCTGGTTTGATGGTTCAATGCATGAAAGCCACTAATATTTACACCAAGCACAAAAAAAGATTTGAAAACCAAATAGTGTCATTTAAACAGTAAACATGAAGTGTATACTTCCAAAAAAATACTCCTTTGTTGCATAGCTCTTGCATGAAGCTTAGAAGTTCTAAAATATATACTGATAGATGATTACCTGTACATCCTTTTCCCATGCCCGTCGAGTTAGTTCCCCTTGAGTTAAAAGCTCTGCAAATTGAGCAGTGTCATTGGCATCATATATGGACCCAGGCCTCAGTCCATCACCAATTGACAGGGCCACATCATATTGATTGCATATATCAAGGATGTCATCCCAATGCTCGTATGCAAAGTTCTCCTTATGATAAGCTAAGCACCACTTTGCATGGATTGATCCTCCTCGCGAAACAATTCCTGTCATGCGCTTTGCAGTTAAAGGGATGTACCGCAGCAGAACCCCAGCATGAATTGTGAAATAATCAACACCCTGCTCTGCTTGTTCAATCAGGGTGTCTCTGAAGACTTCCCAACTAAGATTTTCAGCAATTCCATTTACTTTCTCAAGTGCTTGATAGATAGGCACAGTACCTACTGGCACAGCAGAGTTACGTAAGATCCACTCCCGGGTCTCGTGAATGTGACGACCAGTGGAAAGATCCATAACAGTATCAGCACCCCACATAGTTGCCCATTGAACCTTATAAACTTCTTCCTCGATAGAGCTCGCAACGGCAGAATTTCCAATATTTGCATTAACTTTAACCAAAAAATTTCTTCCAACGATCATCGGCTCCAGCTCTAAATGCTTCTTGTTGGAAGGGATAATAGCCCTCCCGCGAGCAACCTCCGACCTCACAAACTCCGGGTCAAGCTTTTCACGAGCAGCACAATACAGCATCTCCTCAGTTATAATTCCCTGCTTCGCATAGTACATCTGAGTGTACCTTGGTGTCCCTAACTTCTCCCTCCTGTCAACCCATTCTTTACGCAGCTTAGGAAGTCCTGAAGACACAACACCGTTCATTTACAGTAGCAAATTAATTTCATGATACAAGTCCGTCTTTCTTAGCCCACAAAAACTACCATGACATGACACTGAAGAAAAAGAAAGCTGACTGTAGAAATCAGCATAACCCAAGCATCAGTTCATAAAAAAAAGTCTAGACGGACAAATCCTCCAAAGTTTACAAAAAATTCAAAATCCCCTTATTATTTGATGCTTTTAAAATAAGTTCTAATGTAATGGCCATCCCCAAATAAAAATGTAAGATCTTGGCCCTCCCGGTAATTTGTTAAGTAGTAACAAAAGTCGGTTAATTGTTAATGCAAGGGTAAGGAAGGTGATGAACCGAAAATTAAAAGATAGACAAGACAAGACAAGCTGCATACCTACGCGGGGACTGATGTTTTGAGGCCCACTGGTATCGTAGTTATCAAAACTTGGTTCATCGCCGGACAAGTGGACTCGCCGGAACGGAACTTTGAGGACATGGCCAGATTCTTCATGTTTAACTTCCCTGCAAACCGAATCAAATAAGTGGACGGACCCAGTTGACAAAGTCTGTTCTTACGATGAGCGTAGATTGAATAAGGAAATCAATAAATAATAAAAAAAAAGGAAGGAAGGAGAAGACCTGTATTCTTTAGTGCTCTTTGGAAAACATTGTTCAAAAGAGGGAAGAGGAAGAAAATCAGGAGAAGAAGGATCGACAGTGTTCTTCTTTTGCTTAGTTGCTGGTGGTGGATCGAATGTTAAAGTAGCTCTGGCTCCCGACGCCAGAGAGCGAGCGCAAAAATCCTTCTTGCATGCTGCTGCTGATGCACTCGAAAATCCAGGTGGTAAAAAGGAAGTGGTAATGCCATTCTTGGTTACAGCTGAGGATGTCAAAATAGCAGCAGCTTGGACAGATGCCATGGAGAGAAAAGATCACAAATGAAGCTGAACCCGTCGAAGACTGGACTGGAGAAGTAGGCAGGCAGGCTTATCTGTTGATGTGTTGTATGAGTGAGTGAGGGAGAGGTGCCGATAGAAGCTGAGTTGGCGCCTGGCAGTTGGCACTCCCGCTGGCTTCGGTACTTTTACTTTTTGGTAGTCTCGAACTCTCGATTGATGGTACTCATTTATACCTTCAGATTTCAATCGTTTCTTTTTTAAAAATAAATAAATATTAAAATAATATATTTTTATTTTTAATATTATCATATAAAAATAATTTTAAAATATAAAAAATAAAAATCCTTAAAAATATCTCTCTCTCTTCTCTGTATACGTGTGTGTGTGGACTCGGGGCTCGGGCAGTTACCTTACCTGATAAATCACAGGCAAGGCGTGATGAATGAAAGAGGAGGTCATAAAAAGTTATCGCTTGCTGACGTGGAATATATATAACCCTCACTCCTCCTTAAGCGGCATTAAATATCTCTCCAAAGACTGAGTCCAAGTTCAGTCACGTGCTGATCACACGAGTAGGACTGGACTGGAGTGGCACTAGAAAATTTGAGAGGAGCAGGATGCCGACAAAATTAATGGAGTTTGGTTGCTGATTTTTTGCCAAATTAAGTGATTTGGAATGGTGACAGTGGACGGAAAATAAAAAAGGGTTGACCGACGAACGGGATTTGAATACGTGGTTAAACATTTTCTACTAAATATATCCGTCTATTTATGGAGTAGTTAATAGAATTGTTAAGAAAATAAAAAATAAAAGAATCTTCCTGGTAAAACACTATTCATGTAATAGTTTTTTTTCATTTAATTTTTTTATGGTCTTTTTTTTAATTTCAGTTTCAATTTTGACATTAAATTAAATTTATTTTCTAAAATTATTTTTTACAAAATTATCTTAATCTCATAATTTAGAGTGTAAATTTAATGAATTTGAGTTTTTTTTCAGTTTTTTTATTTTAAATTTTATTCTTTAATATTGAATTGATCGAGAATTAAACTTTGTGATTTGTTTTGAATTTCTTTTTATGAGGTTATTTTTGTGTCATGATTCAGGTCACGAGTTTGACAGATTAACTTGAGTTAACTTGGGTCAGGTTTTTTTGTTTTTTATTTAATTTTTTTTTATTTTCACCTTTCAACACTAGGTTAATTGATAAATGAGTTTCATAATTTATTTTAATTTTATTTATATTATGTTATCTCAATCTCATAATCCGGTATTCGAGTTTGATAGGTTGACTCAAATTATTTTTTTAGGTAATTTTTTTAATTGATTTTTTTTCAATCCACAACATTAAATTTATTAAAAATTAGGTTTCGTAATTTATTTTTATTTATTTTTCATGGGGTTATCATATTTTTATGATCAGGCATGCAAATTGACAGGTTAACCCAAATCGATAAAATATGTTATTCTCTCTCTCTCTCTCTCTCTCTCTCTCTATATATATATATATATATATATATATATATATATTAAAAAGTCATCTTGAATATTTATTTTGAAACAAATTACGCTTTTACTAATCATCTGGGTTATCTTTGAACTTGCTAAATTGATCGGGGTTACATCGGATTGACCTCAACATAGTTTTAAAATTTGTTATATTATAAAAAATGCCTAGATATTTTTTATGATAAATTTTTTTTTTTAATTTGACCCACAACATAACCCATACCAATAAATGCTATTCAATAAAATAATATTCTGACAAATTTTCTCCTGGCTCAAAAAAAAAAAACATTTACTTAGGATTTGAGGGCAAAATGATTTTTCTATCGTGATTCAATGTTATTTTCAAAAAAAAAATGATGTAGATTAATATTTTCAATTTTTTTACAATAGTTAAGTTTCTTAAATACCCGGGAACAAAAAAAACAATGACTTAGTCTAGGGGTTTTTATGTCTTTTTTTATTTTTTTTAATTAAAATTAAAGTTATCTAACTACTCATGAGTTCAAAATTAACAAAACTATTCTCTTGAGGTGTTTATATCTTTTCATCATGGTTTTTTTTTTTTTGTTAGTATTAAGTTAACATATGGGTATTTTTATAATTTAATAAATGTTTAATATTTAAAAACCTTTGTTGATACATGCCACGTATGCGCCAACAAGTGGGGGCCTATGTCTTTTGAGTAGCGTGTACAAGTTGTTCAGTAACCAGACACCACCATTTCTAATGACTTTTAAGAAGCCTCAATCGTTTTTTTTCCCCTCTATCTATCATGAATTTTGTATCACTCTCTTTAAAATTTCAGACCAACCCTTTTAATTTTTCTTTCCTTAACATTTGGTTAGTGTCATTTTGATTACTATTTTTTTATCTTAAATAATCTATAAAATTATATATATATATTTTTTTTAATTTCACCTCTTTTCATTTTTTATTTTTTAAATTTGGTTCTATTCTTTTAATTGTTATCTGTTTTGTTTGAGATTCTTTTTTAATTTTTTTTACAATTTCATCCTTATTGGATTTTTTTACCTATCAAATTTGATCTTTGTTTTTTTTATTGTTAATATTTTTACTTTGACAAGTTTTTCAAATTGATTTTTTTTCATGATTTCATCTTTCAACATTAACTTGATTAAGAATTAAGTTTTTTAATTGAACATAAATTTGAGATTTCATGAGTTATCGATTTTAAAGAGTATACCAGGTTTAAAGGTTTATGTCAGTTTTGCTTTTGTTTTCATCCTATTGCATTTATTCAATTGAAAACTTGGTTCTGTTTTTTTTTTTTTCCATTCATTTGCTTTTTGTAGAATTTTTTGTTGGTCTTAAAAATAACTCTCGTTATCTTGAATCTTTTTATTTTTTGTTAGGTTTTTTTGGATAATTCTTTAAATTTATATTTTTTCTTCAAATTCCATCCCTTAATTTTTGGAATAAATTTTGTAAAATAATTTATAAAATTAAAATTCATTTTCAATTCCATCCATTTTGATTTTTCTAATGTTTCAAATTTAATCCTCATTTTTTTATTGCTATTTCTTTTATCTTTGATATTATTTTTTTAAAAAATTTCATTACTGTTAAGGTTTTTCCTATTAAATTTCATTATCCTAATTTTTATTGCTTTGACATATTTTTTAAATTGATATTTTTTTCTAATCAAATTATTCAACATTAGATGAGTAGAAAATTGACCTTACTGATTGATCTTGGATCTATGATTTCATGAGCTTTGGGTTTTAGAGATTAATCTAGATTTGAAAGGTTCGATCCAATTTGCTTATTTTTCTTTTTCTTTCTTTAAGCTATGCTTTTTAAGTTCATAGTTCAACATTTATTCAATTGGATACTAGGTTCTGTTATTTTTATTTAGTTACTTTCTATAGGGTTTTTCATTGATTTTGAAAATAACCATAGCTTTTTTCTTTTATTTGTTATTCTTTGTTATATATATTTTGCTAATAAACATTAAATTGGTTAAGAATTGAACTTCTTGATTTAGTTTGAATCTAGAATTTAATGGGTTCTGAGTTTGAGATCTTAGTCTAGGTTTAGAAGGTTTGTTCGTGTTTGCATAATTTGTTTTTTTAATTTTTTTTAATTTCATTATTCATCATTAATATTATTAGTTATCTTAAGTTATTTTATTTATTATTTTTTGTAAGTTCCATATTGTTTTTTTTTTTTCTGGGCAGGTCTATGTCCCAAGTCTGATTTTTTTTCAAGGTTTCCTAAAGCTTTGATGATATCCAAAAGTAAAGATGTAGGATTAATTGTATTTGAAATACTCCAAGTTTGATTCTTCAACCGAAAACACACATATCAGACGACTTCTTGCATAGTTATTTTAGTTATATTATTTCCTTAATTAGCTTTACTTAATTAGTCAAGTTATTTTTTAAAAAAATATTAACAATTTCATCATACTATTTTTATTTTATTTTATCTTTTGTAAAGTATTATTATGTTTTTATAGTTTCTTATTTGAGAAAGGTAATTAAAGGAATGCATTTTTTCAGCATTATATATGTTTTTTTTTTCATAATTATCAATGATTTAAACTAGCGGATAGATTATAGAAAAATATTTAACTTCCAAGAGTCGCTCCAAATTCCAAGACCTGGAGAGTAGAGACAACGAGGGCTTGAAACTCTGAATTATTAAATAATGAATTTTAGACAAAAGCATGATAAGCTCCAATTCATTTTTCGTGGTAATGAATTGCAGGAAATTATTGCTGCACACCTCTTGATTAAACTCTTCACCCAAGCCGAGGCTATATTTTGGTGTAAAGGCATCCAGCGACGTGTGGTCCTCCTCAAGACTCCTGTATTTTTCCTGTAGGAAGAGACGGAAGATGAGTCATTTCCCGAAAGCAACGCTGATATTTTAGACTAGGGAAAAATATCAATGTGATGAATCGCCATCACCCTACATGACAGATCATCAAGTGCAGATATGTCTTGCACCACTTGACTAGTGGTCTTGCACTTCCCTTCCCTCCTCTTTCGTTGGCTGGCTGGCTGATAAACCACTCACATTTATAGCTACGGATAGTATTTTTTTAAAAATATTTTTTATTTAAAAATATATTAAATTTTTTTTCATGACAGAAGCATTTTTAAAATGCATCTAAAAATAAATAAAAACACGCACTGTAAAAGAGACTTAAACGAGCTTCCAGGCTCTTAAGCATTGAAATTTTCATACAGTTAACTCGTCGGGAATCCATTGTAGTTTTTCATCCATTGGTTCTCCATTTAATGTCTTTTCCCTGGTTATCATTCCCCGTACACACTAGATTTGCTGCTGCAGAACAGCTTCGTCACAAATTTACCTGACCAATCGAGTTCCTCTCTACAGTGAAACAGAAAGCATAGAGCATCACTTCAATATGGGTTCCATCCTCACATCCCAGGGTCCTAGACAGCGAGGTTCCACCCGAAATTTAGACGCAAGAGTACGTAAGAAAGAAGTGACTTGTATAATTCCTGTGAGGAAAACAGTGCACAACGTTTCTTCAGGCCTCTACCAAACCAGCTTGTGTGGACTGTTATTATGTATATTTCACAGAATAATCACGTATACAACTGAAAATAATAATAATAATAATAAAAAGATACAATTGCCATAGACCTGACACTGTACCACCTGAAATAATTGCCAATGGACAATGGATTTCAAAACCAACTAGTAGTGTACAAGGGGGTAATGTCAAGATGGTGAGAGACTTGACTCAGCTCTGGCAGCGGCAGCGGCAGATCTGCAGCTTTCCACCATTCCTTCTGCCCTTGGACCAGTAAATATTAAAAGACGCCAAAAATTTACCTCATTGAAATATACAATGCTGTAGGGGTGAGCTCAAAGATCATGCCACTAAGTTCATCAATATTATAATGGCTGGAGGCGCTACAGGCTAGCTCCATCTTTTGCCTTGTAATGAAGAGCTGAGAGCACAATCATTGTTCATTAGGAGCCTGCTTGCAGCGGGAGAAGGGATTCTTGCTTGCCCTCGACAAAGAGCACAAGCTCTTTTGGAGCAACTACCAACTTCAACCACTCTTGCAGCTCTTTGCCTTCTACTTTCTCTTTCTCTGACCAAGCCGTTGAAAAAGAGTAAAAGTCAGAACATTATGGAAATTGCAGGTAGTAACTCTTTGAAACATAACAAACACTGAATTTACAGCAACCCAGTATCATAAAAAATTCAATATGCAAACCCAGAATCTAACCCACATCAACTTCTGTGGGCTGGGCACCCTGGATGGTATCTGACAACAAATACAAACTATGTATCTCAAGCAATGCATTGATGAAAGGTACACGCCATACCAGCTAAGCAGTTTCACAGTTTTAAGATCAACCATAGTCAATGGTATTGGCATATTAAAAGGACCCCCATAAAGAATGTGTGGCAATTAATGGACTCCAACTTGGCAATGCATCAATAACATAATGCACCAAACACTATGGTACTGAAATTAGCTAGCGTCAAATATTACCTTCCAGATGGGCACCAAGTCCTTCCAAGACAGTTGGATTAGCACGCACAACAGAAAGTGCTACATCAAGGGCAGAAAGCAGCAATGCTCTCACCTCTCCTTGAACAAGATCAACAAGATGCCCCTGTGGCAATCAATTTCATGTCAGTTTTTAACCATACTACATGAGATGAAGGAAGCGAACTTTAAATAACACAGCACCTGATCCCTTCCCCATGGAGTAGCTCCAGAGTCATCCATCCCTCCTCCGGAAAGTGTTGCTAAAGACACAGGACCTATGGTCTGATTAAGACCATATTCAGCTACTGCCTTGTATGCCATATCAGTAGCCCGCCGAATATCATCCAGGGCACCTGTTGAGACACGACCTGAATACACAACTTCTTCTGCTGCCCGTCCTCCAAGAAGAGTAACCAAGCGGCCGCGCAACTCATCAATGAAGAGCAAATATCTATCCTCGTTTGTTGGTGGTATGTAAGTAAAGCCCAATGCCCCTCCTGACCTTGGTAATATGCTCAACTTCTAATGATATGCAAAGAAGGAATTGTTACTGTCTATTCTATATACCATTCGGCAAATTATAAGTGGTCTAAATATGATGCCTCATTTCTGACTTTATGTAAGTTCGTATGCCCAAGAAAATCCAGGCAGTAGTTCTAATAAAAAAGAATCCACTAATTTTGATATTAGTAGTGTTAAAAGTATTTACTTCCATCTGTTTTTCTTCCTAGAAGTCCAGAAAAAAAGTATCTCATTTGATTGTTCAATTCAATGACTACTTTAGAATTAAGTATATAAACAGCTAATAGGATTCCCAGGATTCCATATATAAAAAATTTCTCCATTAAAGTCTCTATTCCAGCCCAATTAGAAAATCAGACATGAGAAAATAGAAAATGTAGTGAGCAATCAATGATAAAAATGCTTTTGAGCTCAAGTAATCTCCTCGAGCACATGGCAATATGACACATTATGGACATGCCATTAAGGGTGGCATAATTCCCTTGAATGCAGCCTCACTAATAACAAATAAACTTAGACCAAGCAGTAAAAGTGTTCCTGTGATGTTTACCTCAACACGTGCCTGTCCAGTAAGGATATTAGCAACAGCAGTACCTACTACTGCATGACCGGCTTCATGGCGTGCAACCACAGCCTTCTCACTTCCTTGCAACCTGGCAGTCTTTTTCTCAATGCCCTATGAAAACAAATGATTGGTTCAGTTCTTTCATTATACTCAAGGTTTACAAACTCCCTTTTCAATTATTTATAACTGAATCTTATTGGCTATTAAGGAGGGAGGGAAGGGAGGACATTTGGTAACTTACGCACAAAGTCACCACAACCATGAAAGCACAAAATTTGCACTGAATAGATAAGAGCATGATACGATTAAAACTTGTAAAACAGAGGAGCTAGGAGTAATACAAAGATAAGCAAGTGCACTGGAAAATGCTCTCTGAGCTTGTGGAAGACAACATTATATACAGGCCCAAAGCACTTGAAGATACAGATAAAAGCAGCAAAAATCAGAATCCAATTGTTGCCGGACAAACAGCCTTTAACATCTCCAAATTAACTGTAGAGCCTCAACGGACCTTCTCCAGTCTTGTTGAATTAGCACAGAGTCCTATTTTATATATACTTAGCTAAGCATGCTGGTTGTTTATTTTTGTTTAAGTTTTCTTAAATTTTATAGGTCATGAGTACTTTGAAAATTATATCCACAGCTATCAGCTGGGTTATTTTTTATTGGGTCTTAGATTAATATGCCCATGGGACCTTGGTTGAGATGCTTTGAGAAAATCCAAAAGTGCAGCATAGAATCTTGTATCCTTTGATATTGTAAGCATCATGTATCATATTAAATTGCTCCATCAAAACCCTAGAAAACTTCCTCTAGTAAAACCCCAATTCATCTATCAATCTTTCAATGCTGTGAAAAGTGATATATATATGTGTGTGTGTGTATATATATATGTATATATATATATATATATAACACTTTTCACAGCATTGATGCAGAACAGACAGCAAATCTTGATTTTTTCTTGTTGAATTAATATTGGCTTTTACCTCATTAACACCAAGTATGAACATATATAAACACAGTGGCCATTGAAAAACAAGGTAAAATTCACTCAAAAACTTTCTGCAGGTGTCCTACATGTATTTTTGGGAGTTTTAAATAACTGTCATAAGTCACCAAAAGGAACTAAATCGTGAACGAGGTTAAATCATTATCAATTGTCAATGTCTTGTCAACAGATAAAAATGTCTAAACTATAAATCAAATTAGGAAAGCAGCACCTGAGAAAACAAGAAATTGATCATAAAAAGAGGAGATTTCCTGCAGTCACAACACCATCCTGCAACTCTCACACACATACAGAGAGAGAGAGAGAGAGAGATACCGCTATTGCCCGCTCCACTGCCTGAATAAAATCAAGTTTCTCCACCACTACTTTGTTTTTCCTTCCAGCCAACAAAGCAGCTTCATTTACCAGATTTGCAAGATCTGCCCTGCATGAAGTAAGAATTAAAAGGTCACTCGTGCTAACTTAGCCAAAAATGAGACACAAAATCTAAAATTAGTCGTGGGAGGGAATACCCAGTAAAACCAGTAGTCATAGAGGCAATATCACTGAGGTCAACATCCTCTCCTAGAGGTAGTTCCTTCTTGGAGACATGTACTTTTAAAATGGCTTCTCTTCCATTTCTATCAGGTGTTTCCACCTAAAGACAGAGATGAGACAAATCGCGGTGACATCTGTTATTGTTGAACTATAAAGTGTGTGCCAAGATGTAAGTGAATCAGAGTACCAACCATAACCACGCGATCAAATCTTCCAGGTCGGCGGAGTGCAGGGTCTAACACATCAGAGCGATTTGTTGCACCAAGAACAATCACAGCAGAATTGCTATCGAACCCATCCATCTCCTGCGATGCATTTCAAACATTTCAACTTCAGCAGTGACATAGCCAGGAACATTTCAGAAATGAATAATACTTTCAAGAAAGAAGCATACAGTGAGCAACTGATTCAAAGTCTGCTCCCTTTCATCATTGCTAACAAAGCGGAATTTTCCATCACGACTTTTTGCCACAGCATCTATCTGCATATGGAAAAATGTAACTTGCATTAAAACATCCTTGGTTTTTAAGATATAATGTCCCAACACGATAGAAATTCCCATAATCTTACCTCATCAATAAATATTATGGATGGTGCCTCCTTCTTTGCCCGGGTAAAGAGATCTCTCACACGGGAGGCACCCATGCCAACATACAACTCTACGAATTCACTTGCGGAACAACTTATAAAGGGAACTTCAGCTTCTCCAGCAACAGCCTTTGCTAGAAGTGTCTTACCAGTCCCAGGAAGGCCCACCTGTAAGATAGACAAAAATAATTCTCACTGAACTTACGAAAAAATTGAACCATAGAATAAATCATTGCAGCCTCTTATATTTATTCTCTTGGATCAGGCAAGTCATCATACAATATTTCAGCAAAGACATGCATGCTGGTAGTGGATGAGGAACTGGAGAACAAACAAAATTAGGGAGACCCAGAGTGCGAGAGTGATAAAATACAGCATTTATATTTAAAAGAGAAGAAACACAGTTATATACAGCAGTTAGAGAGATCAACAATTTTCCATTTTTTGGGTTCAGAGTTTACTTTCTCATGTTATCTTTGCCAATTGTCCAATCTGGTGAACATTGAAAAGGACAATGAGATGATTGGTGGAGTGATGTGTATGCAGTTTATTTTAACTGAGGCCAACAAAGTTGAAATGTGCAAGTAATTAGGGGTGATTTTTGCTGGAGATTGGAGGAGCAGTCAGCTTGTTGCCATGCAACAAACTTCCATCTTGAGTTTTTCTTTCTTTACTCACCAGAAGAACACCTCGAGGAGGACGAGCACCAAGTCTGGTATACCTGTCTGGATTCCTGAGAAATTCCTGTACAGTAAACATCAGCCTGTAAAGATCATTTTACTGAATTAGTAGAGAGGATTTAGAACACTGAGCAAGACATGATGGTCCATTGGACTAATGAAGAGGTCCAATATAACACACCACAATTTCTTCTAGCTCTTCCTTAGCTTCATCAATACCAGCTACATCGGCAAAAGTTATCGTTTCACCTTGCTCGGAATCTTTTGAACCTCCAGAGCCCCCAGACTTGCGGTTCCTAATCTGACCAGCTTTATGCTGCACAACTTTGCATAGATCCACTCAAAATCTTGCTACATTGCATAAGGTTCAAGACAATTGAAAAGGTAGGATGAAAGTTAGCACCTGAGAGAAGGAAACAGGGAAACGGTGCAGAAGCCCCGCAAGCACAGCTGCATAGAACAAAGCTATCTGAAAGGAACAGAAGAAAGAAAGAGATATTAATCTCCATCTAGTGAAACATCTCCTGCAACAACACAGCAGAAAACCTCAATAATTTGTCTTTCCATCTTTCAAAGCACTAGGTGAGGAGCAAAATAGGCTCTTAGCCAAGCTGAGGAGTTTCATCAGCTGATATTACATGAGACTTTGAAAGTCCAATATCTAGAATTTCATGATTGCGATTACCCCATGCCATATCTTGTAGCATTCTTCTCTTCATTTTCCTCTAATAACAGTTAAGTTTCATCCAAAGAATAAAAAAATAAAAAAGTAATATCACATGCACCATCCATTTTGAGCAGACAAGGGCTAGTGACATATGATCAGCATGAATGAGGTAGATGACAAGAACAGCATAGGAGAAAATGTAAAATCAAAGGAAGAAAAGTGTGATCAATCATGCTAATAGAGCGTGAACAATGAGGCAATTAGCTAAAAATTGGTGCTAATTCTCTATGAGAGTTATCAAATTGCCAGTAATAATGACAACAACTCTGTTAAAACTATAATTTAATATGTTGGATTCAATCTAGGATCCATAATCAATAACTTCACAATTCATATGCATATCAGTATCTGGTAGGAAAACAAAACCTCGGACAATGAAATTTTGAGGATAAAAAATGATTCTCTCAATCAGATTGCAAACGTCCAATCCCTATTGAATGGATGTTTGCTTCATATTTTCAACAGCAATGCTAGTCTACTCTAGCAATGTACTTAAAAACCAAACTAAATGCAACACATAAACTTGCAACAGTTATATCATCAAACTCAACCGGCAAACTTAAACAGGAAATTAAAAAAAAAACAGTATATTTACACCAATTCCTCCTAATTAACTTCCAATCAAAACTCACCAATGCCGAATTCAAGAATCCACCGGACCTTTTATCAGGCGAACCAAACTCCACCTGGTACTCCAGCATCTTCTCATAAGGAGTCTTAATATCAGTAGGTCTCGTCGTAGTATACACAATCCTTTTTGTCGTAGGCGTCACACTCCTTAACAAAGACTCCGAATCTTGAAACTTGCTACTAACCACTTCACTACTACTACTACTACCACCACCACTCTTTTGACTACTAATTCCCTCGTTTTTTAACTTAAACATTATATGAACGCCATCAACCTCCACTTTCTGCACTTGATTACTGCTAATTTTACTCAAAAACTCACTATAGGGCACGCTGACAAAGGTAGTGGGTTGCGTCGGCTCCGACCCGGGCAAAGCAATTCCGGGTCGGAGCAACCGCATAACGAACATAAGAATCCCTAATTGCAAAAGCAAGACACCAATTTCTTGCGCTTGAATTAAAGGTTGCCATTTCCAATTCTGCTTCTTGGAAAACCACCATTCGCTTTTCCCTCGCTTCTCTCTCTTCTGCTTGGACCCCGAATTAGACGACGAAGACGGCGCTGACGGAGGATTGTTTGGTGGTTCGGTTTCGGTGCTTGTTTTCTCGGTGGAATCGCTTTCTTGACATTTAGCTAAGATTTTATAGTCTCTGATTTTGGTGTTGGATAAAAAACTGAAGGATTTGGGATTAATTGAAGGAAAAGAGAGGCAATTATTATTAATATTTGGGGCAAAACGGTGGTGGAGAACCCTAGAAGATTGGAGTCGAATTGAATGAAATTTAGTAAATTTAGTAAGAGGAGGAGGAAGAGTAGGAGAGATGTGCGTTATTGGTCTTAGAATTTCGAGCATCGATGACATGCTTTGTTATATAAAATTTTTTTGAAACCCTAAACCCTTAACATGATAGATTAAGAAAACACTCAATCAGATAGACATGCATGTTTATTGTGGGGACGTGTTTGTTGGCCGGAGAGAAAGAAAAAAAATATTCCTGCTACGGAGGAGATATTGCAGGGAAGGGAAGATCACCGTTGAATATTTGCCGTCAGATTAAGGCTGTTGAATATTATATAGTAATAATTTCCCTCGTGCTATCGTTACTGATATGGATAATTACAAATCAGCCACCTAGATAAGTTCAGCCCCCGAGTTTTGATGTATTGCTAAGTTTTTCACAAACTTTCTTTGGTTTAACATTTGCATCCCTCCATGTCAATTTTCATTACCGAAAAATTAGAATTTATAAAATTAAGCTCAAAACAATTAAATGTATATAGTTTTTATTGATAGAAAAACATTTATTGTATTCAATATATTTAAGTATTATGATAACTAAATTTGATATGCATGTATATAAAATAGAAAATTACTCCATTAATACACATTTTTAAAAAATA
>Ga0325414_1003493_pt1 | contig 16338 bp, 15 predicted proteins | sample PopdelMetagenome_8_FD_206183 | JGI IMG/M metagenome (GOLD analysis project Ga0325414, IMG submission 206183) | Populus deltoides microbial communities from Bellville, Georgia, United States - Leaf-PdKOR-R3 | ecosystem: Host-associated > Plants > Phyllosphere > Phylloplane/Leaf | place: USA...
CTTGCAACCAAGGTTTGTTCTCTTGATAATTTTCTAATTTTATTAAATTTCGTTTGATAGTTTTCTGTTTTCTTTTGCTTTAGCCTAGATAACGTCCTAACCCCCCCCAAATTGCATATCATCTAGCATAAAAATCTGACTTGAATCTTCCTCGTGAAATCGACCCCTTGCTTGCTCTATACTATCTTGTGTGTTGTGTTTGAAGCTAGGGTAATTAATTTGTGCGACCGCTACATCGCAACAATTGTCACCAAGTCAAGATGTGGCCACCCACTCAATAATTAGTCATCAAATCAATAGTTACAAATTTTGGCCTATAAAGGGAGGCATTTGCCATGCATTTAGGTATCTTGGTTTTCAGATCAAGATCATGCTCTTTATTTCTTTCTTTATATTTTTGTAATGCTTAAGTTTTGTTTATAATAATCTCTTGTTTATGCTTTTCATTTCCTTTCCTTTACTTAGTTAACTTATATCTTATTTATGTTCTTATCTTGTTTATTTATGTTTCCCTCTTACATTATGTTTAGCTAAGTTTATTATGTCAAGGTGAAAAAGTTACACTAATGGTGTAAGAATAAGTACAGTTTAAACTCAACATGGACTTTAATGTTTGATACTAACATGTTTTGTATTTGTTATCTTATTCACTTTTAATACTATGCTTGTTAAATGGTTAATCTAGATTTATGTTGTATAACCTTGGTACAACAAATACTTGGCACTTTCATAGCCCAAACCGTATGGTATAACCGACACCTGTGCTATGAAAGGAACTTGATTTGTTGTTAACATAAGTTATAATCATGAATACCTGACAACATTTACAAGTATTAGCATTATTCGAATAAGATAACTAATGTAATAATGTTAACAATTTATAATCCGATTGGAACCTCTTTTGTGCGTGGTTTCCAGTTGAGTAATAAAAGTTTATACTATACTTGTTTGAAATACCATTAGTGGATCCTCTAACCTTGACAATTGTTTTTATCATTGTTTAATCCTTATATCAATATCACATCTCAAAGCTCTCTTCAACTTATTATTATTATTATTATTATTATTATTATTATTATTATTATTATTATTTATAATTTATATAGTTAACCTCCCTGTGGTTCGACCCCGGTCTTGCCGGGTTATTTATTACTTCGACACCCTGCACTTGGGAGAAGACATCAATCTTTTGGTTGTGTCACTTAGTAAGCTCCAAAGGAATTGAGCCTAATCCAGAAAAAATCTGATCCATCTTGGAGATGAAGCCCCCGTGAAATGTGAAGGAACTATAACGCCTTACAAGGAGATTGGCCGCCCTCAACAGATTCATCTCTCGTTTTGGGGAACAAACTTTTCCATTCTTTAAAATACTAAGAAATATAGCCAATTTCAAGTGGACCGAGGATTGTCAAAGGGCCTTCGAATAACTTAAGATTTATCTATCATCCCCTCATATTTTGTCTTAGCAAAGGGAGAAAGAAGATTTGTTTCTCTATCTGGGAGTATCCAAAACAACAATAAGCTCCATCCTAGTAAGGGAAGATGAAGGTATACAATGGCCCGTGTATTACTCCAGTCGAACTCTTCATGATGCAAAAATAAGATATTTAAAGGTGGAGAAAGTAGCTCTAATGATTATAAAGGCCTCTAGGAAATTGAAACCATACTTCTAAGCTCACCAAGTGGTAGTATTAATAGATCAACTACTGAGAAAAAGTCTTCATAAACTAGAATTATCTGGACGTCTAGTAAAATAGGCAATAGAGTTGGGAGAGTTTGGACTTCAATACAAGTCACACTCAACGATAAAGGGCCAGGCCCTAGCAAACTTCATTGTCGAGTGCTCCTTCACAAAGCATGCAAATGCCTTGAGCCATCCACTTTCAACAACAGAAATCTCAGTTAGGTCAGAAACATTAATAGGATCAACCCAAATACTTCTTGTCTGGAAGTTGTATGTAGATGGTGCTTCTAATATGAATGGAAGTGGAGTAAAGATAATATTAATAAATCCTAAAGAACAAGTGTTACAGTATGACATTCGATTTGAATTCCTTGCCACCAACAACATAGTGAAATATGAGGCTCTTCTACTTGGACTACGCCTTGTTGAGGCCTTGAAAGCTTATCCTTTTCAAGCTCATAGTGATTCCCAGTTAGTGGTCAGTCAATGCCAAGAAACAAGTGAGGCTAGAGAACCTAGCATGCAACGATATCTTTAAAAAGTTATGCCTTATTTCAACATTGACCACAAGACCATCTTAATCACTCGCATTCCTAGAAAAGCCAATCAGTGAGCAAACCTCTTGTCTAAAATGGCCAGTTCTAATCTAGTGGAAATCTCTACTAATGTTTTGATAGAAGTTTTGGAAAAGCCAAGTATTAATGCAGACAATTAGGTAGTTGTTCCTATTAGCATAAGGAATGACTGGAGAATCCCCATTAAAACTTATTTATAAACATGAGAGCTATCTTCAAATAGATATATAGCCATTCAATTGATAGGACATGCATCAGGATATTGTTATCTTCAAATAGATATAAAGCCATTCAATTGACAGGACATGCATCAGGATATTGCATGATCGATGATGTGTTATACAGAAGATCTATTTCAGCCCCATTATAAAAATGTCTCTCTCTTCAAGAGAGCTCTTATGTCTTGTAAGAAATACACGAAGGCATATGTGGTTTGTATACGGGCTCTATAGCTCCTACAACTCAGGTAATGCAGACAGGGTATTACTGGCTGACCATACTCCAAGACGCAGTGAGCCTAGTAAAAAGGTATGACAAATGTTAGAAGTTTACGCTAGTTCCTCGACAACCATCTGCAGAAGTGATAACTATAACTTCCCTCTGACCATTTGTACAATGGGGAATGGACATCCTAGGTCCTTTTCCCAAAGCCACAGGTGGAAGACAGTTTGTCTTAGTAGTTGTGGATTATTTTACTAACTGGGTTGAAGCAGAAGCTCTAGCAAAATAACCACCAACAAAGTAGTTTTGTTCTTTTGGAAAAACATCATATGCCATTTCGAGCTTCCCAAAGTGTTGATCACAAACAATGACGCACAATTCGATAACCATCAGACGAGAGAACAATGCCAAAGACTTCATATTAATCATCACATTTCCTCGGTATCACATCCTCAGACAAACAACCAAGCTGAATTAACTAACAGAGTTCTATTGAGTGGACTGAAGAAAAAGATAAAGGAAGCCAAGTCAGAGTGTGTAGAATTGTTGAATGAAATTTTATGGGCCTACAAAATGACCCAAAAGACATCTACTGGCGAAACACCATTTATCCTCATGTATGGAACATAATCTATGATTCCAGTTGAAATCAGGTGTCCAAGTCATCAGGTAGTTCACTACACCACAACAAGCAATGAACAAGGTCTTAGAATTAATCTTAATTTTCTAGAAGAATCACGTATAACAACTGCAATTAGGAATGAAGTCTATAGACTTAAAACCATTCGGTATCACAATCTCAAGGTTAACAATAAAATGTTCAAATATGGAGATTTAGTACTCAGGAAGTTAGAGGCCACGAATAACAAAGAAGGCAAAGGAAAACTAGCCTTGAAATGGGATGGTCCTTTCAGAATTATAAGAGTGATCAAGGCCAACACCTACCATTTATAGGAAATGGAAGGTAAAAATCTTCTTCATGTTTGGCAGTCAGATCATTTAAAAATGTATTATAATGCATAGGAACGTAACTTTTCATGTATGAATATTTTTTATGTTATATGCACTAATTTCCAAGGGATGGATGTAGTCTTTCCAGTGCTATATGCACCATTCTCGAAATGATGAACATAGTCTTCCCAATGTTATATACATATTTACTTACTAGAGACGATATAAGCTCTCTAAGAGTAACAATCCCAACATGGTGTTGTACAAACAAATAATTAAGAATTGTCCCAGGAGGAAATAGAACATTAAGGAGGGCCAATAACTATGGAGTGCAGAAATATATGGTATTATTATACAATATCCACTAGGTATGTAAACACCTTCCGCCTTTTATCTCAAAAGGGGTGATGAGACACTTATTGGTAAATTGTCACCTCTACTCTTTTAAGCCTTTAAATGTGAAATAACATATTAAAGGCTTGAGGGGCAACTAATGAGCCAATTTTATTTATTTATTTATTGTGAAGGTATGGATTTGGCACATATGTCAAATCCAAAGCACTTGGACTTGACATTTAGCTTAGTCCAAGGTGGTGTGGGTCTGGCTTGCATGCCAAACCTAGTATGCTTGGACTTGGCAATTAGCCAGGTCCTAAGTAGCGTGACTTTGGCACGCATGCTAAACCCAATACACTTGGACTTGGCACTATGCCAAGTCCATGATGGCACAGATCTAGCACGCCTACTAGACCCAATACGCTTGAACTTGGCAGTCAACCTAGTCCAAGGTGTTTGGACTTGGCAGTACGCCAAGTCCAAGGTAGCATGGGTATGGCATGTATGCTAGACCCAATACACTTGGACATGGCAGTACGCCAAGTCCAAGGTAGCGTGGGTCTGACATGCATGCCAGACCCAATATGCTTGGACTTGACAGTGCACCGAGTCCAAGGTAGTGTGGGTTTAGCACGCATGCCTGCTCCAATACGCTTGGACTTAGCAGTACGCCAAGTCCAAGGTAGCATGCCAGACCAAATATGCTTAGATGTGGCAGTGCGCCAAGTCCAAGGTAGTGTGGGTCTAGCACGCATACCTGACCCAATACGCTTGGACTTAATAGTATGCCAAGTTCAAAGTAGCGTGGGTCTAGGATGCATGCCAGAAACCATATACTTGGACTTTGTAGTACGCCAAGTCCAAGGTAGCATGGGTCTAGGATGCATGCCAGAAACCATATACTTGGACTTGGTAGTACGCCAAGTCCAAGGTAGCATGGGTCTAGAACACATGCCAGACTCGATACACTTAAACTTGACAGTTAGCCAAGTTCAAGGCATTTGGACTTGGCAGTACACCAAGTCTAAAGTAGCGTGGGTCTGACATGAATTCCAGACCCAATACGCTTGGACTTGGCAGCACACGAAGTCCAAGGTAGCATGGGTCTGGCATGAATGCCAGACCCAATACGCTTGGAAGTGGCATTTAGCAAAGTCCAAGGCGCTTGCCAAGCCCAAGATAGCGTGGGTTTGACATGCATGCCAGAACCAAAGTAATTGGACTTGCCAGACAACTAAGTCAAAGATAATTACTGTCCTCCTATGACGTATCTAGGGGAGTAACCGACCTCCTTCGGTTTTGATGTTTTACTCTAGTCTCTTTACTAGCTAATTGACATCTTAAAATCTAGTCTCTCTACACCTTTTTAAATGCATTAGAGTCTTTAAGGACCCACTATATTCTTATCAAATAGAGATATTTACCCCCCCTTTCAGTACTATCAAGAAAATTACATTGTAGGCCCTCCTTTTTTATATAGAGACAAGATTTATAGGCTATAAATATATCTTGAAAGCTTTTTAAGAAAGGTTCACTTTTTTCTAATTCTTTGCTACTTGGAAATTTAATAAGATATTGATTTTATTATTGGAGTATCTTAAAACTCTTCCAATTGAAATTGTTTTTCTTGCAGGTATTCAAGACCATCTTAGTGAATTTAAAGTTCTTTAAATTGAGAAGAAATCCAAATCCTTAATGTATTAATCAATTACTATCTCAAAACACCAAATATCCTTTTATGTTTCTTTAGTTTTAGACATCATCACTTTTGGAATTAAGTTTTCTCTCGTAAACTACAGTGAATCACTAAGGAGAATTAATGTTTTTTTCTTAATTAATATGTTAAACTAAGAGAATCCTTTGAACAAGTTAAAGGTCATAGATTCAAGTATAAAATAAAAATAAACTTACGAGTGATCTTGCTTTATGTAAATATGCTGGATGTAATTTGAAGATGGGTTTTTTTTAAAATTTTTTTTTTCCTACCTTTAAAAATATTTTCAAAATCTAGTGTACTAATAAGCCTAACCTATAACGTGTCAACTATAATCAAATCATAAGCCAACAAAACAAAAATTTCAATGGCCAGGCTTATAATTTAATTCTCCTAAAAACTATGCGGGGTTGTCTAAGCAAGAATATAGTTTGGGGAATTTATTGATAAAGCATCGAAACTTGAGGGAGAAAATTGAAATGTGTGTCATATATTTTTTATGTCAGAGATTAAGCTCGACCTCTCAAATTGCCAGCTCCAAAGAATTCTCAATCTGCAAGAACGAAAGAAGACGCTCTCTCATAGCTTCTTTCTCAAAATCGAGAAATTTCCCAATTCAGAAGTTACAGGTTATGTCTCTATCCCCTTTCTTTCTTTATAAATCCTTTATTATGGTTGTTGAATTTGCATGTATTAAAACATCTGAAGGGCCGGAAGAGAGGAGAGGAGAGGAAATGGGGGCGAAATCAAAATCTGAGAAATTTTCTGCAGAATTTGTAATGGGAGGAGCGGCAGCAATAGTATCAAAGAGCGCTGCAGCACCAATTGAAAGAGTGAAGCTTTTGTTACAAAATCAAGGAGAGATGATTAAGAGAGGCCAACTCAAAACACCTTACACGGGGGTTCGTGATTGTTTCAAAAGGGTTTTTAGAGAAGAAGGTCTTTTTTCGTTTTGGAGAGGTAATCAGGCCAACATCATTCGATATTTCCCTACTCAGGTTCTTCTCTTTCCTTCACCGTCTTTTTCATTGATATTACTCACACTTTTTCTTTCTTTTTTGAATTTAATAGATATAAAAGACAATGTAGAAACCTTTCTTACCACAAAACCCAACATCTTACACTTCTGTACTGTAAGGCTTGAACCTTCTCTTGACAGTTGATACTTCAAAGTTAAAAGGGCAGCAATTTTATCAAACTTCTATTAAGTTTGGGTTTATAGCTATAATTATCATACTTAAGTGCCTCATCTCTGTTACACGATGCTCATACTTTAATTTAACTAACTCAAACCATAAGAGGTTATGGCTCAGTTTGATAGCTAGTGGCAGTGTAATGGACTGTTACACTAGATATATCTTGAAGGAAGGGAATTTTGTGCTTTCTGAAAGCTTATGACTGCTGGTGGCTCATTTGTTGAAGGAAAAGACTCAAGTCTGTTCTCTTTCTAACTATGACTGATGTATATTTTTGAAATTTGATCAAACTCTTTACAGTTTGTTTAAATGAGTTGAGTTGAGTTCAGTAAAGTTTATGGTTTCTGCTTCCTTTGTGTGGTTTTATCCAAAAAAGATATAAAGTGCCTCCACGGTGTGGATGGGATTCTTTGTGTGAAGAGGCAGGCCTGTATGATTATAAATAAGCCATGGATAAGAACTGCATCCTTCAACTGCATCCTTCAACTGCATCCTTCAACTGCATTTGGTATTAGATGTTCTGCTATTAGATATGCCTCCTGTTCTACCATGTGAAAGTGATGCAATAGGCCTCAAAGAAGAACCTCCATAAAATCCTTTTCAATTTAACCAAAGAAGCTATATTCTCAGAAAATTGCTTAATTGTTTGCAAGGATAAAATGGTGTCCAGAAGATTGATGAACTGAGGGGTTTTACACCAAATAGATACTGTTTTAGTTTTCGTTCCCCGAAACTGATTCTGTTTTAGTTATTTTTATAGCATTTACATGCACATTCTAAGATCTTCTTAAGATGACAGAATTTTGATTTTTCCAGTCTGTCTGTCTTTTAGATCTAGAACTGTGTTTGGGTTTCCCTGTTATTCTTTTTTTCAGCAGGTCATCATGCGCATCTTGTTTTCGTCTCTCCATTTTATTGCCAAAGCTTAGACTCTAATTATTCGATGAGCATCTTGTATTGCTTAAAAAATTGGCAATATAATCCTGCATAATTCCACCCTACCCAACAATCAAGCATTAAGAGATTTTCAGATGCAGATACTTATCACCAAAGGTCCCGAACATATCATTCGATTCTCTCTCTTGAAAATACACACTTTCCATACTCAGACTACTTGACACCAATTTGAAGAAAAAAGAAGACCTCATAACACCATTTCAATTTTCTGTATAATTGTTTTTTAGATCTTGGGATCAAAACAGGCTTATCTTGCCGATTATACGCTAATTATTAATCACTATTGTTGAATGCTAAGTTCATGTTTGAAATTTAATACACTGAATTAAACACTTTGAGCATGACTGCGTTAACTTTTGTTTTATGGTTGCACTTGTGACCACTGAAATACCATATGCACTGTGTGCCAAACATTCATATCAAAAGGATTGAGTGATTTAATTGTTTTCTACTGAAGTTTGCTGACTTGCACTTTTGTTTAAGATTTTTCTTATATCACAGTTTCTTATTTGCAATTTATGTTCCTGTCTCATTTAATTACTGAAACAGATGTTCGATTATCCATAGGCTTTCAATTTTGCATTCAAAGGTTACTTCAAGGGCCTTTTTGGATGCTCAAAAGAGAAAGATGGTTACATAAAGTGGTTTACCGCGAATGTTGCTTCTGGAAGTGCAGCTGGGGCAACAACATCGTTGTTTCTGTATCATTTGGATTATGCACGTACCCGTCTAGGAACTGATGCTAGAGAGTGCCCGATAAATGGTCAACACCAATTTAGAGGGTTATTTGATGTATACAGAAAAACTTTGTCAAGTGATGGAATTTTAGGTCTGTATAGGGGATTTGGGGTTTCAATAATGGGAATTAGTCTTTACAGAGGCATGTATTTTGGTATCTATGACACCATGAAGCCAATCATTTTGGTGGGATCTTTTGAGGTAACACATCTGTCTTTGCTTGTGGACCTAGCTAGGGTGTTCTCTGTTTGAAAATAGACTTGATTTTCATGTCACCTTTGACTTTTAACTGTGTTTCTAGATTTTGCTACATGAATTAATTTTTTAGCATTGCAGGATCATTAACATGTGGTGCTAGATAGTGTCCGTGCTGGACATTAAATTTTTTAATGAATCATGATTCCAGGCATCTGATTGAAAGCTATTGGCAAGTTCTTCATAAAACCTCATCATGCTCAAAACATCTAACTCTTCAGTGGGTTTATTTCCTGATGACTAGTAATAATTCTGCTTGCAGTTAACATATCTATGAATTTGAGGGTGTACATGTGATGCTATTTGTTGTCAGCTCATGTAATTAATTACTTCTGAGTTTATGCTTATTGTTGGTGTATTTTTCAGGGGAATTTCTTTGCTAGTTTCTTGTTAGGTTGGAGCATCACCACTGTATCCGGAGTCTGCGCTTATCCCTTTGACACTCTGAGACGGAGAATGATGCTTACTTCTGGAAATCCCGTAAAGTATCGCAACTCCATGCATGCTTTTCATGAGATCATTCGTCTTGAAGGTTTTCAAGCACTATACCGAGGAGTTACTGCAAACATGCTTGCTGGAGTGGCAGGAGCTGGAGTACTTGCTGGGTATGATCAGGTGCACAGAATTGCAGTTAGATATGGCTATGTTTTGGAACCACGCCAGAATACCATGAAGTAATCCTTCGCATGCTATTTGTACACTGCTGTAGCTTCATTCGCTGATTCTCATGGTAAATAGTCATTGACAATTTTGAGAAGAAAAGGATAAAATAGGGGGGGAAAGATGCTTGTAAAGTATACCAGTGAAATTGATTTGTTGTTCAGGTTTTGCCCTGAACGCCTATGGAATATGAAGGGATAGCTTCCATGATCATCATCTTGAAAACCAAAATGAGCCGAAGGGGAAGACATTGGCCTGGATTAAACTAAAGGATCATATGGTTCCATCTATGTAATAAATATATCAATCATTCAAATTTTAAGGTCTTGCTATTAAAGGCTTAATGGCCGAAGGGAAGAAACTGTTGGCCCCACTTTTAATGAAATCCAGCTGGACCTTTTTAATGTGTATTTATTGCCTGTGTATTTTTTTATTATTTAGCATAAAATAATTATATATATATATATATATATATATATCATAAATTGATTTTTTATCTCATTTTTAAAAAATTCAAAAAAAGCAAAACCAATTCAGAAAAATGAGTTTTCAATGCATTTTTGTCTTTCACATAATTTTGTAATTTCAATTATTTTTTTTCTTGTTGATGTCTTTTTTTAAAAATAAAATTTAAAGAAATATGTTTTTATTGAATCTACAATAACATTGTTTTTTCAAAAAAATCAAAATACTGAAAAAAAATTAAAATAGGAAGAAAAAAAACAAGGGGCTGAATTTGTGAAAAGAAAAATTAGAGATCAAAATGAAATTGAATAGGAAATCAAATAACTAAAAAGAAGATAAAATTTATAGGTTATAAATAAATAAGTGAATTATAAAGAAAATGAGGGGGTTACCACATAATTTTTTATTTATTTATCATCTTTTCTACCAAAACCCTAGCTACTATAAATATTTTTAGAGAATGAAAGGTGAAGAAATAAACCCAAGAAGAATACTATTCATATTCTCATACCTTTCTCTAGTAATAATAATCCATGACTTTTTCTTTCTCTTTTTAAATCCAAAATTCTTTTATTTGTTTTCTCTCACCCCTAATCTTCTTTTCTAAAGAGACCACCACTTTATTTATCCTCAAGCCCTCTATAAAAACTCCTAATTAATTAAAACTATATCATCTTCAAACAAATAGAGAGAAAGAACACAACCTTAAAAACTTTTATCTAACCTCTAAACCATGCAAGATCACTGTCATACTTCTCCTCTTGAAGAGTACTACACATCCATATAAGCCCCATGACCGAATAACCTCATTGTGAGCTGATTTTAAAATTAGAAAATGAACTAGTAGAGCGAGAAAAAAACCATCACAGTTTTTCGATGTCAAATCTCCTCCACTAGTGAGAGATGGCTTACACTGCCACCACATAAAGAAGGAGGACGACCTAGTACACCCTATGGTCTCCTCCAAGTGTTGATCAAACACTACCGGCACGTGGAAGTTTGTTGTTATTTAATTTTTGATAATTTTTTTTTTAAAAAAACTAAAATTAGCAGAAAATCATCAAAAAATTCAAAAATATATTTTTGATGTATTTGTGTTGATTACAGTGACTTTTCAAAAGAATTTTTTTAAAAAATATATATTTAATTTTGTTTTAATGATCTAATTGTACTGTAAAATTAAAGGAAATGATTATTTGAAAATTAGAAATTTTCTCATCAAGTGACATATTTTTTTAATTAAATGATGTACTTTAATGATTTATTTTTCTTTACTTTATCTTCAAATTAATAAATAAATAATTGTGATTTATTCTTGAAATCTAATGATTATTTTTTGTTTGTTTTGCATTCAAGCTAAAAAAAAAATTCACCTAAATAAGTGGTTAATACACTCAAAGGGGGGATTTAAGGGGAGAGAGGAGAGGAGAGAATTCTGGGACGAGCATTAGCCTAAAAAAGAGGAATTAGTTAGAGAGGCTAAAAAACAAAATACCAAACCCGTGAGAGTGAAGAGAGAAAAATAATTCACTCCTCCTCTAAAACTACAAGCCACGGCAGCAAGGGCATCACAAGCATTTCATCCAGCTCCTTCCGTGAGACTCCAGCATTCCAGCCCTAGCAGCTCTTCCACACCGTGAGCAGCAACATCCAGCAGTCCTCCCTTGAAGCAGCTGCACATGATCTTCCAACACGAGCGACCTTTTCTTCTCGGTACAGCACTATGAGCAGCAAGTCTTCAACTTGGCACCATGAAAATCCAGCAGCCCTCCATTCAAATAGATGCACCATGACCTCTATTAAAGCATCAGCAACACCTTCTTTATTCCAACGGCAAGTCCTCAGTTTAGCACCATACTCTAGCAACTACTCTTCCTCCTGCACCAGCAATATCCAGCAAGCAATCCAGTAGCATTGTCTCTAGTTCCAGCACCTTTTCTTCTCTTGTTCCTGATGATCGCAGCATCAAACACTCCCCAGTGCAACTTCTTCATCTCCAACAGCTTCAACTGTAGACCACCACCAGCCCCAGCTCCTCTTGGCTGAACCACCACCATCAGAAACGATTTCCCAGAACCAGTAAATGCAACATTGACATCCTCTGCGCAGGTAACCTTCATCTTTGTCATGTTTCTTTTGCATGCTATTTTGATGTAATTAATGCAAGTAATGGTGGGAGAATAGGTATGTTGGGAATGCAGACGTGATATGCCTTCCTTTTGGGCTTAATAGGTCGCATGCTGTGCTAAATGTTAGGGATTTTTTTTTTATCAAAGCCCAGCCCGCGTGATCTAGCCTTTAAGATCTTAAAGCAATGTTTGGTTTGTGCAAATTTTACAAGGAAGAAAAACATGTTTTGGACTTTAAAAAGCTAGCAAAAAACCAAAAAAAAAAAAAACTATGATCAAATCTCTTAAATATATAAAAAAATCATATCATTTAATATTTCCCTTTGAAAATTCAAAATATGTATTTGCATGTATTTTAGAATTTAATAAATAAGTTTACTAAATCCATGGAAATTTAGCCAATATTTCAACAACCAAAATTTTAATTCACGAGAATTAATGGTTAATATTCTGGTGTAGAACGATGGACCTACAAGTAAGGCTGATATTTGAAATATCAGAAGTTGACCAAAAAATTCACGAAGTTATTCTAAATATTCACTAATTTAAATTGAGAGTATTTTTCACCGTAATACACAAATTACAAAAAAACTTTTTCAAAAGAATTTGTTTGGGTACACAAGCCTATAATAAATTTTTAACATTAGATTTATTCATACGAATAATCTCAATCCCAAACCATAGATAGACCACCAATAAGAAAAACCATCAAAATCTCTAAACCACACAAAGTAGCTTACCTTAGGTTGAGTGCGCTAGGGATGCTAATACCTTTCCTAACCACAATTAATCTTTTGCCCTTGAATCTCTGATAAAACCAGTATACTCAGGAATTCTAATGACCCTAAACCAAACAACTAAGTGGTGACTTCAAGGACCCTTCTCCAACACCTCGTGTCCACGTGCGACATAATACCGACTCCAGTAGGGATGATATTGTTTCTTACAGTATTGGACTAAACTTATGTATTTGATGTGGTTTAACTGTTTTGATGTATTTTAACTTTTGAATTTTGGCTTATTTTATTTACGCTTTTGTATATTTTATCATGCCCATATGTATATGTTTTCATGTATCATTAGTTTATTTTTTATATATCGCTCTATGATGAGCATATGGAAACTTCAGGTTAGGTGAAGGGAGTAACAACTTACCCTATGACTTTTAGTTAGGGTTTAAGTTCGTGAAACCATCCAACTTTTTGTTGAGTGCTTGGACTGGTAGTGATTGGTACATGAGCCATCCCTCTACCTATGAGCCCTCATATTGCCTTCACGAAGGTGATCATTGGCACAACAAGAGATCTTTATTAGAGACCAAGTAGTAAACTTACCCCATGTCTCACGTAAAAGGATTAGAACTAGCCTTTAGGATGTATGCTCCCTACACATTGTTTTGCATCAAGGCAAGCCTTTCTTGAAGAATCTTGAATTGAAGACTTATGGGTGACACAATGACCATCACTTAGGAAATTTTTATTGTAGAGTTCGGGCAAGAATCAAAATTCTTATTCATCATACAAGCATTACAACCATGTGTCACCCTTTTAAGGGCAAGTTCATCATATAAAAACATGCTCATACATTTGACATGCCTGTATCCGTAAATGCATATATCCTGAGAAGGTATGTAGGTTCCTCACCTAAGGTTTACAACACCTGATTGAGAGAAAAGATAGAAAACGAAGAAAGGGCTCAAATAGAGGCTCATTATCAAAAGGAAATTGAGAGCATCAAAGGTGAAGTAGCTAGACTCACAAATTTGCTCGAACAAGCGCTGAGTTTCTGTAAACACCAAAAGAAGAAGAAGAAGAGAGACTAAAGCCGAAATAACTTTACCATCGCTGTCGATTTCTGAGTCAGCAGTGGCATAATTTTTGGCTGCCGATTTCTGAATCGACAGTGGCACAGTTGGCTATCAATTTCTGAATCAGCAGCGACACAATTTTGCTACCGAATTCTGAATAGGTGGTAGAAAAGTTTTTGGATGCCGATTTCTGAATCGGTAGCATCACAGTTTTTGGCTTCCAATTTTTGAATCGACAACGACATAATTTTTGGCTACCAACAGCGGCACAGTTGGCTGTCAATTTCTAAATCAATAGCGACGCAGTTGTGTCGCCAATTTCTGAATTGACAGCAGAAAAGTTTTTGGCCACCGATTTCTGAATTGGCAGCGACACAGTCTTGGTGTCGATTTCTGAATCGGCAAAGGTAAAGTATTTGGCTGCCGATTTCTAAATCGGCAATAACACAGTTGGCTGTAAATTTCTGAATCGGCATCGACGCAGTTTTTATTGCCAATTTCTGAATCGGCAATGACAGTGCAACACCTAACAAAAATTAGAATTGGACTAGCTTATCCTAGGGGAGAATATGAATAGAAACCAGCCTAAGATAACCTAAAAGGGGGGTAAGGACAGCCTTGGTCCCAAACACTCCAGCACACTTTAGGGGCTATAAATACAAGGAGAGAGAAAGGGTGACTCCCCACTCTTCCCAAAACGAGCTGCATGCTCTTGCCCCTCGTCCCTCTTCCCGAAATGAGCTGTATGCTTTTGCCCTCCTTCCCTTTTCCCAAAATGACCTGCATGCTCTTGTTCTTTCATCCTTCCCAAAGAGAGCTCAACAACTTTGTTGCATGTGCCTCAGGCATGAGAGAGAAGGGAGAGCTTGATAGGGGCTGGACAATTGTAAACATAAAGGGAGTAGAGGCCTAAAATCGGTGGGAAACTGACAGAAGGAGGAGAAATCAAAAGAGAGGAAGAGGAAGAAGCAAATCAGGAGTAGAAGGGGAGAAATGTTGTCAAACCTGTCCCAAAAATACTAAATCCGTGAGGTATGAACCATGTCCTTCTCCACCTGTTCTTAAGGCCTTGAGATTGAAAGGAAGAAGAAAACTATGGATGCATGGCCTAGGAATTTTACTCCAACTTTTAAGGAAAGAACTAAGCTAAAAGGAGGGATAAAAAACGGGGCTGAGTGGGGGACCTAATTCTAGAATATTTAACAAAAGAAATATTGCAAATTTGAATGCACAAACTTGGAAGTTGGCCGACCTTGGTGAGGGCTAGACATAATAGGGATTAAAGGAATAAAATGCATAGATGATAACCTTGTTAGAGATGTTAGATCATGTGAAACTGAAATAGAATTATACTTGTGTTAATGGTGTGATTCATCATGTTTGGTTGATGTAGTTATATGAAAATATGTTGCTAATAAATCTTGAAGAAACATGTTGCAGCTGAAACAAAAATTGCCCCTTGATATTGCGTTGATTTTGTTGTGTGATGAATGGATTTGTATAACTTGAGCTAGTAGTTAGAAGAACCTAAATCAAATATGCATGTTGGGATTTGATGGTACACTGTTCATGCTTTTGTGATATGAATTGGAGTATGACTGTTGTCGTTATGTGTACAAGTTTTGGCTAGGAAGTGTTACAAAGGAGAAAAGCCTAATGTAAGCTTTACGCTTGGCCAAAGGGAAGAAGTCGAATCAGAAATGATTCCGTCGCTGCTGCCGATTTGTGAATCGGCAGCGACAGGGGTTGCGTTAATGATTTTTGAGTCAGCAGTGACTCACTTCTCATCAACAATTTCTGTGTTAGCAGCGAATCAGGCTCACTACTGAATTATGTTGCCTGTAGCGAGTCAGTTTTCGTTGCCGAATTGTGTTGTCCGTAGCGAATCAGTTTTCGCTGCCGAATTCTGGTGTTTGTGGCGAATCAGTTTTCGCTGCTGAATTATGTCTCCGCAACAAATCTGCTTTTCTACCAAATTATATGGCCTACAGCGAACCAGTTTTCGCTGCCAAATTGTGGTGCCGACAACGAATAAGTTTTCACTGCTAAATTATGGTGCCTGCAGCGAATCAGTTTTTGTTGTTGAATTGTGGTGGCTACAACGAATCAATTTTGCTGTCAATTTATGTTGTGTAAACACCCAAAGGAAAATATATATATATATATATATATAGAGAGAGAGAGAGAGAGGGATGATGATGAATGCAGTTTTCGCTGCCGATGCAGAAATCGGCAGCGACGCAGTTTTCGCTGCCGATTTTGGACTGGGCAGCGATGCAGTTTTCGCTGCCGATTCTGGACTTGGCAGCGACGCAGTTTTCGCTGCCGATGCAGAAATCGACAGCGATGCAGTTTTCGCTGCCGATTTCTCAATGAACAGTGACGCAGAGCTGGGAGGGAGGGGTAAAACTGGTTTTAGATAAACCAAAC
>Ga0325414_1003494_pt1 | contig 16336 bp, 10 predicted proteins | sample PopdelMetagenome_8_FD_206183 | JGI IMG/M metagenome (GOLD analysis project Ga0325414, IMG submission 206183) | Populus deltoides microbial communities from Bellville, Georgia, United States - Leaf-PdKOR-R3 | ecosystem: Host-associated > Plants > Phyllosphere > Phylloplane/Leaf | place: USA...
TATATATATATATGCGGTTTGAATATAGTACCGTTTCATTATTGTATAATATCTTTTTCAAACCAAACCTAATATATTATTTTAGTTCATTGATTGATTCAATGAGCATATATAAGACTATATATTAATTAGGAGAGGTACGTATTCCATCATCATCCTTATGTTAATGGAAATTAATATCAAATATATATTTAAAAACTAAAAAACCCTAGAAAAAAATATAAAAAAATGATAAACATATGATGGCAGTGAAATAAGTTTTGTAGGACTCATCAAATCTTTTGAATTTTCTTTAGGTTGCTATGTGATTTTCATATTTTAAAGGGTTATTTCAATTTTCATATTTTACTTATATTTCTATATTTTTTCTTTAATTAGTAATGCCTGATTTTTTAGAGTTCAAATATAAAAAGAATTTTAAAAAATACAATTTTTGTAAGACTAAATTTCTAAATTATTACATTTTAGTGTTCTTCCTTCCATCAATACAATGAACACACACACACACATATGTGTGTGTGTGTGTGTTCATTGTATTGATGGAAGGAAGAACACTAAAATGTAATAATTTAGAAATTTAGTCTTATATATATATATATAATGACATTGGTTTTCTTTAGATTAGCTCTCGTTCAATTAATTAACTTTATTTTTAGATGAAAAATATCAACATAATTAACAAGATATTTTGATATTATTATTTTAATTTTTTTTTTAAAAAAGCAGTGCTCATGTCCAGACTGCATAATTGCTAACGTAAGTGCTCTCACTTTGGAGGCCATATATACAAGCAGGATCCACAAAGTTTAGATAGTGGTATAGCGCAGTTTTCCGAAGCAATGGCATCCACGAAGTCAGATAGCTTAGATGTTCATTCTGTAATTAGTGTTGTGGAGCTCGTCAAAGAGCCCATAATCTCAGTCCCCCAAGAATATGTTCACATGGATCAACAAAACCCAACCTTTTCTGTTCGCACTGATCATCCCATTCCAACTCTTCCCACCATTGATTTCAAGCTGTTGGTCTCGGTGGATACCACGGATTTGGAGCTAGAAAAGTTGCACTACTCTTGCAAAGAATGGGGTTTCTTTCAGGTTTTGTTCCCCGCTATCTCTTATGTTTCTTTCAACGTTTATAGATAGTTAACATAATTACGATCACTTGGCTGCTCATTTTGATGCGCGCGCGCGCACATATATATATATATATATATATATATATATATATATATATATATATATAAGAAAACAACAACAACACCAAACATACACTGACAGTCAAGAGATTATTTATACAGTTGGTGAACCATGGTGTTAGCTCGTCACTGCTGGAGCAGCTGAAACATGAGATTGAAGAATTTTATAATCTTCCATTGGAAGAGAAAAGGAAATACATGGTAAGGCCAGATGATTTTCAAGGGTATGGCAATACCAAATTAGATGAGAGACTTGACTGGGGTGATAGATTCTATATGATTACCAATCCTATTCATCACAGGAAGCCACATCTTTTCCCAGAGCTCCCACCATCATTCAGGTCCAGCTCCTTTCCCCTCTATCTCCCCTCCTTTCTCTTATGGAGTGTGTGTGTGTGTTCATATTTTTTCATTTCTGCATGCAGGAATCCCTTGGAATGTTATCTGCTGGAATTGCAAAGACTTGCCATGAAACTGCTTGGGTTTATAGCAGAAGCTCTGAAAGTGGACTTGAAGGAGATTGGGGAGATTTTTGATGATGGGTTACAATCAGTGAGAATGACATGCTATCCCCCATGCCCACAGCCAGAACTTGTTGTAGGCTTCAGACCTCACTCAGACGCCACTGGCATCACCATACTTAATCAAGTCAATGGTGTAGATGGTCTTCAGATAAAAAGAGATGGGGTTTGGATTCCGGTGAAATTCATCCCAGATGCTCTTGTAGTAAATGTGGGAGACATTCTTGAGGTTTGCAATGCTTATCTCCACCTCTCTCTCACCTAAAAAAATAATAAAATAAGACGAAATCGAGCACGTGATATATTGAGTCTTAGTCTTCTATTTATTTATTTTAAACCCTAGATATTTTCAAGATTTGTTTTTTCTCGGTTTTTGGTAGATTCTGAGCAACGGTGTCTTTAAAAGCATTGAGCACAGGGCCGCGGCAAATTCTAAGGAAGAAAGGCTCTCTATGGCTTTTTTTGTCAGCCCCAAATTCGAGGCAGAGGTTGGTCCTTTGACTAGTTTAATCAGCCCACAAAATCCACCATTATTTCGAAGAATAGGGATGGAAAAATATGTCAAAGACTTCTTCTCCCGCAAGCTCCATGGGAAATCATTCTTGGAGGACATGAAAATTGAAGGAGCTGTAGAGGCTACACTGCTTGATGGCAATTGACATCTCTCCACATGTCGAGAGACTGCTAGCTTGTACAATATGTTATGGTTATGTTATAGTGTATGTTGAAGCAATAAAGGACTGCCGAGCTATGTCCAGTGTAATAAATGTAAAGGGTGCTGTACGGGCGTCTCTCTGTCTTGTCATATTAAAGCTAATTCATGCATGAATATTAATATATATATTTTTTTATGAGAATAGAAAGCTTTTATTAAAAGCCCGTAGAGCCATAAAGTTAGTGACTCTAAAGTCTAAAGGCTAGAAAAAATTACAGCCAAGCCAATAGTTCTTTTTGTCTGACTAGCAATACAGCTGAAAGCACTCTGTCATCGCCATGGCCTGCTACAAGGGCTACACTGCAACCAGCTCACAGTTTTTTTTCATAGAATCTGATTCAATGATCCAACTGAATTGATTTGCGAAAGAGTACTTGGAAGTAGTGTCGAGAGCTCGCTTGATTGCTAACACTTCAACTTCGTTTGACTCATTAGTACATGTAGGAGCCCAGAAGCAGCAAAGAGAGGGATCCTCGTGCTCCTAAGAACACCTTCAATCACAGAGCTACCAGGTTTAATTTCCCCAACGAAGATCGATTAGTTTTTTTTTTTTTACAAACCCACAGAAATGCCCTTGTGTAAGAGCACATAGATTAACCATGTTTCATCCTATGAGCAGATTAGGTAATACATAGAAAGGTGTTTATTAACATTAACATTAAACTAAAATATGTGGTGTTTTCACTGTACAATTATTGTGTATTAGAGGTGAAAACATAATAGATTGTAAATGTAACTTTTTTTTTCATCTTGACAATTTTTTTTTAATTTTTTTTCATGATTTATTTTTTTAGAATTAAGTTTGGTGATTTGTTTCTATTTTCTTTCTATTTGATTATTGTTATATTAAAAAAATATACCGGTATTGAATTGATGCACAATTTTATTAAAAAAAACTTTTGATTTTTATTATTTAAACAAAATTAAAAATAAGACTAAAATTGAAAGTAAATATAAAATGCAGCCTTTGATGTCCAGATACCTTCATTCAGCACTTTTTTGAAAAACATATGCCTTGAGATATTTGTTAAATTTTAACTTGGTTCTTTTAGTTTAACAATCATACAAACTAGTCCAAAACTTCATTCTATTCATGTTTAGGTCCCACATTATGGTAACAAAAAAATCTGTTATTAGTGTCAATGAGTTTCATTCGATGAGAGAAGTTTTATTGAGATGTTGTTTTATCTTTAATCTTGCTAGAAAAAGTATATCAAGGTTAAGCGTAGAAGATTAGGTTCGGGCAACTACAACAATCGCAAACCAAGTCTCTTTTATGGATTTAGAAGACCTTCAAATGCTTAAGTTAGCACATGATGAAGGAAATGAGCCTTAAAAGGTTGTGTTGTATGTGTTTGTGAAGTAAAGCTTAGAGAGAGAAAAGATGAAGTTTTTATTTAGTTGATTGCTTACCTTGAGGTTCAAGGCTGTTTAAATAGCCTTGAAATCAGGTGAGTGTGTCCATACAAAAATGAGATGATCAAAGTCCTTTCCATTTACAATTTTAAACTACATGGAGACAAAGACCCAAAATGATAACCAACCATTACAAAAACTGTCATCGTTCTGGATTTTATGTATTGTGTATTGTTGATAACAATAATATGATTAATCTCTATAAGATACATTGTCAAGAGGCGTGCCTTCATTAAATGCATGTAAATTTTATCCCAAAGGTTGATTGTAAGTTGGCTAAATTTGACCATGGGGTGGTACATTCGGAAGTAGTAGTTGGATTGAAAGTACTTATCCCGTTCAGGGATGGTATGGATGGGATTTCAATGACTTAGCTATTAAAAAGTATTAGCTTATTGGGCTTTACAAACACCCTAGTTCTAGTTTGATGATAGATAGTTTTGGTTTGTTAAGCCATTAAAGCTTCAGAACCTCAAATTAATGATATAAAAACCAAAATAAGTAAATTGCACAGGCTGACCTATTTTAGGTGGGAATTGTGAGGGGAAAACCATTCTTAAAATAACCAAAGAGATGAACAAGAATATGGATGACCAACACTCAAACACCCTCATCCCATTTAAGAGGGGTATAAATACAAGGGGAGGAAAAATAGATGACTTTTCCTCTTTCTCAAAACTAGCAGCATCCTTAGCTACAACAGCCCTTTCCCTTTCCAAGAAAAACCTACCTAAATCAGCTTGCATGTCATCTTTCTTGAGTGTTTGAGTGAATTGAGAGTTATAGAAAGGAGTGATAACCGAAAATATGGAAGAAGAAGGAGCCAAGAGGGCTGGCTAGAATAGCAGAAGAAGAAGAAGAGAAAAACTAAGATGAAGAGAAAAGGAATATCATCAAAACCTTTCCTAAAGTTGATTAAAATTGAGTGGTAAGAGTAATATCACTTCCTTGCTTGTTACTTCAAGATTTCGGGACAAGGGAGGAGGGGAAAACTCAAATGAAAGTTTTAGGGTTCTTACACTTGTTAATTCAAAAAAATAAACAATTAAATGAGAATATTTAAGAAGAGTATGGATTCATAAAGGACACAAGTGCAGAATCTTTACTAAAAACATTAATGAATATGGATGATTATTATTGTATAAACCCTAAACGAGGGCTGGCCAGATTGAAAGGATAAAAAAAAAGTGAAATGAAGTGATGGAATGTGTAGATTGTAATCTTGTTAAGCCTTCAGAGATATGTTTTGAGTTGAAACAGAAATCATACTATTTTAATACTTTGATTTTGTTTATGTGATTGATGAACTTACATGATTATGAATCAGGTGAATGAATGTGATAGCATGTTCTTATGAACATAATTGTGATATAAATGATGAATTGTATGCGTAAATTAGGAAGAAAATGGACAGCAATGTCCGATCAAAAAGGGAAAAACCATGAAGAAAACTTTACATGATGAACATCCTTAGAGAAAAAAGGTATAGAATGGAAATGGAACTCTTATGTAATGTGGAATTGCTATTAATTCGTGTTGATGAATTGGGATAATACAATTAAGAACATGGAATGAATGATTGTTGAAAACACTATGTTCGGTTATGGAATAATGGTTAGGAGAACCTTTGGAAAATATACATCTTGAGACTTGATTGTGTATTGTTTGACAACCTTGTGATGAATTTGATGAGATTGTGGAATGTATATGGTTCTTGCTCTAAACTAAAGTGCCTATAACACATTTTACCATGCTACGATAAATGCTATAACACATTTTACCATGCTACGATAAATGGGGATTGATTGTATGCCAAAAAAGGAAGTAATAAGGGTTACGACCATTTTATAAAGTGGTGATGGTTAATAGGTTGTCTTCATTAATTTTGATGAATACAAACCATTGTCATGGGATAAGAACATTACTTATCACTTTTACTTCGTAAATTTGGATGTGGCTTGGTTACGGTTTATGTCCAAACTTGGTTGAAGTATGTTATAAGAGAGAAGTTTGGTATAGACCTTATGCGTAACCTAAGGAAACGTAGTGTCAGAAATGCCTTAGTTTTTGTTGATGATTTTTGGGTCAGCAATGGCTTAGTTGTCGCTAATGATTTTCTAGGTCAGTAGTGACTTAGTTTTCGTTGATGATTTTCTATGCCAAAAATAACTTAGTTTTTGTTGACGATTTTTTGTGTCTATAATGACTTAGTTTCACTGACGATTTTCCGTGTCAGCAATAACTTAGTTTTCACTAATGATTTTTCTGTATTGACAGTGACTTAGTTTTCGTTGATGATTTTCTCATACCAGAAATGATCTAGTTCTCGTTGATGATTCCGACATCAACTTGGCCTAACCCCACTATGAGACTCAAGAATTAAACCCTAGGATTTTCATGGGTAACTTACATTTAAAATTAAGAATGATGTTTGGATATGATGACTTTCATTGTATGATTATATGATATGAGGAACATTTAAATGTGAACATGTGTATTCTTAGAATATATATGGTATTAGTGTATGCAATTACTGAATGTGAATATCCTGATTGGTGATCATTTAATGTATCAGGTGGTGCAACCGGGATCGAACCTTCGACCTGACGAGGACACCCCACGGGAGGAGCAGGTAGGTGGCCTCTACCGTCTTCTATAATAATATTGGATCCTTGAAATGATTTCTTTATAAAATTGTTGCTATTTGGTTATGATTACTAAAAGTCGCTCATGAAATAGTTGATTAAATATTGTGATTAGCTGCGGCTAATGATATCAGTAATAGATGACCAGATTTGAATATTATGATTAGCTTCGGCTAATAGTATCCGTAATGGATGACCGAGTTTGACTATTGTGATTAGCCTCGGCTAATGGTGTCCGTAATGGATAACCAGGATTAAGTATTGTGATTAGTTATGACTAATAGTATCTGCAAGGGATGACCAAGGTTGAATAAAGTAATTAGCCTCGGCTAGTGATGCATTTATTGGATGATTAGGGTTAACTGACGGAATTACATTTGAGTAATGATACTTGAGTTACGGATCAAGAGAGACTGGGAGTTAACTTTTGTCTCAAAACTCAAATAGAGTGAATGGGACGTGCGAATAAGATTAACATAGTTGACAAAATTATAGGGATTGTATTATATATATGAAGTAACGAAAAGAATTTACTTACCTAAGTTAATAATAAAAATTTCAATAACATTGTTCTATTAATTATTGTTATGTTAGAGATTATTCTTATTTTTTATAATCGCTTTTGAACTGTAACAGGGACGTCACACAACCTAGATGCATAGGAACCCTATTCCATGGTTCCACATGTTTTGATATAAACTATGTAATCGTTATATTTAAGATGTTATGCATTTTGTATAAACAAATGTATTTGTCATGAATTTGTCAATCGATACTTTTGTAAAGACTTGTAATGAATAAAAACAGGAATGTGGACTTATAAGTAAGTAGATATAATGATAGGAATGTATTGTATTATATATTATCTTCTATTAAGATATTGAATTATGTGATTATATGAATATTGTGCTATATCAATTAATGATATTTATATGATAGATCCATTAATATCGTTATGAACAATATAGAGGTGTGTGATGATATAAAAAAAAATTACCATCCATTTTTATTTCATGTTGTTATAAATAAACATGGGATGATGAAATGATGTGAAATTTCAAGCCATTACAAATGACCCTAATTTTAGAAAAGTATTGGGCAATATAATATGCTCAAATATAAATTAATGCAAACTTTATTTGGGACTTGGAATGTCAAAGAAACTTTATGGTCCGTCATATTTTTGGACCCTTGTTTCTTATAAATAGTTTTTAAAGTACAGAAGATGTAGAGGTGGGGCCATCAATAATTAATAGCAACATCAATTTTTAACTGTGTATTTTTTAAATATTAAAAAATTAATTTTAAAATTAATTTTTAATTAAAAATATATTAAAATAATTTTTCTATATTTTTAACATTAATATATTCTAAAATAATAATAAAAAAATATATCAATTTCATATTTTTCCGCAAGATTGAACGTTATGAATACGGAAGTTGTCAGTGGGGCTACGTTGCATCTCGTCGCCTCATCGCATGATGAGAACAAAAGGGGGATTTGAATGGTAAACGGCAGCCTTCAATGAATTGAGACTCATTTAATTTGAAGTGACAAGTTCTTAATTCAAGATATAAATTTCAGGTTTAGTAAGTTTACTAAAGTTATTAATAATCTGTTATATATATATATATATATATATATTGAGATAATTTTCCTTACAAGGTGGCCTAGCTTGACCCCCCGCCCCCATTGATTGTGGAAAAAGAGTTTGCATTTTTCACAGGGAATTACCTCAACCACCCTCAATGATTTCACCACTACTAAATAGATGACATTCTAGCTTCATATACATTTTAATTTTTTATTATTTTTTATTAATATAAATATCCGTGCTAACTTGTGTATACCTTAACTAATCTTACGGGCCCTGAAGTTAACGACTATATAAATATCCAGTGATCATTATGTGAGCAACCACAGGACTCGAACCTGAGACCACAAATAGAATAAACTTTTTAATCCTAAACTCTTACCACTAAACCACATCCTAGATGATTTACATTTTAAATTTTATTAATTTTATTCTTTGATGCCAAAAATATCTTCCTTTTAAATTGATTGAACTATATATTGGAGTGCTCCTGTGACATGGGATACAATCACTGCTTCTACAAGTTTTGTTCAATTCCTTGATTTATAGTTTTGAGCTTCTCTTGACGTATAAAAACTATCTTAAATTAATTTGATGCTTATGAATTGGCCTTTGGACATCATTTCGGACAACCCATATCTTACAAAAACATCAAAGCATAATTAAGACATATCCTTTCTGTTTTCTTTCCTAGCTTGAAAGTTGGAATTTTAAACATATATATGTCTCTTTTCTTTTCTTGGGGTCACTATCAATGGCAGCAATTGTCTCTCATGTCCATGAAGCAATGTGTCATAGGATAAGAAGAACTGACACGTCTTAAAATATTGTGTGAGATGAGGGTGATAATAATGTATTTTTTATTTAAAAATATATTAAATTAATATTTTTTATTTTTTAAAATTTATTTTTAATATCAATCAATCAAAATAATTATAAAAAAAACATGATAATTTTGTAAATACTATCAAATAAAAAAACTTGAAATAACTTGAAATAGCATCCTATGGTTCAAGTAAAACCTTGGTTTCATGTTTGAACTCTATAGTTACTTATATGATAGCTATTGAAGATTTACATAATTATTAACTTTAAAGTTCATGAAATTAGTCGAGATATATACAAACTAACTGAACATCTATGTTAAATAAATAAATAAATAAACCTTCTGAAATCTTAGGGTCCAAAACCGCAGGTGAGAAACGTGTTCGTGTTCTTCTTTTCCTCTCTCTAGCCAGGGCACATCAACTTGTGCTTTTATAACTATATATTAAGGACGGGACGGGCTGCATTCTTAGATATCTAGGCAACAAGCGAAGGAAACAAATTGCAGAGAGAGGAGCTATGGAACCAGCAACACTTGGGAAGTCTCTCGCGGTGCCCTGCGTTCAGGAGCTGGCAAAGGAGTCACCGGCCACTGTCCCAACAAGATACTTGCGTCTTGATCAAGACCCTCCAATAATAAACAACAATGAGGTGGCTTCCTTGCCCCAAATCCCAGTAATTGACATGCGAAGATTAGTTTCTGAAGAACAAATGGATTTAGAGCTGGATAAAATGGACCGTGCATGCAAGGAATGGGGTTTCTTCCAGGTTATTAACTTTATTTGTGTTTGTTTCTGTAATTAACCAACATGTTAGCCACAACTCAAGATCATTAAGGTGTTCTTTCAAATCGATAGATGCTGCTCCCTTATGTTTCAGCTGATAAATCATGGAGTGGATGATTCATTGGTTAAAAAAGTGAAGGAAGGGATTCAAGAGCTGTTCAACCTACCAATGGAGGAGAAGAGCAAGTATTGGCAAAGACCAGAAGAAATGGAGGGATTTGGACAAGCTTTTGTTGTGTCTGAGGAGCAGAAGCTTGATTGGGGAGATATTTTCTACATGATCACTCTTCCAAAGCATGCGAGGAAACCCCATTTATTCCCCATGCTTCCTCAACCACTCAGGTCCTCTCTCTCTCTCTCTCCCCCTGGTTTTCATAATTCCTTGTCTAAGAGAAATTAAATAAAAAATAAAAAAGTAAACACAATTTCTCTCCTTTTTTTTTATTAAAAACCTATAAATTTACTAAAATCTTCTTATCATGTGAGTTCTATGTGATTCGAAGTGAGAATTAAAATTTCAGGAAATTGGATGGTTGTATTTGATTAACAGCTTTGTTAGATGAAATTGATGGACTAAATGATTGATTAAGGGATACTTGGGAATTTATCAATGTTGTTTTTTAAAAGTTTTTTTATTATTATTTTTAGAATTGATATATTAATAATTTAATTTAAAAAAAAATATTAGAATACATATTCAATTATTGAGTTTGTGCTCCTCGCTGCAGTCAATATTCAATTATTTAAATGACCTTTTTATTAAAAAACATACTTAATTAATACTTTTGACGTGGTTTTTGTTTTTTAATATAGAAATGATTAATTTTGTTTTGGATTTTAAAAAAAAAAATTAGTATGACTTTTTTTAATTAGTAAAATAACATAGTTTAGAAAAACAATGTCAAATAGCCTAATTTATATATTTCATGATTTGAAAACGCAACATTAAAACTTATTACTATTTAAAAATCTTTTATATATATATATATATATATATATATATATAAGAAATAAACTACACAAATTATGATGAGAAAAGAAAAAATAAAATAAAATAAGAGACATAAGATGAGTTAAGAAACTGATATGAATGCAAAAATGTTGAATGGTTTATCAAATTAGTATTTCACTACAAGATTTCATAATTTTACCGACGGATAAATTCTATTGGTATGTAATTAGAAATTCGTTGGTGATTTTTTTACCGACGGATTACGTCCATCGGCTTACCCTTCATCGGTGATTCCCCCTTCCATCGCTATATCAGTCGGAAAAACAAAAAAAAACCATTTGCCGATGGTTTTATAGACAAAATTTGCGCGCCAAAAAAAAGAAGATTCCCGCTTGAAATATACCGACGGATTTTCATTCAGTCGGTGATATTGTGATTGACCGACGAAAAATATCTGTCGGTGAGTGTATGAAATCTCAACCGAATATATCCGTCTGTAAATTTATCGGTACTTGTGGCAGCTACTATTAAATGCCAACGGATTAATTCCGTCGGTAAGTCTGTCGGTGAGTGTTTAAAATATCGACCGAATTCATCCGTCGGTAAAATCCTTAGTAATAGTTTTTTTCTTAATTTCTTTTTAAAAAATTATTTAGGATATATAATATAAAACTATATAAATTAATTGTAATACAAACCAATTATGCAAATAAAATTTATATTAAACATAAAAAAAAAACAAAGTTAAATAATATTTATTACAAATTGAATATGTTTCAAGAAAAATATTAAATGAAGTTTTAAAGGTAAATAATGTTGATTACAAATTAATATAAAGGTGGAGTTGGAGGAGGACATCCTGGAGGAGGCTGGTGGTTATACGACCAAAAAAGATTAGGCGCACATGTTCCACTATTTGCCATGTTCATAATCATTTCGCGAAGCTGTTCATAAGCCACCTTTTGTTGTTCATAAGCCACTTCATACTCTGTTTTTTGTTGTGCTTGAGACGCTTTGATTTGCTCAGACTCCGCTCTTTGTTCCGCTATTTGTTGTGCATGAGACGCTTTGAGTTGTGCGTACTCCGCTGATAGGTTATCGTATTTTTTGTTGAGCTGAGCCGTGTGTTGCTGCAAGGCCACGAACTCCTTAGATTGGGAGCTCGATATTGATTGGGAGCTCCCAACGGTTGAAACACTATGGGTCGACCGCAAGTTATCGGTCGTAGTGTTGGAGAGCCCGTAAACTCGATTTTTATCGGGTCCACCTGACAAGCCAACCTCCATCCACAAATCCGGATTGAATTCCGGATGGGTCAAAGTATTGTCCCCGTATCTCTCCCTTAACCGATTATTAGAGGTCTCCTGAAAATAAATAAATAAATAAATAAAGTAATCATCATATTCAATACTATAAACATAATAACTTACAAAATAAAATGGTTGAATAAACATACCATGAAATGTTGAGCATGGTTATCAACGAACTGTTGCATCCCCTTCTGGCGGTCTTGACTCCACACGTGCGTCTCCATAAACAACTCCATCGGGCTCGGCTCACGTCCAAGAGACGCAGCCTATAATGAAAAAAGATATATTAACAACAACTAAATTTAACGATATATTTCATTTAAATTAATCTTACCATCCGTTTTGCATGTGCAGCAAATGGAACGGAGCCGCCAGTGTGCGTTGTCACCCCGCCATGAATTGGCCGATTCTGGTTGCCTGCACCGGACTGTGAGCGTCGTGTGAACCGCTCAGACGTCACGTGCTCAACATAGTGTGGCCATATATCTTCCGGGATCTATATCGGTTTGAAATCCCTCCAAACCGCAACATCGTTCCAGCCTTGGAAACCCTTATCCCTTGCGGTTTGTTTTGCCTTTTTTTGTGCTTCATACCAAAAATCACACAACCAAAAATGACATTTCAAAACATAAATTTTTGTCTAAAAAAAATCTTGTATTGTTTTCGATCTTACCTAGTTGCCGCGTGATTTTCCCACACCCTCCTTACAACAGTGTTATGCTCACTATCCCAGCAGAATTTGTGCTGTGTATAAATAAACAATTTTAAATAAAAATAATAATTTATTTACAATTATATTAATAATTTATTAGAAATAAGCTGAAAATTATAAATTAACACCAACCTGAAATCTGCCAAACCATGCATTGATTTGAGGCATCCATTCAGGATGCTTGGATATCTGACTCCATTGAAACAATGGAATCTCCATCGATGATTTAAACGCCGATGATATTACTCGGGCGGCCTTAATGTTTGTGAACCTGAAAATAAATGAAATAAATTAAATAGTGATTACTTCATAAATTATGTTGTAATTTTTTTAAAAAAATTAAATCTTAACAAACTTACATTGAAAGGTCGTCCTTCCACTTTGCCTCGTACTTGCGGGTAAATTGATTCCATTGTGAAGGCACCCCGCCTCTGCGCTGTGAAGTAGCGCTGAAAGAGGCAGCATCGGTTGACGGCGTAGGTGGTGTAGGTGCCTCTTCTTGAGAGGCACCTAAGGAAATATCATCATCGCTGTTAGACGAACTAGCTGCGACCGTACGTGAGCGACCAGCTCTGCTTTTCATTCTACGCATCTACACAATTTTATACAAATAATTATATAATTAAATTCAAATGTTAAAAAAAATTTCGACAGCACCTCCCCTTTACTGGATACTACCCAAATCCACAAACCTGCACATATTAACAAAAGCCACAACCAATTGACCCAATCTATACTAACTATTCCAACATATTCAATTACTAATCCTAAGGTAAATTCAACATTAAGAATTACAATTCAACAAATTATTCAATAATTATGCCAATGCAACAATAAAATATATTCAATAAATTAAAAAAAACTGTAGACTAACAATTAAAATTAATGGAAAAAATTAAACATAAATCATGCAATAAATAGAGTAAAATTAACAATTAATCCAAAATATTCAATTACTAATACTAAGGTAAATTCAACATTAACAATTACAATTCAAAAAATTATTCAATAATTATGCCAATACAACAAAACAATAAATTAAAAAAAACCTCTAGAATAACAATCAAAATAAATGGAAAAATTTAAACACAAATCATGCAATAATAGAGTAAAATTAATAATTATTCCAACATATTCAATTATTAATTCTATGGTAAATTCAACATTAACAATAAATATTAACAAATTAACTAATAATAATTATGTCAATACAACAATAAAAAATATTCAATAAATTCTAAAAAAAACTATAGACTTTATCTACATTATAAAAAATACACCAAAACAAATAACATAACAAAAAAAATAGCAAAAAAAAAACCCTTGTAGTAAAATGAAATAGAAGAAACACATACCTTTTAAACTGATAAAGATTTACAAAAAAAACTTGCTAGAGATGAGAGGTGAAAGCTTTGAAGAATAGAGAGGAAAAAATCGAAATCTTAAGGTGAGAAACGAAGGAGAAGAAAAAATGAACTGAACGGGCGGTCGCTGGAACTTATATGGCAGTTTTACCGACGGATTCCCCGACGGATATAAAATTAATTATTATTTTAATTTATTCCGTCGGTGAACTGTCAAAAATCCGTCGGTAACTTTTGAATTTCGCACCAAATGTTTCGATGACCCTCCATATTTTTCGTGGTCCGTCGGTAACTCCGTCGGCAATATGACGCGGTCAGAGGTGCATTTAATGCACAACCCTTTGAAATTCACGTTGTCCGTCAGTAATTGTGTCTGTAAAATTGAACCGCCGACAACGAACCGACGGATATAAATTCGTCGGTATAGCCGTCGTAATTTGATGGCATTTTAAGTAATTATTTTTGAACTCTCTGTGAAACGTCGATGGACTTAATTCCGTCGGTGAGGCCGTCGGTGATGTGGTGGCATTTTAAGTAATTATTTGCGAACTCTCTGCGAAACGTCGACGGACTTAAATCCGTCGGTGATGCGGTGGCATTTCAAGTAATTATTTTCGAACTCTTTGCGAAATGCCATCGGTGTGGCCGTCGGTGATGTGGCATTTCAAGTAATTATTTCATGTAACCAAATATATCATCCATGATCAATAATTATTTCATGTAATTGTTTCATAATTGTGGCATTTCAACTAATTATTTCAAGTAATAAATATTTTGTGTTTCAAAATATATCATCCATAATCTAAATTACATGAAAAAAAAGGTTTTACATAGGGCTTCATTTTGGTAGTTAGTCAGAATTTTCTTCTTCTTCGTCATCAATTGAATTGTCATCACCTTCATCGCAATCTTCAATATGAATATCATCTTCTTCATCGACATTTGCTTGTCCGCTAGAGCTCAAAACAAAATTCAACTCCTCTAAGTCAACATCAACAAGACTATCATCGAATACATGAAAATTTGAATTTTCTTCCAATTCAATCGAAGGAGCAACTCGATATGGTTCAACCACTTCACTAAGTTGAAAGACTTCATCTCGCACACTTGTGTCTTCGTTCTCATCCTGAACAACCTCGACACGACCCCGGGGTTTCGTTTTTAAAACGGGCAACCAATCCACTCTTGATCGATCCTTTCTAAATGAAGGGGTGTATATGTAATAAACTTGTTAACATTGCTTTGCGAAAACAAAGACATCGTTTATGTTGTGGAGTCTAGCTTTTGAGTTGATTTCGACCAGACCATAATGCGGATCAACTCTGATTCCTCTGTCAATCGTGTCATACCAATAACATTTGAATAAAAACACTATATTCTGCTCGTTATGATATTGCAGTTCGATGACCTCTTCTAATCTACCATAGTAGTCAACTTCTAACTCACTACTAGTGGATCCCTTAACACAAACACCGTTGTTGTCTTTCTTCCGTGCCCGTACTCTTTAGTATGGAAAACATATCCATTGACAAAATACCCGTTGTAGCACTTACATTTTCTTTTAAGCCCCAGGCTTAGTGAAGACAATGACTTAGGTGCATTCCTTCCCATTTGATAAACCTTGTATGTAATGTACATCAATAAACAGTAAATGAACGAGAATCTTGTAATGACATGCATACATCCAGTAATTTTGCAAGTTAGAATGAGTTTGTGATAGCGCTTACATGTGTTCTGAACCACGTGGTAAAATGCTCATCTTGTAATTGAAAGATCTAGGATTCGGTCAGCTGTGAGTTATTGGAGAGCAAATATTGTTGATGTTGCCTACAAGTGATAATGAGTGTATGATATTACAATATATAATTAACATTATATTACTAACAAAGTTTAATTAGTATAAACTTACTGAATAAAAGGTTTCAGCTCATCACAGTTAAATAAAACATAGTTGTGTGCTTGTTTGAACTCTATTTCCGACAAATATCTTCCTCTTACGACATTTTTAGGTATGAGTCGTCCAGTATTGGAGAATATTGACAAGTTCCCACTGGAAGGCACTTCACCGCCATCATCATGCCGTGGAACGTGATTGATTCTCATTCTCAGATGAGATTCGAAATAGTACGAGATAAATGTTGAGATCTCCTCAACAATATAGGCCTCACATATCGAGCCTCAACATGCGCCTTGTTCTTAACCTTTTTCTTGAGATTAAACAAGTACCTGCATTGAAATATTAATCAAGTATTTTCAATTAAGAAAAACATATAAAATACTTTTATATATGAATTACATTGC